>Ga0209979_1002213_pt1 | contig 19107 bp, 16 predicted proteins | sample AnhtaG_FD_183114 | JGI IMG/M metagenome (GOLD analysis project Ga0209979, IMG submission 183114) | Deep subsurface microbial communities from Anholt, Denmark to uncover new lineages of life (NeLLi) - Anholt_01485 metaG (SPAdes) (version 2) | ecosystem: Environmental > Aquatic > Marine > Oceanic...
CCAGGTCGATCTCAGGCAGCACCCTTCGCACGGCCCGCATTGCCCCTTCCTTGGCCAGTGCAGCCAGGTCTGCCCCCACAAACCCGTGGGTCACATCTGCCAGTTTCTCGAGTTCGACATCTTCAGCTAACGGCATGCCTCTGGTATGTATCTGCAGGACCTGAAGCCTGGAATTCCTGTCAGGCACTCCGATCTCGATCTCGCGGTCAAACCGGCCCGGCCTCCGTAGTGCCGGGTCCAACGCATTGACCCTGTTGGTGGCTCCCAGCACCACTACCTTTCCTCTGGATTCCAGTCCGTCCATCAGGGCAAGAAGCTGGGCCACTACCCGGCGTTCAACCTCGCCTGTGACCTCTTCCCGCTTTGGTGCGATGCTGTCGATCTCATCGATCAGTATAATACTTGGTGCATTTTCTTCAGCTTCTTTGAACAGTTCACGCAGGCGCTCCTCTGATTCACCGTAGAACTTGCTCATGATCTCAGGTCCGCTCAGTATCAGGAAATAGGCATTTGTTTCATTGGCCAGCGCTTTCGCCAGCAAGGTCTTACCCGTGCCCGGGGGACCGTGCAGCAGCACACCTTTGGGTGCCTCCACGCCCAGTCGCTCAAAGAGTTCGGGATGTTTCATGGGAAGTTCGATCATTTCCCTGACTTTCTTGATCTCTTCTCCCAGGCCGCCGAGATCCTCATACGTGACCCTTGATATGGCCTTTACTTCAGAAACAGGTTTTTCGCTGATCTCGATCTTTGTTTTGGATCCAATAATAACAGATTCAGTGTGTGGTGTGGTGTTTGTTACCATTAATTGCAGTTTGCGACCCATTACATTCAGTTCAATAAGATCGCCTCTGGTAACGACTCTACCATCCATCACATGTGAAAGGTATTGCTCTCCGCCACCTATGATCTTCAAATCCTCGGTGGGAGCAAAAACCACTTTACTGGCGGGATCGGTTTTTATTTTCCTGATCTTAACCTTATCATCGATACCAACCCCGGCGTTTCGGCGAATACTGCCATCGATCCTTATAACCTTTCGTCCCATATCCTCGGGATATCCTGGCCAGTTAATAGCGGCAGTTTCCTTAGTTCCGATAATACCTACGACATCACCGGTTTCCAGTCCCAGTTTTTCTGCCTGTTGGGGGTCGATACGGGCAATTCCCCTGTTAACATCTTGCTGCTTTGACTCTTCTACCTTTAAATTGATTTCTTGAACTTCGTCTGCCATGTATACTACCCCCTGCTTGAGTTAATATTGATTCAATTTGGGAATTAATCCACGTTGATCTTTTTGCCTTTTGGTTTTATATCACCTTTCAATTTGAATGTCAGCTCCAAAACCCCGTTGTTGTATTTTGCTTTTCCACTGTCGGGGTCTATAGGAGCGTCTGTAGGGATCTCCTTGAAATATTTCCTGTCCTTGGTCTCGGCCTTAATTGTAACTACATTATCAGTAGCATCCACAGTTACATCCTCTTTGGTGATCCCTGGCATCTCCGCGGTGATACATAATTGGTTCTTTTCACTGTCCAGGATATTGCAGGAATAGGGCTCCCTCACATCACCACTGATCATACCTTTTCCTGTGGGTCTGACATTTCCGAATTGTTCCACATGAGGAATTCCGTCAGGTCCGACTTTCATGCTGAAACCATAGACTAGAGGTTTACCAGGTTCAACGTCTGCCTGTGACCGGATTGTCCGAAACATTCGCTCCATCATTTCATTGATCTCTTCAAATTCACGATCCATATCGTCAAATACGTCCCATCCGGGTCTTCTTCGTTTCCACATTTACTAACACCTCATACTAATTTTGTTATATAATTGTATGTTTGTATGAGTATTTTAAACTTACCCAATTCTTTTTACTTGACAAGGCACGGAATCGATTAGTAACATGAACCAATAATAATTATAAACAAGCAAACATATATTATTTCAATTAATATTTTTCGGGAAGTCTAATAATGATAAAAATTTTTGGAATATCTGGAAGTCCAAGGCAGGGTGCTACTGATTATATCGTACAGGAGTCCCTCAAATATCTTTATGAGAAATATGGAGTGGAAACCAGGTATTTTTCTGCCAGAGGAAAGAAGCTGAATTTCTGCATTCATTGTGACTTTTGCGTGAAGAACCGCATGGGTTGCGTACATAAGGATGATATGCCGGAATTTTATGATGGGCTGGAATGGGCTGACGGTATCATATTCGGCACCCCGGTTTATCAGGGTAACCTGAGCGCCCAGACCAAGACCATGATGGATCGCTGCCGGGCTATGGTAGCAAAGGACCCTGATATATTGCGCAATAAGGTGGGAGCCGCTCTGGCAGTAGGCGGTGATAGAGTGGGGGGGCAGGAAATAGCCATTCAGTCCATCCATCATTTCTATATTATCAGTGAAATGATCCCGGTAGGCGGGGGTTCATTCGGTGCAAACCTGGGCGGGACGTTTTGGTCCAAAGACCGCTTGGCTGAAGGTGCAGCCGAGGATGAGGAAGGGCACAGGTCCATGCGTAAGACCATGAACCATATGATGAAGACCCTGGCTTTGACAAAAGGAATGGATATTCCAAAGAAAGGATAATGATGTAGAATATGAAGGGATTAATACCGGCTGCTGGCATGGGTTCCAGGCTCAAGCCCTATACCAATGCCATCCCAAAAGAACTGCTGCCTGTAGGTGGTAAAGCTGTTATCGAGCATGTTATTGAATCTTTCAAAGAGGCTGATATTACTGACATAACCATCGTTGTAGGCTGGAAAAAGAATGCTATTCTGGATTACCTGGGCTCTGGACAGCGCATGGGAGTGGATCTTACATATGTGGTGCAGGATGAAAGATTGGGGCTTGCCAATGCCATCTATGCAGGACGCAATGTTATTGGTAACAGTACCTTTGCGGTGATCCTGGGTGATAATTTCTTTTATCCAAAGACATTTCTGTGCGACCTGCGTGACTTCCATAAACAACAGGCTGCAGATATCACCCTGGGAGTGGTCGATGTTGAGGACACGACCAGACACGGCATAATTGCCTATGATGGGGTGAATGTGATCGATATGATTGAAAAACCTCAGCCCCAGGATGCGCCAAGTACAAAAGGTGCGGCTGGCATATATATTATGAATGCTGAGGTATTCGAAGCCATTGAAATGATCCAGCCTGGAGTGAATAATGAGTACCAGCTGGCAGATGCCTTTAAAGTGCTGATAGACAGGGGACGAAAAGTGGTCTTCCGGGATATTCCCGGTTATCATATTGATGTTGGTACACCAGAGGATCTTCGGGAAGCTAATCGGTTATACTATCTTCGTGAAACATGATCTCATTTATTTTTGTAATGAGTGAAATTGTAGACCAATATGAAAATCACCACAAAAACAATAAAAAACGGGATGTAGTGCTGAACTGGACCCAGATAATTCATCACAGTGTTTGCAGTCAAAGCCCATATTATTGATGCGATCAAGGATGCCAGGGAAACCACGGGCAATATCTCTCTTACACTGAAACCCAGGAGTTTTGCAAAACAGGATGTTGCCAGTGCACCCGTCATCTGGAAAGGGATAAAACATATTATGAACAGCCCTACCAACCCGAATTTGTGCATCACCCCACTTTTATTTGATGTAATGGTCTCTGAAAAATTCATGAACGGGGCCATTATACGTATGCTCTTTAATTCCTTATGGAAGAGGACAAATATGGGCAGACCCACCAGCATGGTGCTAATGTCTGATAAAAAGCTTAACAGTATCAAAATAGCTGGCGGTATTTCTAGGGAAGCCCCGTGCAGCATTGCGAATTCCCGGCCTGAAAAAAACTGGGTGCCAAAGACCAGCGTGAATTCCCATAATAATCCAATTTTATTAAAAATGGACAATACCGCAAAGGCTGATATTACTCCGGTGATGAACATTCCGACAAGTAATCTATTGGAGTCTGTTTTTTCAATTTCCATATGAGTGTGAATATTTTTTGTAATCGCTAAATAATCATTCTTTATTGTAATTATTTCCTGCTGTATTTCCTGCAGGATTCTACAAACCGTTTCATAGACACTGAAGCCGGGTGGGTATGCATATAGCTTGCCAGTGTATTATAAGCCATGATTCCGTCCAGCCCTTCGTGAATACCCTTACCTCTTTTCATAGAGTAAGCGAATTTTGCATCACGCGGCACATCTGTTATTGAATAATGGAACTCATGACCCCTGGCGGACTGGTGTTTCAACGACAGCGGATTATCATGGATCACTTCAGCCCGGGTGTAACCAAGAGCCTGGAATCTCTGTACCATCCTTGATTCGGTATCCAATACTCCTGCCATTGTATATGTCTTACCGTCTATTTCCAGGCTTTTACCCAGATACATCAGCCCGCCGCATTCTGCATATACTGGCATGCCGTCCTGGGCTGCTTTTTTGATGTCATCCAGTGCTGTACCTGATGAGAGCTGGGCTGCATACAGTTCCGGATAACCGCCTCCCAGTATCAGACCATCAACTTTGGGCAGTTCGTCGGTAATTGGACTAAAGGTAATAATTTCTGCGCCCCATCTTGTAAGATCATCCAGCATGTCCTGGTAGTAGAAACAAAATGCCTGATCCATTGCCACACCAATTCTTACATCAGCCTGCCGGTGCTCGACTTCAACAGGACTGAAGGAATCGTCTGCCATTGAACTGATCTCTATCAGAGCATCCAGATCAACATTAGATTCTATAAAATCTGCCAGTTTTCCATAATCCCGGGTGTCTTCATATGCCATATAGAGCCCCAAATGCCTGGAAGGTATGGACAGTTCTTTATTTGTCGGCAGAGTACCTATAACGGGAATGTTAATTCCTGCACCCCTCAATCCATCTTCTACCAGCTTTTTATGACGTGGACTGCCTACCCTGTTCAATATCAACCCGGCAATATTGACTTCTGGGTCCATCGCCTGATGTCCTTTTACAATAGCAGCAGCACTTCGGGACATGCCGTGCACATTGACCACCAGCACCACAGGCACACCCAGGGTCTTTGCCACATGAGCGCTGCTGGCTGTATCTGTAGCATCAAGGCCGTCATATAGTCCCATGACGCCTTCGATTATGGATATGTCAGCTCCCCGGGTTTTGGCATAGGACTCATGTACACCATCAGTACCCATAATATAGGTATCAAGATTTATTGATGGGGTGCCGCATATGGCTGTATGATGTGAGGGGTCGATAAAATCCGGGCCAACTTTATATGGCTGGACAGACCTGCCCCTGTTAGACATTGCTGCCATCAATCCCAGGGCGGCTGTGGTCTTGCCTACACCGCTGTGGGTGCCGGCGATCATTACCGCGTTTCTCATTATGTTTTTCTCTTACTGTAAATGATATGTCATAAACTAACCTATTTTCAAAGACGGTGAATCCGATTTAACTTTGCGTTCTTTGCGGGGCAATATTTCATTAATTGTATATATTAACAGCCATGACCATGCTCACCACCCCACCCCTTGCTCAGCGCATAATCACCCACACGCAGGCACCAGCGCAGGAGGGGGGCAAGTGTAGAAAGGAAGCAGGCTGGAATTATTTTAATATTAACCGCTGATGGACGCAGATAAACGCAGATAACGGTTATTATGGATTTCAATTTAGATTGCACGGTAGGAATTAAAGTATAATCTAATTTTGGCTGCGATATCTGCGTTCATCCGCGTTTATCTGCGGTTCGAAACTCGTACGAATCCACATGGGTGGCACCCCACACCCCCAACCCACGCTCTGCGCATATCCACCCACAGGGGGCACCAGTGCAGGAGGGGGCAGGAGAAGAAAGGGAGCAGACTGGGATTATTTCATTATTAACCACAGATGAACACAGATAAACGCAGATAACGGTTATTTTGGATTGCAATTTAGAGTACACGATACGAATTAAAGTAAAATTTAATTTTAGCTGCGATATCTGCGTTCATCCGCGTTTATCTGCGGTTCGAAACTCGCACGAATCCACACGTGTGGCTGCCACACTGCCGCTTTGACGGACTGCGGTGGCTGGGTACAGTGCAGATGCCGAGACGTCGGGTGAGTGTGAGAAAGGGTTGGGGCTGGACAGCAATTCAATATGAACCGCAGATTGAAGGTTGCCGCTCACGGTTTCACCGCAAAGGGCGCAAAGATCGCAAAGACAATGTTACCTTAACTTTGCGTCCTTTGCGGTGGAATATTTCATTATTTGTATATTTTAACAGCCATAGCAGCCCCCTCACCGCACCCCACTTCCCGACCCACGCTCAGCGCATGAGCAAAAACACCCGGTCTGCAGCGCGATGGTGGGTGGTCGGTCAAGTGCAGGAGGGCAGCGCAGGTGAGTGGAGAATGGCGGACGGCGAGAGAGTGAAGGGATGGATGGGGGCCTGGAGTCATTAAAATAAAACAACGAACTCGAAACGAACTTGAACGAACTCAGAGTTCGTAGGGAGTTCGTATTAGTTCGGTGCTAATCAAAATCATATCGCACCAATTATATATTTTAACAGCCATAGCAGCACTCACCGCACACCACTTCCCGACCCACGCTTTGCGCATGAACACCCACACCCGGTCCGCAGCACCAGTGATGTGAGGTCGGTTGAGTTCAGGAGGGGCAGCGCAGGTGAGTGGAAGAAGGAGTGGTGTCAGGACAGCATTTTATTATTAACCGCAGATGAACACAGATGAACGCAGATAACGGGTATTATGGATTTTAATTTTGATTATACGATAGAAATTTAAGTATAATCTATTTTGGTTGCAATATATGCCTTTATCTGCGGTTCGAAACTCGCACAAATCCACAAGGCTGGCTGCCACCTTGCCGCCCTATAGGGCTGTGGTGGCAGGGAAAGTGCAGACGGTAGGGCGGATGAAGAGTGTGAGAAAGGAAGGGGGTTTACTCAAATAGATAACATTATAAATATATTTTAGGTGGCTCAGGCACTTACCGGCATAAAATCTAATTTCACATCCCCTAAACCTCCGGAATAAATTGAAAAGCGCCTGCCAGCCCCCCCACCAAAAGAGCGGGCTAAGCAGATCGAGCAGGGGCACCCGGACAGAGTGAAGGGATGCATGGGGCCTGGAGTTATTAAGATAAAACAACGAACTCGAAACGAAATTGAACGAACTCAGAGTTCGTAGGGAGTTCGTATTAGTTCGCTGTTAATCGAAATCATATCACATCCATTATATATTTTAACAGCAAGGGCAGCACTCACCGCACACCACATCCCGACCCACGCTCAGCGCATGAGCACCCGGTCCGCAGTGCCAGGGATGGGTGGTCGGTCGAGTGCAGGAAGGGCAGCGCAGGTGAGTGGAAGGATGGAAAGGGGCCTGGAGTTATTAAGATAAAACAACGAACTCGAAACGAACTTGAACGAACTCAGAGTTAGTAGGGAGTTCGTATTAGTTCGCTGTTAATCGAAATCATATCGCATCAATTATATATTTTAGCACCCATGGCAGCACCCTCCCCGCACACCACATCCCGACCCACGCTCTGCACATATCCACCCGCACGCAGGCACCAACGCGGGAAGAGGGCATGTACAGAAGGGAAGCAAGCTGGAATTATTTCAATAATAGCGGGCGGCGAGAGAGTGAAGGGAGGAATAGGCCTTTGAGATGTTTGAAGAAGCACTTGAGCGTTATTTTAACAATCTCAGGAAATACCATAAGATTTCAATGGATGAAGAGGCAAAACTTCACTGCATGGGGATATTGAAAGGGATTGATAAGTTCGAAAGAGAAGCCACTACAGAATTTAAGGATTGGGATGCCCCACATGAAAATTTCATACAGGTTGTTATGGAGTGGAGAAAAGAGAACAAGAATCCTGAGAATTTGGAAGATATGGATGGATTTATAAAGAACAATTTTCCTAAATGGTATAGTGATGTTTTGAAAGAATGAACAACATATTTGGAGAAGGTCATGTCGCAACGAAAAAAATGGGTCTTTGATCCTAACTCTGGAGGGATGAAAATCCCTGATTCAGTTAAACATGATGTTGAGAAACGTATTACAAGCGTTGCTGAGAAGCACGTTAAAGGGAAGTACACACGTCTGGATATTCGCTTCAAAGGTCAATTTTGTTACATTGATGCATACCAGGAGCCAGAAGTCAGCAATGGCTGGCCTCCCGAGGACTGGCCTGAGACAAATGAAGAGTATATTGAACGGCTCCGAAACACTCCTACCCATTTATGCAGGCTTCGATATTTTGGTGATGATCGATGGGGCTTTGCCTTCTATACCTACAGCAATGAGAAGTATGAATTATCCATGTACCCTAATGGCGAGTTCTTAGGAAAACCTGAGGATGCATTCCTTGCTTCGGCAATGTATCTGCAGTAAATGGTAGAAAATTAATGCGAGATAATAAATGATGAATATTGTCCCTTCTCTTCAGGAATGGAAAGCCCTGTACGAAGCAGCGCTTGAGTTCAAGGAACTGGCTCCCTGGAACTGGATGCACGACACCGATTTTTTCGGGGTTAAGGACCCGGTAAGCGGTGAAATAGGATACTGTTGCATAATGGGCGCTGCAGGTGAGTACTATGCTCTCGGGTTTTATTTAGGCTCAGAGGGATTGTATGGATTATCGAGTATATTATCAGGTGAATTTTCAGAGTTCAAAGATGAGGCTTTGTACATCCAGAATTGCTTAATGGCGTCATTTGAGGATAGAAAATCCCAGCAAAAGCAGGACCTACAGCAGATAAAAGCTCTCGGTTTGAAGTTTCGGGGACACAATGCATGGCCTTTGTTCAGGAATTATATGCCTGGTTTTATTCCATGGTATCTGACAGGTGATGAGGCAAGGTTTCTCACGGTTGCCTTGCAGCAGGCAATAGACGTTTCCCTGCGTTTCAAAAAAGATCCCGGGCTGCTTGATCATCCATCTAAGGATCATTATTTTGTACGGGTGCCCGATAAGCTGGGCGAGAACATAATATGGAAAGACGAGTGGTTGGAACCTTCGCCTTTGAAAATGGAAAATACTCCGGTGATTCCTGTTGAAGAAACTACCTTAAACAGGCTTAAAAAAACAGGGTTGCAGCGCAGAGGCATCTGGGAGATCGATTTTTTCTATGTACCAGCGATTGTACGGGATAAGGGTGAAAGACCGTATTATCCTTACATGAGTTTAATGGTGGACCACAATTCTGCCTTTATTCATAACTTCCAGATAGAAAAGGACGCTGATTGTAAATCGACATTCCCTGTGAAGTTCGCTGATTTTATCGAGCGTATAAAAGTCATGCCAGAAGAACTGCTTGTTAAACACTATGATGTATATAGAATCATGGAGCCTTTATCTGCTGAATTGGGGATTGAAATATACATGGTCGAAAGCCTTCCTGCGTTGGAGTCTGTTAAGGAAAGTATGAAGGACTTCTTTTGAACGCTGTAAATGAACAAGAGATATCGAGAAAGTGGGAGAAAAAGTAAAAAATCACTGGATTTCAGATACTTTGCCCGCTGGTAGGCCCCAACTCCTTTTCTGTGATGGGAATCGATCCTGGCCCTGTAGCCACTTTTTCTGAATGATGACCCACCAGGATGGTCTATTCTTCGCCAAGGATATCTCCAATAGCTTCCTTGGTCCATGCATCAAGTTCAATGTTGTGGCTGGCAGCTAATTCTCTTAGTTCTTGTGCTGCCATTTCCAAATCATCCTCATAGGCTTCATCCATCTGAAGCACATACTTATATGAAGCAACAGCTTCATCAGGATAATTACTCTCTTTCAGGGTGCGGGCAAACCTTATATGAAGGAAAACGTGGTCCGGCATCACTTCAATTAATTTTTTATACTCATTCCGGCACTCATCCCATCTCCCCATAAGACCGAGATAATCAGCCATATCCATACCGGCAAAGACCCATACTTCCTGGTCCCCATCTTGATAAAAAGCCTGGAGCTGGCGGAGTATATCAAGCCCTTCCTCTCCAAGTTCAGGGTGATCAGAAAAAAACATTCCAAAATTGCGCAGTAATTCACCCAAAAAACCCGTTTGCTCAGCCAGAGGTTTCAGCATCCTGAATAGTTCCAGAGCCCTGGCAACATCTCCGTCATTTTCAGCATTATACGCCAAAAATGTTAGATTTTCAAGAACCAATATTGTATCGTAGGGTTTTGCGAATTGTAGATCAGCCAATCTATTATAATAAAATCCATTACCCAATACCTGCTTGGCAGGGAGAGCATTAATAATTGAAGCACAGCACTTTTTGAATTTTTTACCACTTCCGCAGGGACAGGGTTCATTGCGGCCTACTTTCCCGGTGATCGGCAGTACATTGCGCTCGTTCAATATATTTGCTATCTCCAGCCTTTTAAGCTCAATAGCTATGGATTTTTCTCGCTCCTCACGTTTTTTTGCATGATTACGCTCACGTTCATCTTTTTCCTTCTCCCATCTGGCTTTTCGCTTAGCCACCTCCCCAGGATCGTAAAAGTGCAGCAGATCTTTATTATAAAAATTACGAGGCACTTTTTTTTCGTACACCAGATCGTCCCTGTTAATAATAAATTCATCAATAATCCCACGATCGAAAGCCTCTTCGAGAATAGGGAAAGATGACGTATCACCTAAATCCAGAAGAGACCCTACAAGAAAACTCAGAAATTCCGAGTCATCTTCTTCAGAAAACAATCCATGAAGAAAAGTGAGAATACGATCCTGCTCGTGAGGATGATTCATAGCTATAGCTACCAGCCCCTCTGCTGCAGCACTGCGGGACCACCAGAATTTATTATCCCCATCATAGGCATGAATGAACTCTTCGAGGGGGTTAATTGCAGGCGGACCGATGCATCCGAATACTGTGGGCAGGTCTTCCATAATCCAATCATCATCTCCGTCATAAGCCAGAATTAATGTATTGACCAGTTGGGGAATCGCCCGGGGGTCTGCCAGCATACCGAGCAATTTCACAGCATGCAGAGGCATCCATTGCTTATTGCCCTCAGCTTCCCAATAGTCATCATCTTGAAGGATATCCCGTAACGGTATTACTGCGTCCTGTTCTTTCACAAGAATAGCCTGAGCCAGCTCCATCGGAACCTGATCCCCCAGCTTTTCCAGCTTACTCAATAACTCTTGTATTGATAGGTGGGAATACACTTTTTACACCTCATTTCTTTTTCTTTTTTCTCTGTTCACAATAAGCAGTCTCAATAGCGCGCCTGCTGATCTCTTCATAATACCTGCCCATTTTCTCTACAAAATCGTCCTTGCTATCCCAGAATTGCGGTGTTCCCAGCCGTTTGATAATTGCTGCCGATACATCAGGCGGCGATATATTAACTGAAAATGATTCGCTCTCTCCCGCCTCCCAGAAATCATCCATGGACAAAGCAACTTCCTTTACTTCAGCAACATCCGTAATTTCTTCAGGTTCAGGCAGGCTTTCATCAGTGCGCTTTTCGCGAAGAGATGAAATAATTTCATCCTTTGTCCGGCCCCGCAATTTGAAGATCATGAAAGGGTCACGATCAAACTCTTCAGCCAAAATATAGTAAAGTGCAGCAATATGTTTACAGGGATTTGCACTATCCGGACATGAGCAGTGCGTTTTTATGTCCTTTGACTTTTCAGGAAAAAGCGATATATCTTCTGCTTCAAAAGCATCTTCAATATCATCAGGCATCTCGCCTGCAAGAAGTTTTGCTGCAAATATTGCTTTTTGTGACATCTCTTCTGTGACAAAGTCCCATGCCTTTTCGGTAATAGGTTTGATCTCAATAGTGACCGAATAAGGTTTATTGACCGAACCCTGAACCGTTGCCTCTACCTTTCCGGCTGAAAGTTCAAAACCAAGCACCTGGCCTTTTCTGGCATATCGTCTGCCCCGCTCAAGCCGGTTGCTCCAGCCAAAGGATTCCAGAACATTTACCCAGCGTTTTGACCACCAGGTATCCCCGATATTGCCCCTCTTGCTTTTGGCTTTGATACCTCCTTCCACTTCTATTGGTTTTGAGGGAGCATAGCCGCCCCAGAAGTCTTCATACCTGCCCATGATTCAACTATCCGCTTATTCATCCGTTACTGTCTCTTTTCTCAATGCAAATAAATCCTTCAGCTGTTCGGTCGACATTTCAGTCAACCAGCCCTCGCCCGTCCCAATAACATTCTCGGCAAGTGCTTTTTTATCCTCTATCATCTCATCTATTCTCTCTTCAAGGGTCCCTTCGCACACAAACTTGTGAACCTGCACATTCCTGGTCTGCCCGATCCTGAATGCCCGGTCTGTTGCCTGGTTCTCAACAGCAGGGTTCCACCAGCGATCAAAGTGGAATACATGACTGGCACGGGTGAGGTTCAGACCCACCCCGCCTGCTTTTAGCGAAAGTATGAATATCCTGGGTCCGCTTTTTTCTGAAAATCTCATAACCATCTGGTCCCGCTGTTTCTGGGATACTCCGCCATGCAAAAAGAGCACCTCCTGGCCAAAGACATGCTGAAGATGCGTTTTAAGCATATGTCCCATCACTGAAAACTGGGTAAAGACAAGCGCAGCAGCATCTTCGGCAATTACTTCTTCCATCATCTCAGTAATACGGTTCAACTTGCCTGAGCGTCCCGGGAGTACCGAACCATCATCCAGGAAATGCGCCGGGTGATTACATACCTGTTTTAGCCTTGTGAGTGCAGATAATACCATACCTTTTCTTTCGATTCCTTCTGATTCCTCGATTTTTCTGAGCATGTCTTTAACAACAGCCTCATAGAGTGTACCCTGCTCCTTTGTAAGGTTGCAGTGGACTTTCGTCTCAATTTTATCAGGAAGGTCATTTATGATCGTAGGGTCTGTCTTCATACGGCGAAGGATGAATGGCGAAACAATACTTCGAAGCTTCATGCCTGCTTCTTTGTCATTATAGCGTTCAATGGGCATTGCAAAACCTCTCCTGAAGCCTTCTGCAGAGCCAAGGTATCCCGGATTTAAAAACTCCATAATAGACCAGAGTTCTGATAAACGGTTCTCAACAGGTGTACCTGTAAGAGCTACGCGATAGTCTGATTTTATTTTACGAACCGCCTGGGATTGCTTTGTGAACTGGTTCTTGATATTCTGAGCTTCATCCAGCACAATCCCGTTCCAATCCACTTCCTTGAATAACCCCTCATCCCTGTGAGCAAGTGCATAGGTGCTGATCACCATGTCGAATCTGACAGCTTCTGAATGGAACTCTTTTTTCTTGAGCCGGGCTGTGCCGTGATGTATCATAACCTTGAGGGATGGTGCAAATTTTTGCGCTTCCCTATACCAGTTACCGACTACGGAGGTAGGACATATCAAAAGAGTGGGTTTATTATTTCCATCTTCTTTATCTTTTATAAGCAGGGCAAGAAGCTGGATCGTCTTGCCAAGTCCCATATCATCGGCAAGGCATGCTCCCAGTCCATACTGCCGCAAAAACGCAAGCCACGAGAAGCCCCTGATCTGATAAGGTCGAAGCTCACCAACAAAATCACCGGGTTGTGTTAAATCTTCTATTCCGGTTCTGCCAGATAAACGCTCAAATAGCTCGGATAGCACTCCGGTTGCATTAAATCCGCCAACTGGAAGGCCTGTTTCCGATTCCCCCAGTCCGGCGCTCAGCCTGAGGGCTTCGTCCAGTTTCATCTCACCTGATCTTCCGGATTTGAAAAATTTAATAGCAGCTGCAATATCTTCATTTTTGACCTCTACCCATTCTCCTCTAATGCGTACAAGCGGCTCTTTCAGGTTTACAAGATTCTCAAATTCCTCTTCACTTACCTGCTCACCGCCAATGGCGATCTGCCAGTCGTACTGGATTATTGAGTTAAAACCGAACAATCCTTTGCTGGTTTTAGGGTCTTTCTTTGGTTTCACATTTAATGTTACGCCAAGCTTCGAACTTGATCCCCCTTTTTTCCACCATGGTGGAATAAGGACCCCGAATCCGCTCTCTGAAAATAGAGGCACAGCTTCTTTTAAAAATGAATAAGCCTGCTGCGTGCTAAGCCGGGCGGCAGTGGGTCTTGCTAAATGGAGACTGTCCTCGATTGGAGGATAAAGCCTGGAGGCTTTCCCAAGATCGGCAAGAAGCTTTTCCTGGGGTTGGTCGAATTTGCGGTTTAAGAAATGAAGTGTATCTTTTGACTCCCTCCAGACTTTCTCAGCAGGCACAAGCAGGCTTGGGTCATCCGAAGCCTGAAGAAAATAACGCAGATTCCAGATATCTGTTTCCTCCTCAATGGGGGGTTCAAGCCGGAACGATGTGCGAAATCCTGATTTTTCAATTTCATGTATCGGGGCTTCCCATGATTGTAATCCTTTTGAAAGGTTGTTAAGAATTGACTTATTGACTTGTATCGGTTCTCCGGTTGTCAGGGATTGTAACCATATTTCTGAGAGACCGGGCTTTTTTGTTTTGATCTCTGAGATTGACATCCAGTTTTTGATACATCCGTTAATGGTACTATTGAGAAAATCCGATATGAGAGCTTCCTGGGTATTTGGAATCGTATTCTGGAGGAGTGATCTGCAAACAGGAGGCATTGAGTTGGCAAGGATTGAAAAGCGCATCCTGTCTTCCTCATCATTGAGCATATACTGCCATCTGGAAAATATCTTACTTTCTTCAGAAATAACCATGCCTGGAAAAAAATGCTGGTTTGATAACAGTTCAAGTGCAAATTTTGAGACATTACTCCAGAACCTCAGATCGGTTCCAATGACAGTGTTGTCATATTCTATCCATGCTCCTGAGAGTGAGCTGAGTAATGTTACTGCGTCTTGGGGAATAATGCTTAAACCATGTACTTTCCATGGTATTAGACCCACTGGCTCATCTGTCTCCTCACTGCCATCATCTCTAAGTAAATCCGGTGATGCCTGGGGAGATTTTGAAAATGAAGGAAGCGATAGCAATACATTATCCTGATATGTCCTGTTACTGATAATGCTGCCACTACCATTTTCCAGGAATGTTATCACCTGGTTCAGGTCCTCATATGGGGCCTGAAATGGATGAGGCCGGGGTGTGCTGGCAGAGATCTTGGGAGGTCGGCCTCTGCGTTTGATGGTGGAAGCTGTGGATGACTCACCCCATATGAAGAAATCTCCAAATTTGTCTATTCTTTCTGACGGTTTCCAGGTTCCATGTAGTGCGATCATATTTCTGAGAGTGGAAATTAATTAATTTTTTACAACATAAACATTTCTTATTCAGGTTTCGTATGCAGTCAATCTCTTAAAATTAATCGAAAATCTAATAACTGATTAACCGGACATTATTCCATAAGAAATTGGTGATGATCATGCCCAAAAAGAAAAGAAATGAAGATATTCACATCTATCAGATAAAAGTAACACTTGATGAGATAAAACCACCCATCTGGAGACGAATACAGGTTAAAAGCGATATTACATTATCTAAACTTCATGTCATTATTCAGGAATTGATGGGGTGGGACGGTTATCACCTTCATCAATTTACCATAGACGGAATAACATATAGTGAACCTGACCCGGCTGATATGTTTGAAGTGATTGATGAAAGAACAGTATCATTAAGCCAGGTGGTCTTTGAAGAAAATACAAAATTCAACTACGAATACGATTTTGGGGATTCCTGGTATCACATAATATTGGTTGAAAAAATCCTCCCTCTTGGGGCAGATAAACACTATCCGGTCTGCCTCAAGGGTAAACGTGCCTGCCCTCCGGAAGATTGCGGGGGCCCTTATGGATATGATGAACTCCTTGAAATCATCAAAAATCCGAAACATCCCGAGCATGAAGAAATGGTGGATTGGCTGGATGATGATTTTGATCCTGAATACTTTGACCTTGATGAAATTAATCAGAGGTTAGCCCACATAAAGTGAAAATGGGACGATTATCCGGAAAATAATGTATGCATATGAAATTCTTCCAATAAGCATACTTGAGAGCTCATCAGAAAAATGATAGCTTCAAAACACCATATCTAATCAACATTATCGATACTTAAATAATCTAGGATCGAGACGATAAATTGATGGAAAGAGTGATGCTCCGGTTGGTGGCGGCGTAAGTAGAGACCGTTACAATTCGTGTTGGCGGATAAGATAAAACCGCAGATAAACGCAAATGAACGCAGATTTTCAGGTGGCGTATCCGCGTTCATCTGCGGTTAATTTCATCGTACCAACATGTAATGTAACGGTCTCCGTAAGTACAAATCTATTTATAGAACAAAAGGGTGGTGAAAATATATGGGGAACACAGAGGCTAATGAAAATCGACCATTAGCAGAATTGGCCGAAAGCGGTAACGAAAAAGTTTTATTTGAGGATATAGCTGATTATTATGAAATATTTTTCAGTATAGAAAACATGGTTTTAAATATCTGGCAAAAAAAACCATTTCTTAAAGATAAAACGGTGTTATCTGCGTACAATAAACTTAAAAACGATTTTGATGAGCAAAAGGAAGGCTCGCTAGCTGATGAAATTTCAAAATCTGTGAAAGCTTTACTGGTGCAAAACAAATTAGAGGGGGGAAGGAATTATACTTATGGGGAAATTAATTCATGTGTTAAACATTTAATCAAACTAGTAAAGCAACACAGGAGCCCGAGTGGAATAGGGTATTTGCATTGGATAAAGACATTTTTTGAAGGTAATATGCCAAAAACCGATGAGGAAATTTGGGATTATATAGAAAAATACGAAAGCTAATAATCGCCGAGAAAAAAACCATGATCATTATCGGAATCGATCCAGGACTTGCAACCATTGGTTTTGGAGTAATACAAAAAGTAGAAGAAAAGATCATTCCTGTAAGCTATGGATGTATTCGAACATCTGCTGAAAAACAAACGTCAGAGCGCCTACTGGAGATCTATAATGAGATCAAAACGCTTTTTGAAAAGTACAATCCTCAAATTGTAGCTATTGAAAAACTCTTTTTCAATAAAAATGTCACGTCTGCAATGAGCGTAAGTGAAGCAAGAGGGGTGATATTGCTTGCTGCACAACAAAAACAAATACCATTATTTGAATATACACCAGCTCAAATCAAGCAGGCTATAACAGGTACAGGACGTGCTGATAAACGACAGATGCAGGAGATGATAACAAGGCTTTTGGGTTTGGACGAACTTCCTCAACCTGATGATGCGGCTGATGGTCTTTCGATTGCTTTATGTCATATACATATAATGAGATAATAATATGATTTCACATTTACGTGGCGAAATTGCGCAATGTGGTGAAGGTTTTGTTGTTATTGATGTCAGGGGAATCGGATATCATGTAAATGTTCCACAACCGGCATTGCAGGAACTTACGAAACAATCAAACGTAACACTTTATACGCATCTGAATGTCAGGGAGGATGCGCTCACTCTCTACGGATTCATGAACTCAACCGAACTTGAGATGTTCAAATTAATAATTAGCGTTTCAGGAGTCGGGCCCCAGATAGCTTTGAAAATCCTTTCTGAAATAAAAATCGAAGATTTTGCCAGTGCCATCCTCAATGAGGATGAAAAAGTCCTTACAAATATTTCAGGAATTGGCAAGAAAAATGCTCAGAGATTGATACTGGAATTAAAGGATAAGATGAAAAAGAAGATGGAAGGATTCATTCCTACCAGCACCAGTAATATCAATTATGATGCAGTAAGTGCTCTTGTATCGTTGGGTTTTCAACAAAGAGAGTCCAGGGAAGCTGTAGATGCTGTATCTGCGAATTTTGAAGCACCATCGATCGAAGTATTAATTAAGGCAGCACTGTTAAAATTAAAAGAAGTTAAAGAGTAAATATGGAAGAAAGAATAGTCTCTCCTTCTGAGCAGGATCATGAAACAGAAGATTCAACGATCCGCCCCATAAAACTTGATGAGTTTATAGGGCAAAATGTCATAAAGGAATCTATAAAAATAGCTATTGAAGCCTCAAAAAAGCGGGGTGAACCACTTGATCACATCTTATTTTCAGGACCACCAGGTCTTGGAAAAACCACTCTGGCAAATATTATCGCACATGAGATGGGAGTTAGTGTAAAAAGTACTTCAGGACCAATCCTGGAAAAGGCTGGAGACCTTGCCGCAATACTTACTTCACTTAAAAAAGGAGATGTACTCTTTATTGATGAGATCCATCGAATGAATTCAATTATTGAAGAGATCCTGTATCCTGCCATGGAGGATATGGAAATAGATGTGATGATAGGCGAGGGGGCAAGTGCCAGGTCAATAAAACTCAACCTTGAACATTTTACTCTGATTGGTGCAACTACAAAGATAGGACTGCTGAGTTCTCCGCTCAGGGATAGATTTGGTATTACGTTCAGGCTAAATCATTACACTATTGAGGAACTTGTGAAGGTGGTGCATCGAAGTGCTGCTATCCTGCGTATCCCCATAACCCGGGATGGGACTATAGAAATTGCTAAACGCGGCCGCGGAACGCCAAGAATTGTTAACAGACTGCTCAGGCGTGCAAGGGATTTTGCACTTGTCAGGGCCGATGGAACGATAACTCAGGACGTTGCTGATGATGCACTGACTATGCTGGGTATAGACAAGCTTGGCCTGGATGAACTTGACAGGCGCATACTTAGTATAATAACAGATGATTTCGAAGGTGGACCTGTGGGCCTGAAGACCATTGCCATTTCAGTTGGGGAAGAGGTCAGGACTATTGAAGATGTGTATGAGCCGTATCTGATCCAGATCGGTTTTATTCAGCGTACTCCCCAGGGTAGGAAGACGACACAGGCAGGAAAAGAGCATTTGAAAGTTCAGTCAGATTGTTAACTCAGGGGAAAAATGACTGGCGCACTGTATTATATTTTACGACTTTTTTGAGTTCTGCACTAAAAAACAAGATACTATTGGCTGTGGAGGCCAATTCAAGTGGTATTTTTACTAAGAATGGCATATGCAGGGTCTTAAAATTCAGAAAACAATTTTGAATTGGTGGACATAGAACCTGACCTTCCGGGTTTTATAGACTACTTATGAAATAGTTCTTCTTTCAAACCCAACTTTTTCAAAATATCTTTTTGTTCCTTTGTGAAAACTGTAAGCTTTTCAAT
>Ga0209979_1002216_pt1 | contig 19095 bp, 17 predicted proteins | sample AnhtaG_FD_183114 | JGI IMG/M metagenome (GOLD analysis project Ga0209979, IMG submission 183114) | Deep subsurface microbial communities from Anholt, Denmark to uncover new lineages of life (NeLLi) - Anholt_01485 metaG (SPAdes) (version 2) | ecosystem: Environmental > Aquatic > Marine > Oceanic...
TTCCCAACATCTCGTAACTTTGAGTATAATAATATTTATCATCATCAGGAGAGTTTGTCATTTCTTCTACCTCTTCATCATCATTTGGATATATTATAGTGACTTGAACTGATTTCACTCCGGAACTATCTGATACTATGCAGCTTATTGTGACTTCCTTATTTTTTAATTGAAGAGAAGGTAAGGCGCGTATAGAGTCAATTTCTGGAGGAGTTGCGTCTTCTACTATTTTGAATTTACTTGATTCTGTTGCATTATTGTCATTTGCTGATTTATCAACCGCGTTTATAGAAAAGTCATATACTCCAAGAATAGATGTTTCTTCAAATGTGTAACTATATTTATCATTCTCTTGTTTTGCCATAACCTCTTCATACGTTGTATTATCTGGGTCAGTAATTAGTATATCCACCTTTTCTAACCCGGATTCATCAGTGATTTTAGCAATTATTTCAACAGGAAGATTTCGTTCAAATTCTTCTAAAGATTGAGGCTCAAGAATGTCTATAACAGGGGCATTATTTTCTTGGGGTTCTGTTGAATTGACTTTTACACGTACATCAAAACGGGCTTTGCTGTTATTGAGAATATTTGAATCTGGTTTTGTCGCGTTTTGAAGGATTTTTATTCCAACAATCCATTCGCCAGGCTCTGCAGAATCCCAAATCAGACTAATGTTTTTGGTTTCATTTATTTTAAGGCTGACAAACGTATGATTTTTTTCACCAGTGTAATGCATGACATCGTCATCGTTTTTTTCAAGATAGAGGTTCACCCTGTAGTCTGTAGCGTTTTCGTTACCAGTATTATTCACATTTGTGTATATTTCAACTCTATCTCCTCCATCAAAATAGTTGGTAGGAACTGAGATATTGACGACACCTAAATCAGGTACTCCACTGATATTTATTGTTTTTGAAAACGTGTTATTATCCTCATTTGATTCTGGAATAAGCTTTTCAGGATCAACTTCGACAGTTATTTCATACCTTCCCGATTCATTAAAATGAGGTTCGAAAGGTATGATATTACTTTCATCCTGAAATATTATCTGATAATATTGATAATATTGTTTAATCTGTTCATCCTCATCTTTAACTTCTAATAAAACAGTTACACCGTACAGTGTTGCATTGAACGCCGTAACATTTGCCTCTACGAGCACATTATATCCCTCATAAAACGGTGAAGATCCAGGGAGACTTGAACTAAATGTAATATTAGTTACGGTTAGATCAGGTGTTCCTACATAAAACTCATATGTTAAATTTGCTGGTTGATATCCTGCAGTATCATTTGAAACAATTATTAATTTCCAATCACCTTCAGTCGAGAATGTACTTATACCAGACCATGTTAAATAATCATCACTTTCTAATTCAACAAAATGATCAAGTGTTCCTTCTAAAGTAAAATAAGCGGTGACTGTCTCTGCAAGTGCTGTTGTATTAACTTGAATAGACATCTCATCAACTCCATTAGGATAATAATAACTATAAAATGATTGAGAAAAATATGACCACCAGGCATCTACAGATTTTTCAAAAACAGAAGGCGGCGTACCAGAGGTGTTAATATCTAAGGTTTCGTTTAATCCAGTTCTTGTGCCATTGTTTTCTGTGACATCAAAATAGATACAATAATACAATGATTCATTAGCAACCCAGGTGAGATTACCCATGGCGTTGGTAATGTTATCAAATTCAACGCTCTTGTTAAAGCTGTAATTTTCCACAACAATAATATCTGGATCTGGAGTGGTTGTATATTTTACAATTGTTATGGTATCATTTTCAAATGTTTTACCAAAAATATCTAATTGGTTTAACATCTCGGTAAAGTTCACCTCAATTGTTAAATTCCCGATACCGGCAACCTCATAGAATTTCCGATAATGCCAGTTTGGATTCCACCATTGAAGACTGGTGATATTTACATAGACATTATCTTTTGAGATAACATTATTATCATAGGTCTCCTCACTTATTGGACGATCAGGACCAGGGTTTATCTCAATGCTAATAGTATAAACTCCAAAGCTTTCGGGAGTCCATGCAAATGAGATAGGATATGTTTCTCCTTTTGATAATCCATCAATTGTAGTTTCTTGTTTTTTGGAATCATTTATGTATAATGCAGCAGTAATTTCTTCTGTAGTATTTTTTCCAATATTTGTTGCAGTAGCAGAAACCATTACCGGTACACGGACACGCAGTTCTCCATCGATTTTTGGTTCAGATTCAAGAAATTTAAGATCGGTATTTCTCTCAGAGAAATTAAGAGAGACATCCCATACGTTATTATTTTCGTTTTCTTCATCGATTTCATTTGGATAATCAACAAACACACTGAACATATAAACACCAGGTTCAATAGCCGCCCAGCTGAGATTCACCGAATCTGTCGAATCACCGGATAAACCATCTGGCATAGTTGCAATGGAGATAGGTGTCCCCCAATTATAATCAAGATACATAGCAACCTTTATGTCCTCAGATATTTCTACACTTTCTTGATTTAATATTGTGACTTCAAATATTATTTCTTCTCCCTCTACGATATCGCCATGAACAACAAGTCCATTGATTGTAAGATCTGGTTTAGGATCATCTTCTGTACTAATTCCAATGTTAAAAACACTAGAAAACAGCATAACTAGTATCAATAAAATAGAGAGTTTTTTTGTTTTTTTTACTATCGCATTTATTATATTATTTTCTATATTGGGCATTGCTCCCCCTCGATAAATATCGTCTTAGAACAATATTTTAATTTAATATGTTGTATTTCTACTTTTCTATCTATTTATTATTTTAAAAAAGTTGTATAAATTGAATTAGGGCAATCCAGACTTTTTTGAATAGGTATTTGAAAGAAGAGGGCTACTCATAAAGAGACACAAGATCTATTGCTTCAATATCCAGTACTTTACTGAAGGAAGATAGAAGTCAATAGCATACAAATTAATACTACAACAAAAGATTTTTTCTTCTTATTATCCAATAGTATACCCCCTTTGAAATTATATCAATGTTATTATATTTAAATATTGGTAGAAAACTTGGACATGGAAACGCGGGGAGGGAGATTTGAACTCCCGTGATCGTAAGATCAAAGGATTAGCAATCCTTCGCCGTAGCCAGGCTGGGCCATCCCCGCTTGAAAGAAGAGATATGAGACAACTTGATAAAAAGTTTATGTCAAGACAAATTTAAATACAGAACTCTTCTTCACTGTAACAGATGGAGGATTGGACAGAAAAATATAGGCCGAAAAGCCTTGATGAAATCGTAGGAAACGAGCGTGCTGTAACTGCTCTTAGAAACTGGGCGAATATGTGGAAAAATGGTGAAATTCCAAAGAAACGAGCAGTAATTTTATCAGGTAAACCAGGAACTGGAAAGACAAGCAGCGCTCTTGCTCTTGCAAATGATTTTGGCTGGATTGTAATAGAACTAAACGCATCCGATGCAAGAAATGCAGAAACAATCAAAAAAGTAGCAACATCAGGTGCTGTAAATGAAACGTTTGATGACTTTGGCAGATTTATTCTATCAAGCAGGGGTGGAAGAAAACTTATTGTTTTGGATGAGGCAGATAATCTTTATGAAAGAATTGAAAAAACAAAGACAGAGAGTGATTTTAGTGATAAAGGTGGTAAGAAAGCAATTGTAGATACTATAAAAATCACAAATCAACCCATCATCCTTATTGTAAATGACTATTACAGTCTTATAAAGGGTAGCGGTGCTGTTTTAAAGCAGATATGTATGGTGATTCCATATTATGAAGTGAGTTCAATTCAGGTTCTGGAGTTATTAAAAAATATCTGTAAAAAGGAAAATATTCTTGCTGATCTTAAGCTTTTGCAGACAATTGCTGATAGATGCAAAGGAGACGTGCGATCTGCAGTAAATGATTTGCAATCAATATGTCTAAACCGAAAGCAGGTTGATATTCAGGCGTTAGATGTTTTAGGATATAGGAATCGTGAGAAAATAATTTTTGACGCATTACGAGATGTATTTAAGACAAGAAATATTCAAAATATTAATGAAAGCATCTCCCGTGTTGATATGCCTCCTGAAACGTTTTTACTATGGGTGGCTGAAAATCTCCCTAGAGAATACGTTGATGTAAATGATCTTGTGAAAGGCTATGATGCGTTATCAAAAGCAGATCTGTTTTTTGGGAGAGTTTTTCGAAGACAATACTATGGGTTTTGGTCATATGCTTGTGATGTAATGAATGGAGGTGTATCTACTGCAAAAACCCATAATTACAGTAATCCTAAATACTATGCTCCAACATGGATGAGGGAGCTGGTGCGCAGTAAACCAACAAGGATACTGCGGGATTCTGTCGTTAAAAAAATTGGGGGACTATGTCATAACTCAGATAAAAAAAGCAGAGAGTTTTTACTTCCTCATTTTAAATATTTATTTCAGACTGATATGGCTTTTGCTTGTCGAATGAAAAAAAGAATGGATCTTTCAGAAAGTGAAATAAAATATCTCCTCGGTGAAAAATATCTGCATAAACTAAATGATATCCTACAATCTTCTGAAAAAACAGATGAGAAACAAGCCGAAATCGAAGTTTCCGCTCCCAAAGATGTTGAGAAAGACGAAAAGAAAAAGATAAAGCAAGAGGTGAAACAGCCTAGTCTTTTTGATTTTTAGGTTATTTTTTGATGTCTTCTAGTTTTTTCATAACATCGACTGCTTGCTGTTTATATTCTTCTTTTAATTTGTTGTAGGTCTCATCTGAAATATCTTTTGATCTATGCTTTTTTTCGACGTCTTTGAGAAGCGACAGCAATAGTGCTTTTTTTGTAGTAAGTGTCTCTTCGGATTCAACAATTGATTTTTTTGCTTTTGTCCGTTGCTTTCTCATCAGCAAAAGTGTTGAAGCAATAAGGATGACAACGAGGAGAAATATAATGATAATATAGACAATGTTTACAAGAGTCTCTGTTGGCCTGTGCAGAAGGATTCGTACTGAATTGGATTCGGTGTTATGTTCTCCTCGATATAACTCATCCTCTTCATACGTTATTGAGAGAGATGTAGTATCATATAGAATTGTTTTTACAAAATGTTTTGTGTCTGTCGGAAGCGTATAGGTAAGTCTGATGTCTAATGTATCTTTGGGGTTAATGGAGAGATTGTGTTTTGAGAGGTTACATTCCCGTATGTTACTACCAATGATGATAGATGAAAGATACGTTCCTGACTCGACAGCAAGTATTTCAACATCAGGAGCGTCCTGCTGTATCCAAAACCTAAGAGATGTCACATTTTCATATTCATTATTATTTACTTTGATGTTTTCTTCAACAGCAAGACCGCTGTCAGATATAGATATCGTAATGATTTGTTGTTCTATTGTAACACCCAAATCATATGCACTGACCATAGGAAGCGCAATGGAGAGAGTTAATATACTTATGAATACCAAACTTGCTATTCTCTTCATGGAAATCTTCCGCTACCATATGTTAAACGTTTATTTATTTTTCTATGAAACCATATTGGCCACTGTTTAATTGATGAGGTAACAGGAGGAATGGACAAACAAACGAAGTGGCAAAAGTTTTAAATAAAGAATTTCCTTCCTTAGCCCCTACCAGTACCAAGAACAGGTGTACGAAATGGTAAAAAGCATGTATGAACACGTAAGAGATCAATGGAGAAAACCTGATACATCGTACCAGTCACCAATTAAAAATCGTCTTATTCAGTGGAGAAAAGAGGAAAACTTTACAAGAGTTGAAAAACCAACAAGAATTGACCGAGCACGATCCTTAGGATATAAAGCAAAACAGGGATATATTGTTGTACGGGCCCGAGTACGAAGAGGAGGACTAAGAAAGCACCAAATCAAAGGCGGAAGGGTTGCATCGAAAAAAGGAATGAAAAAAATCACTGCTGCAAAAAGCATACAGAGGATTTCTGAAGAACGTACTGCAAAAAGATATCCAAACATGGAAGTGTTAAACTCATATTGGGTTGGAGAAGATGGGAGATATCACTACTATGAAGTTATTTTAGTTGACCCTGCACATCCTGCAATCGTCAATGACCCAAAGATAAACTGGATCTCTACATTTCCAAATAAAAGAAGAGTGCTCAGAGGAAAAACAAGTGCAGGACAGAAGGGAAGAGGACTACTTCACAAAGGAAAAGGTGCTGAGAAAATACGACCAAGTATACGTGCCCATCACGGCAAAGGAAAATAATTCTCTTTTTATCGCACTAGCATAACTGGTTTATGGGCATATTGTACGACTTTATTTGCAATACTACCTATAGGATATGTTCCAAGTTCACTTGCACCTTTACTACCTAGGACAATAACATCACAGTTGAGATTGCTTGCAATATCAATAATTTTTGCAGCGATATCTCCTTCTTCAACCATTCCAGTAACAGTATAGCCATGGCTTCCTATATCCTGCAAAACGCTATCAATAAGGTTGTTTGCTTTCTGTTTCAAAAGTTCATAGGTCTTTTGATCCACTAGATTTTTTTCAGACGGAAGAGGCACCACTGCAAGGATGATAAGTTCGCCGTCTTCATCAACAAGCATCATCGCCTTATTTAATGCATTTTCTGATCCTTCAGAGCCGTCAAACCCAACAAGAATTTTTTTCATAACTTATTTCTTCCTCCAAACCGGACCGTTCTCAGTATCCTGAATTTCATATCCAATTTCTTCAAGTTTTTTTCGTATCTCATCTGCCGTCTTCCAATCCTTATGTTTTCTTGCCTCTTCACGAAGGTTGAGTAACGCTTTTACAAGTTCACCTGTATCTTTTGCATCCATCGATACATCATACTCTAAGAGAAGCGACTCCAGCTCTTTATATAATGAAGCATCGTCATGTCGAACAGTTTTTGGTTGAAACAGCGTGAGAACACCACCCAACTGAAGAAACAACTCAAGTGAATGATTACAAAGCCCAGCATTTGGTGATTCATTGTTTTCAAAAAACCTGTTACTCGAACCAACAAAGTCAAAGAGAGCTGCAAATGCTTTTGGCGTGTTAAAATCATCATCCATTGCCTGCTCAAACTTCGTTTTAGAATCATCAAGTACTGCAAGATATTGTTTCTCCTCTGGAGAAAATTTGTTTTCATCAATCGTTTCATTTTGACTATTTTCAGAACATTTCTCTAATCTTTCTTTTAATCGATACATTCGGTCTAAACCTTTTTTCACATCACGTAGTGCCTTTTCAGAAAAATCAGGAGGACTTCGATAATGCGCCTGAGAAAAAAACGTACGTATTACTTCAGCATCCCAGCTTTTCAATAAATCCCTAATATTCACGATGTTTCCAAGGGATTTAGACATTTTCTCTCCATCAACCGTGAGAAGTCCGATATGCATCCAGTATTTAGCAAACTGTTTACCGGTTGCAGCTTCAGCTTGTGCAATCTCGTTTTCATGATGCGGAAAACGAAGATCCATCCCCCCGCCATGAATGTCAAATGGAAGTCCCAAATATTTACTGCTCATTGCAGAACACTCAATATGCCAACCAGGACGTCCTTCACCCCAGGGAGACTCCCATGATGGTTCACCTGGCTTTACATTCTTCCACAACGCAAAATCAAGGGGACTATGTTTTTTCTCTCCTGGCTCAATACGTGCTCCAGCCTTCATATCCTCAAGCCTTTGTCCAGAAAGCTTTCCATAATCTTTGAACTTTTCAACAGAGAAATAGACATCACCGTCAGCGACATATCCATATCCTTTGTCTATGATTTGTTGTATCATGGTGATCATATCAGGAATTGTCTCACTAGCTTTCGGGTACACATTTGCTCTTCGAATTCCAAGATCATCAAGATCTCCGAGACATCGGTCAGTAAAACGCTTCGAATACTCAAGTGCATCAACTCCCTCGTTGTTTGCTGCTAGAATTATCTTATCATCTACATCAGTGATGTTTTGGACATATGTTACATCAAATCCCTTGTATTCAAAATATCTACGGATAAGATCAAACGCCAGATACGTACGGGCATGCCCGATATGTGCATCACTATATACCGTCATACCGCAAACATACATCTTAACTTTTCCTTTTTCAACAGGAACAAATGTTTCTTTTTTTCTTGATAATGAATTATAGATTCTCAACGCCATACATTAGACTCCAGATATTTCCCTAATAGCAGCAAAAATATATACTTTACTAAAAACGCTGCCCAAATCTTTTAAATAGAGTTTTCTTATACTGTGAAACGGAGGCTACATAATGAAAACTACGTTTAGTATTATCAAAGCAGATGTAGGAGGCTGGCCAGGACATGCACTTGTACATCCAGACCTAAAAGAAGTTGCAAATATAAAACTCAGAGACGCACAGGTATCAGGGTTGATAAAAGATTTTCATGTCACTAACTGTGGCGATGATTTAGAGCTTATTATGACACATACCAACGGTGTTGACGCAAAAGAAATTCATAGCCTATCTTGGGATACTTTTTGTGAAGCGACTGAAAAAGCAGAAAAACTTGGTCTGTACGGAGCAGGACAGGATCTCCTTGCCGATGCGTTCTCAGGAAATATTAAAGGTATGGGACCTGGCGTTGCAGAGATGGAATTCACAGAAAGAAAAGCAGAACCAGTCATTGCTTTTATGATGGATAAAACAGAACCAGGGGCATTCAATTTTCCAATTTTTAAGATGTTTGCTGATCCATTTAACACAGCAGGTCTCATTATTGATCCTTCTCTCCATGATGGATTTGTTTTTGAAGTATGGGACATCCAAGAACATAAGAATGTGTTTATGAAGACACCAGAAGAGATGTATGATCTTCTCGCACTTATTGGTGCGAAATCTCGATTTGTCATAAAAAGAGTGTTTCCAAAGAAAAGCTCTAAGCTTAATTCTGATGAACCCGCAGCTGTTGTATCAACAGAGAAACTCTATCCGATCGCTGGAGAATACGTAGGAAAAGATGACCCAGTTGCTGCAGTACGAGGACAATCAGGTCTTCCCGCAGTTGGGGAGATACTAGAGGGATTTTCCCTTGGTCATCTTGTCTCCGGTTGGATGAGAGGATCACACAATGGTCCATTGATGCCGGTACCAGTTAGAGATGCGAAATGTACACGATTTGATGGTCCGCCGCGAGTAATTTCACTAGGATTTCAGATGAAAAATTGTATGCTCACCGAGCCTGTCGACCTGTTTGATGATCCAGCTTTTGATAGTACACGAAGAGAAGTGCAACATATCACTGACTATATGCGAAGACATGGACCATTTGAACCGCATCGTCTTCCCCTGGCCGATATGGAATATACGACACTACCGAAAGTGATGGAAAAACTTAGAACAAGGTTTAAGAAGGTACAATAATTTTTCCACCTTTAATTTTAAATATTATAACCTTATTCAGGACTTACCTTATAGATATCTGGAGTAATAGATAATGGCTCGAATGCATGCGAGAAGAAAGGGAAAATCCGGATCCGCTCGTCCAATCAGAAAGAAACATCCTGAGTGGAGTTCACTTAACCCCAGAGAGGTGGAATCAAGAGTAATAGAACTTGCGAAAACCGGGAAATCAACAAGTGAAATAGGGATGATTCTACGAGATCAGTATGCAGTTCCCGATATTAAAGTAGCAACCGGAAAAAACGTTACGCAGATACTGGAAAACAACAACATCAAATCAGAAATTCCTGAAGATATGCAAAACCTTATCAGGACAGCATTGAAGTTGAGAAAACATCTTGAAACAAATAAGAAGGATTTGAAGAATAAACGAAATCTTCAACTAACCGAGTCAAAAATCAGACGCATCACAAAATATTATCATTCAGAAAAAAGGCTTCCTGTTGGATGGAAATATAGTCCTAAGCAGGCAAAGCTGATGTTTGAATAATCGCTATCTTTTTAGGATAGCATATGTTTTTGTATACTAACCATGTCAGATGATATTTCAGAATTAAATAAAAGTGCTGCAGAACTTGTTTTATCATATCCAAAATCTACAAGAGTACGAGTTGTCTCGCATTATGATGCGGATGGAATCTCTGCTGCTGGAATACTTTGTACTGCTCTGTATCGAGAGGGATATGATTTCCATGCAACACTTATGAGAAATCCGTTTGACAAAGGCCTTGAAAGACTTGCAAAAGAAAAAAATGAACTCATTATTTTTTCTGATATGGGAAGTGCACAGATTGAAGCAATAGAGAAAATTGGATGTAAAGCCATCATTTTTGATCATCATCAGTACCTCACACCAGATGTTAAAGAAAATGTTCTGCAGATAAATGCGAATCTCTGTGGAATTGATGGTAACTACGAAGCCTGTGGTGCAACGCTTTGTTTTTCGTTTGCAAAAACACTGAATGCAAAAAACAAAGATCTGATCTCTCTTGCACTTGCTGGCGCAATTGGTGATAAACAACATATCGGCGGTGTGAAAGGTTTTAATAAAGAAATTTTAGAAAGCGCCCTACAAGACGGATTTATAAAAGAACATACCGGTATCAAACTGTATGGTGATTCGCTCTTTGATGCCTTGTATTTTTCTATTGATCCATATTACCCTGGCTTATCAGGCAATAAAGACGAGATTGAACGAATTCTTGATAAGCTAAAGATCGATAAGAATACAAACATCGCAGATATTGACAATGATGCAATGATGCGGTTGCAGTCATTTCTTTTATTTAAACTAATTAAAGCAGGTTGTCAGAAAAATATTTTAGATATAGCCATTAGAAAAAGATTTTTTTCTGAAGTTTTAGGGTGTGAGCTGGAACGGTTTGCAGATCTTCTTGATGCTTGTGGTAAATTCGGACATCGCGGCGTTGGACTTTCAATATGCCTTGGAGATAAAAATGCTTTTGATGAAGCAGAAAAGATTGAAAAAGACTACAAACAAAAAATCCTTACTGCCCTCATTGAATTAGAAGAAGGAGGTATAAAAGAGACAAAAGGTATGAGATGTTTTTATAGCGAAAGTAGTTCGCTTGGCGGCGTTGTTGCAGGTATTGCTATAAACTACATTTTTGATGAAAAAAAACCATTGTTTTCTCTTGCACGAAAAAAAGAGGAAATCCATGTTTCCTGCAGAGGCAATCAGAAACTGGTAGAAAAAGGGTTGGATCTTGGTGGTGCAATGAAGAAAGTTTCCTCTGAAATTGGTGGTTTTGGCGGAGGGCATAAGATTGCAGCAGGCGCAACCATTGCAATAGATAAAGAAAAAGAGTTTTTAAAAAAAGTTGAGAGTGTTCTTGTTTCACAGATAAAGGGATAATTATGAAGATATCATGTAATTTATATATTGAGTATGATAACTCCGAGAAGGCTGAAAAAATTCTTCGTTCAATAAAGGTTGATGATTTTGATTTTGTCACATCCGAAGTACATAATAAGAGGATTGAGGCAACAATAAAAAGCAAGTCTGTTTCCTCGCTTCTGCACACACTTGATGACTATCTCGCATGCCTTTCTGTCGCTGAGAAAATAGTTGATAAAAATTAAGAACACCTATGGTATAACCTTCCATTAATGAAATTTAATTTAAAAGGAGTTTTTACCTTTAGTAGCGATATATCATCCATTAAAGACGAGATTGAAACATTTGTTTCTACCACAAGCAGTAATCTATTTAAAAGAGATGCTGAACAGAAGGTAGAAATTAAACGTTTAGAGATTGGAAAAAATTCGCTGCTTCTCACCATTACCTCTGAAGGTGCTTTCAGACCACATAATGCACTCTTGCAGATAAAAAATTCTTTAAGTAGAGAACTTGGTAAAAAACATCATATTGGTGTGAGAGAGATAAAGATTGAACGTTACACAATAGAATTTGAACTGGAAAAAAAACCGTTAAAAAAAGTAAGCATCCCATTTGCTGAAGTACAGCTAAAAGAGAAAAAAGCAACTATTGTTTTAAAAAATGTCGATGAGGAGTTTTTAAGAAGAAACTATATCGATAGAATGATTGCTCTTGTAAAAGAAAAAGTAAAAAATCAATATTATGAAGGAAAAGGTGAGTTCTGGAAATCGATTTGGGAATCTGATGAAAAAAAACCAGTGTGGACAAAGGATCCAACAGAAGAAATGTCCAAGCTTGGTTGGCTTAAACAAGGACCAACAAAAGGAAAATGGTTTTACCAACCTCAGGCAACTGCGATTTTAAAGGCAATGGAGGAAATAGCGATTAAAGAGGTGTTGAAGCCTCTTGGTTTTCAGGAGATAATTGAATCCCATATCGTCCCGTTTGATATTTGGCTTAAAACAGGTCATCTTGAAGGAATGCCTGCTGAGTTTTATTATGTTGCAGAACCAAAAACAAGAGATGTAGGGCAATGGGAGAGATTTATCGATCTTACAAAAATTACAAAGGAAGTTGATTTTGACGAGCTGCAAAAAAATGTAAACATTCCTAATGCAGGAATCTGTTATGCACAGTGTCCTGTGATTTATTGGTCTTTTAAAGGAAAAACAATAGCTGAAAAATCCCTACCCGTCTTAGTGTATGATAGAACTGCTATCTCTGGAAGATATGAATCTGGGGGGAGACATGGTATAGAGCGTGTGGATGAGTTTCATCGTATTGAACCGGTTTATATTGGCACAAGAGAGCAACTTCTTGAAGTGCGTGATAAACTTTTGGAGAGATATAAACATGTTTTCAACAACATCTTTGATCTTGAATGGAGAATGGCGTGGGTTACTCCCTGGTATATGCAACAGGCAGGAAAAATTGGAGATACCATCACTCAAGATACCGGCACCATTGATTTTGAAGCATATATGCCGTATCGCGGGGATCGGAAGAAATCAGAATGGCTTGAATTTCAAAACTTAAGTATTCTTGGGGATAAATACGTAAAAGCATTCAACATCAAGGCACAGAAAAGCACGCTTTGGAGTGGATGCTCGGGGATTGGTCTTGAACGATGGACAACTACATTTCTTGCACAAAAAGGACTTGATCCTACGAAGTGGCCTGAAGGATTTAAGAACTATTTGAAAGAGCTACCGAAAGGTATTGAATTCTTGTGATAATTATGGAAAAAAAAGATTTTACAGAATATAAAAGAAAATATGATCTCGTTCGGCATCATGCTTGGGCGGGTCTTGGATTTCTTTCAGTATTGCTTGCAATCAGTGTGATTGCTCCATGGTTATTAGTTTTTCTCTCTCCAATACTTGTTGTCCTTATTGCATATGTAGTGATTTCCTTGCTTTTTACATACAAATATTATAGAGGGTTTTCCGCCACGCAGGAGAGTATCCCGCATTCTGAAGAAGTAGAAAAAGAAAAAATCCATGCTGATGTTGAAAAAGAACATTTGAAACTGGAGAAGAAAAAAGCAAAAGCTGAGGAAAAAGCTAAGAAAAAATTGCAAAAAAAATAGAAAAAACCTTTAAAGAGGAACAGGTATGCGGGCTCTATATGGCTAAGAAGCGGAAAGAAAAAAAAGATGAAGAAGAACTTGATTTTAAACTACCAAAGTTTGATGAAGAAAAATTCCTAAAAAAAGAACGGAGAAACATTAAAACATTGTTTCTTTCGTTTCTCCTTGGTTTTATTATTGCTCTTATATCTCTTGGCTTCTGGGCGCTTTTAAGTGAAAGTGGGTTGCGCTGGGAATTAGTGTTATTATTTGGTGTTTTCAATGCATCCTGGCTGAAATATCTCTTTATGAGACTGAACATTGATCTTACTGATTTTGGAAGAAAAGGATGGTTTGGATCCTACGCCATCTATTTCTTTACATGGCTTATTGTACTCATTATTCTTGTTAACCCACCATTCTATGATGATGAATCACCATATGTTGACGTGGTTGTCCTGCCAGATGTTCAGGAGCTGGGTGGGACAGTACGTATTGCTGCTCAAATCATTGATAATGTTGGAGTGGAAAAACAAGACATATCATTTACCTTAACTGATCCAGATGGTAGCCCAATATCTGCAGATTTTACTTTTGCCAATAATATTTTTAGTTATACTCATGAAAGTCCTGATAATTTAACAGGAAATAATACCTACACTTTTAAATTAACTGCTAAAGATGTAAACGGCCGTATAACAGAAAAAGAAGGAACTTTCAAATATGATAACGATGTAATTATTCTCACAACACCTGAAAATGGTAGTAATCTCTACTCGTATACTCCAATTGAACTTAAAGTAAATAGCAACATCTATACTCCAACTGAATTTAAAATAGGAGACAATGCATATACAAAGGACTTTAGAGTGTATTATAAGATTGATGATGGTGAAGAAATCAATGTGAGCAGACTAGATGAAGATAATAGAGATGACTATAGGACTAGCGCTGAATATGCTGGCTGGCAAAAGAGTAAAAATGTCAGCCTTAATGCATATGTGGAAGTTATATATTACTTTAAAGGTGTCAATATAAAATTCAGCAATACTATAAGAGATACAACAACATATTATTTTAAAACATTAGATGATGTAAAAATTGGTGAAAGTGATCCATTAATACCACCTAATCCACTATATAAACTTAATAGTGAAAAGCAACCAGAGAATATTTTTAATTATTATCTGCCTAAGTATGAGCCGATTGGTGCTACTCCCGGGTTTGAAGTTGCAATATTTTTAATATCTCTTGTTTTCGTTGCTTTACTTTTCAAATATAGAAAGAAAGATAAAAAGAAATGAACGAGCTAACATTGTTTTGTAAAACCTTGAAAAAGGATTTTACTCCGAAAATACGAGATTCAACAAGGCCTGTTCGGTGTTGGACAGAAAAAGATGTTTCAAACGGTAAAATAGTTGATGCATACGTCATTATTTTCAGAACACGTGGTTGTTCTTGGGCGCTTCAATCTGGATGTAGCATGTGCGGATATTTTAATGATAGCATGTGGAAAAAAGTATCTGACAGTGATTTGTTAAAACAATTTGAGAATGCTGTGAAGCGATATTCTGGTGAAAAATTTGTGAAAATTTTTACTTCAGGTAGTTTTCTGGATAATAGCGAGATAACGCCAAAGGTGAGAGAGGAAATACTAGGTAGACTCATAAAAACAGTTGAAAAGGTATCTGTTGAATCAAGACCTGGATATATTAATGATGAGGAACTGTCAACAATAAGAGATATGTTTGGTTCTAAAACATTTGAAGTTGGAGTCGGTCTTGAAACGGCAAATGATTTTGTCCGAGAACATGCGATTAATAAAGGATTTACTTTCAGTGATTATCAGAAAGCTGCAAAAACTTTGAAAAAGTATGATGTCAAACTAAAGACGTATGTACTTGTGAAACCGCCTTTTTTAACAGAAAAAGAATCTATCAAAGATTGTATCCATACCGTTGATTCAATTAAGAAATATACAGATACTATATCGTTTAATCCGGCAAATGTTCAGCGAAATACAGTCGTTGACTTTCTTTGGAAAAGAAGACAATATAGGCCCGCTTGGCTTTGGAGTGTTGTTGAACTACTGAAACAAAGTAAAAAGTTGACAGATGCACATATCAAATGTGACATTGCTGGTGGTGGAAGTATACGGGGAGCGCATAATTGTAGGTCATGTGATCATATGTTTCTTGACGCAATTGCAGATTTTTCCTTATCCCAAGATACCAAAGTGTTTGAGGATCTTGACTGTGAATGTAGGGAAACATGGCTTGATCAACTTGATATAGAAAATGTTAGTTTTGGTTCGTTTGTAGATTTTTCAGGTCGATGGCAATGAAAAAGGTTGTAGAAAAAAACGATGTTGTTGTTCTTATTGATTCGAATTTGAAAAAAATTATTGTTGATACTGCAGGTAAAACAGATAAAATCAAAGGAGTAGGCGTTTTTGATCCAAAGAGTCTTGTTGGAAGAGAACATGGAAAACAGTTAGAGATAGGAAATAAAAAGTTTTGGCTTTTACATCCGTCGCTTTTGGATAAGCTGCAGAGCTTAAAGCGACGTGCACAGATAATTCTTCCTAGAGATCTTGGTCATATTCTTATCAATTGTTCGATTGAATCTGGACAGACTGTTCTTGAAGCAGGGATTGGTTCTGGTTCTCTTACGATTGCGCTTGCAAATGCGGTAGCTCCAGATGGCAGAGTAATATCATATGATATAAGAGAGGATTTTATAGAGCATGCAATGAAAAATATTAAAAAAGCAGGGCTGGCGCACTATGTTTCTACGAAATTAAAAGATGTTACTAAAGGTATTGATGAAAACGATCTTGACGTGATAATTCTTGATATACCGAATCCTTGGAAAGCAGTAAATCATGCATGGAATGCACTTAAGGTGGGTGGATATTTCTGTTCATTTTCTCCTCTTACAACTCAGGTTGAAAGTACGGTAAAAGAATTGGAAAAACATAGTTTTATTGAAGTGAAAACGTTTGAGAACATTCAACGGGAGATGGTTGTTTCGAATCATGGTATGCGGCCTAGTTTTGATATGCTTGGTCATACTGGTTATCTTACGTTTGCAAGGAAAATACTCCCACCATAAAATGTATTATATATAAATATAAATTATAGAGTATAATTTTGAGTACTATAAGAACACTATAAGTAAAAATAGGGATAAAATATTTGAGAATTGAAAAAATGACTACATCAGCGGAGAACAGTTGCCCACAAGTACAATTCAAAAAATCAAAAATAATAGATAGAATCGCTATTTTTTTAATCAGAACAGCATCAAATTACTTCTGGATAGTCGTTGATATTTTATCCTATCAAAACGAAAAAATCGCAGACTTATACGAAAAATCAATAGGGGAAGAATATAAAAACGAATGTAAAACATTTCATATATCAAAAGGAAAAAAAATACTGCATGTAGGCTGCGGATCATATCCTTTAACTGAAATGACACTTACGGAACTGTTTAAAGTAGAAGTTGTAGGGATAGATAAAAATAAAAAAGCAGTAAAACGAGCAAACGAAGTCATTTTAAAAAAACATCTAGATAAAAAGATAACAATTGAACAAGGAAACGGTGCAAAGTATCCTCTAGAAAAATTCGATATAATAATAGTTTCAAGCTGTGCATTACCAAAAAAAGAAATCCTCAGTCATATATTCAAAACTGCAAAGAAAAAAAGCATCATCATTATAAGAGATCTCGATGCCGTAACCGATGAGATTCTCAATTGTATTGATGCGCATAAAAACATTACAATAGAAAAAAGAATACATCATCCAGTCCCCTGCTTACTATTACTTGGATGGAACGCGTTTCATCTAAAAAAGAAATAAATGCATCCAAAAAACAGTTCTACATTATTTTTTTAGAAGGCATATCACCAAGTTTCTTGCTTTCAAAAAAAGTAATAATTGCTCCGACAACACTAGGAAGCAGCCATATAACGGCAAACCAAAAAAGCGAAAGACTAATAATTTTTTCAGGAGCGACTGCAAAAATTGAAAACAGCGAAATAAGCGTTATCTCTCTTGTCCCAAGACCATAGATTGAAATCGGAAGAGATGCAACAACATTTGCAACAGCAATAATAAAAATAAAAGAGATATAAGGAACCTCGATATCAAACAACCTAGAGATAAGATAAAGTTCTGAAAAACGCACAATCCATCCAAAAATCGAGAGGAAAAATGGAAGAAGAACGTCTTTAAAACTGGGAAGATTCTCATAGAAAGTTTCAATTGGATCTTCTAGCCTATCCTTCACAACAGAGAAGATATTTGATTGGACAATTTTTGTAAAAACAACCTTTGATTTCTCCTTTTTAAGAAAAAATAAAAACAAGGAAGAAACAATAATTGATACAATAACTATTGTTATAAAAAGATAAGGAAATCTGCTGCTGAGAAAAAAACTGCCGATAAGACCAAGTACCAACAGTGAAAGAAAGTCAAGGGTATTAAAGGTGATGATATTAGAGATACATTTTGGAAGAGGCTGCCTGCTTTCATGTTTTAAATAGAGTGCTTTAATATAGGCACCGAAACCTCCTGGAGTTATGAATCCATAAAAATAACCGATGAAGATGTTTTTGAGTGAATACAAAAAGCTCACATGTATTTTTTGTTTTTTAAGGAGGATCTGCCATTGAATGTTTGTGGAAATAACGATAGGAACAACGGAAAATAAACAAAGAAACGCATAGAAAAGAGGAATACGAGAAAAAATATCAAAAACTGCCGGAAGATCAACTGTTGAAAGCAGGTAAATCAGAATGATGATACCTATCACGGGTAGTATTTTTTTAACATCCATAATTCAGGGTTTAATGGCGTTTTGTATTTATGTACATTGTTTATTTTGGCCATTCAAAATGACTGTTTTTAAAAAACGAAAAATCAAGATGTCGCCAATCATCAAAATCACCAAAGCCATGCGTTCCATCCGAGTAAGAAAACGTTTTGTATTTGAAGTAGTAGTTCATGCAGCTTTTATAGTTATAATATTTCAACCATTGAAAACTCAATAGTTTTACTGTACCAAGATTATCTATTCCGCCATATGTATCTGAAAGCAGCCCAAGGGTATGTCCAAGGTGATGGACCGCTGCCCCCATAATCAGTCGTTCTCTCGAATATTTAGGAAGTTTATCTTGTAATAATTGTGCTGAAATAAGAAACGAGTCAAGATGATTCCATCCGATAAATGGGAAATTCACATCAGGACCAAAGTCACAGATAATGCCATAAAAAATGGGAAGACATATGTCACTGATGCTGGAAAAAGAAAAGCCACGAAAACTGGAAAAAAATTTATGCTGTAGCTTTTGAAAGTTGAAATGCTGCATATACTGGAAATTGAAATGCCGCATAAACTGGAAAAAAATTATGCCGCACATCCGATGATGTTTCCAATTAGTAGTTTTCACTACATTTATATAGTTAAGTGCCTTTCTTTTATGTATGCACAAAGAAGCCCTTGTTAATCAACTCAATAACCTCCTTGAAGAACCGTCCGAAGAAGCCCTTCAAAAGTTCTTGAAGAAGCTCAAATGTGAGATACATGATATTCCTCTTTGCCCAAAATGTGGTGGGGGAGATGTTTCTCGCAAAGGGTTCAATCCCAGGAAAAGCGGTCTGGAACAACAGTATTGGTGCAAGACATGCAATCATATCT
>Ga0209979_1002217_pt1 | contig 19077 bp, 14 predicted proteins | sample AnhtaG_FD_183114 | JGI IMG/M metagenome (GOLD analysis project Ga0209979, IMG submission 183114) | Deep subsurface microbial communities from Anholt, Denmark to uncover new lineages of life (NeLLi) - Anholt_01485 metaG (SPAdes) (version 2) | ecosystem: Environmental > Aquatic > Marine > Oceanic...
GACTCTGTGGGTTCGAGGGTGCAAGGCTCCGGAACGACGAACGGGTGGTGGCTGGTCCAATAATGGATGCCAAAGTCCGCCGCCCGAATGCCGAGCTCCTCAGAGTGAACGCCCGTCTCTTTCGCCAACTCTTCCCAGCTATAGCGGACCTGGTCAATGCGTCGCTTGCCCTTAGCATACGGCGCGCTCACGCCTGGGATCTCCAACATCTTGTTGAGCAAATAGTTGTTGTTGAGCACGGCGATCTCGGCGACCTCCCGCAAGCCCTCTGCGCCGAGACTCATAACCCAGGCATACGCTCTCAGAACGACGGGGGCGTATCCATAGAATGGCCGTAACTTTCCAACGCTGTCAGGCCGGTCATAGTCCAGGTAATACTTTTCGCCATCAGACTCGATCACAGGAACCGGCAGGAACCTGGCCAGTTCTTCGGTCACGCCGCTGGCACCACCCCCCGGCCCCCCACATCCGTGAGGCGACGAGAAGGTCTTGTGCAGATTGAAGTGGCAAAGGTCAAAGCCAGCGTCCCTGGCCCTGGTGATCCCCAGGATGCCGTTAGCGTTGGCCTGGTCGTAGAAGCAAAGCCCCCCTGCATCGTGGACGACCTGCACGAACTCCTCGATCCTGGGGTTAAAGATGCCCGTATCTTCTGGGTTTGTTATCAGCAGTGCGGCGGTCCGCTCTGAAACGGCCGCTTTCAACGCATCCAGATCGGGATAGCCGTCCTCGTCGGGGTATAGGGTGATGACCTTGAAACCGGCTGTTTGGGCACAGGCAGCATTGGAAGGATGAGAGAAGATCGTAGTGATGACCTCGTCGCGCTGATCCCCCTCTCCACGGGACTCGTGGTAGGCGCGGATGATCGAGACATTGGTGTATATCGCTGCCGACCCAGCAGCGGGTTGCAGTGAAAACCGGTCCATCCCCGAAATCTCTTTGAGGATCTGCTCGAACTGGTACATGATCTCCAGGATGCCCTGCACTGTTTCTTCGTCCTGCAAGGGGTGCAGCTCCGCCAGTTTGGGCAGGCTGGCCAGTTGGTCATTAATCTTGGGGCTGTACTTCATCGTGCAGGTTCCCTGCCCGATCTCGATGTTCAGATCTGCCCCCAGGTTTTCTTGTGATAGTCTCACGTAGTGCCTGAGCACCTGGGGCTGAGAAAGCTCGGGCAGTTTAGGGGGCTGCTTCCTGCGCATCTTTTCGGGCAGGGCCGCCAGGACATCCCCAACCTCATTTCGTATCTCGTCTTCCACCTCAGGGACAAGGATGCCCCGTTGTCCTTCACGGCTCAGTTCAAAGATGATGGGCTCATCCCACCTGGCCTGGTGAAATCGCCTCAGGTTTGGCTTTCCGTTGGTGTACCTGTGCTTGGTAATATCCTGTTGAGCCATTTTACTTAACGACCTCCTTCAGTGCGGTCACCAGCCGGTCAATGTCGTCCTTAGCGTGAACCTCGGTCACACAATAGAGAGCGCTGTTGCCCAGTTCCGGGAATTCCTTTGTCAGGTCTTTTCCACCAAAGATTTCCGGCGCCAGCAGCGCCTTGTTAATCTCTGCAGCGGTCTTGCCCGTCCCATCAAAATTGACGACGAACTCCTTGAAATGGGGTGACTGGAAAACAGGTGCTATGACGCCCTGAATCTTGTCCATTTCCAGCATCGCGTACCGCGATCTCGCCACGATGCCTTCTCCGATTTCCACCATGCCCTGCGGCCCCATCAGCGCCAGGTAAACGCCGGCCGTGATGCCCCACAAAGCGGCCGCTGTGCCGACCCACTCCTTGCCCTCCTCGCGGACGGCAAAAGAGGTTCTTTCGTAAGCCACGTCGCCGAAACCATATTCTCCCGGAACGGACGTCGGGGCGATGCCGAACAGCCGAGAAGGATATTCCATGACGTACTCTTCTTCGTCCCGGGTGGCGATGAACCCGGCCTGGCCGCCGCCGAACTGCATGTGCATCCCCAGCGGCTGGATGTCGCCGCAGACGATGTCCGCGCCATAGTCAGCCGGCGGGGTCAGGATGCCCAGCGAGATCGGATCGGCCCCGACAACGCAGACCGCCCCGTGATCGTGGGCTATCCTGGAAATCTCGTCTCCGCGAGTCTCAATAAAGCCCAGGTAGGAAGGATTCTCAAAGTAGACGGCGGCGGTCCCCGAGGAAATCTCCGCCTTGAGGGCATCGAGGTCCAGTTGTCCCGTCTCGGAATCGTAGCCAATCAGCCTGATCTCTATCGTGGGCTTGCAGTAGTCCCTGATTCTGGACAGCAGACCAGCACTGATGGTTTTAGCTATCAGCACCTCACGCCGGCCCGTCAGCCGGCAGGCCATGCGGAGCGACGTGGCGGTGGCCTGGAAGCCGTCGTACGTTGGCACGTTGACCACATCCATATTCAGGAGCTCGCCCATCATGCTGGCGTACTCGAAAAGTGCCTGAAACCGGCCGTGATCGTCATAAGGCTCGCCGGCGTAGGCGGTCAAGAACTCGCCTCGCCGGTTCACCTCGTCACACACGGCAGGCACGTGATGTTGATAGCACCCAGCCCCCAAAAAGCTGAGATACTCCCCAGCGGTCTTGTTTTTTGCCAGAATGCCCTCCACGTGCCTTTTCAAGGCATATTCAGACAAGAGGGGTTTGGGCAAATTCATGCTTCCCTTGAGCCTGAGTTTCTCCGGGACATCCTCGTAAAGATCCTCCACGCTCTGAGCCATAACCTCTTCTAACATTTCTTTCTTCACTCTTGGCACAGAGTTGGGAATGTAGGGATAAACAACTGGCTTTTTCTTGCTCATGGTCTTTACTCCATGCACGTTGCCCCCAGCCACATTATGGTTGGGCATTCGAGTCCACACGACTGAACCAGTCGCCAGGTAGCGGGGGCAGTTCATCCATACCGAATTCTTGCGTCGCCTTGGCGGTGATATCGCGCAGCTCGGTACGTAACTCGTCGGAGATAGACGGCGGGTCGTAGGTCATCAGAAGGTACTTAACGCGTTCGGTGGCGCGTTCGAATATGTGATCTTGGCACCATTACTTTTCCACTCCTCTACCGAACACTGAGGTATTAATGCAGTTAGCTCGGCCATGGCAGTTTTCACCACCCGGTGTAGGCGGCAACCGCTTCGTCGCTAACCTTGCCCGCTTCCACGTCGGCCAGCGCATGGTCGAGGATGGCGACACCTTCGTCCACATCGGCTTCGGTAATGATGAGTGGGGGCGTGATTTCCAACACGTTAGAAAACATTCCGACGTAGTAGACCAGCAGGCCCAACTCAAAGGCCCGGTAGACAACCTTGGCCGTTTCGACGGAGGCAGGCTCCTTGGTGCCACGGTCCCTGACCAGCTCCACGCCCTGCAAAAGGCCCAAGCCGCGCACATCGCCGATGAGGGGATGCTTGTCCTTCAGCGCAGCCAACTTGTCGTGCAAATAAGCACCCACTTTACGCGCGTTTTCCACCATGCCATCTTGCTTGATGGCCTCAATGGTGGCAAGCCCAGCGGCGCAACTCAACGCATTGCCAGCCGCTGTGAACATGGCCAACGTGGTGCCCACGTCCAGAATCTCGCGTCGCGCGACCACCGCGCTCAAGGGTAGGCCGCCACCCAGCGGCTTGCCCAGAGTCACCACATCTGGCGTGACGCCGCTGTGCTGGAAGGCGAACCACTTGCCAGTGCGGCCCATCCCCACTTTGACCTCGTCCATGACCAGGTAGATGTCGTAACGGCGGCAGACTTCCTCTAATAGTGGCAGGAAGTTGGGTGGCGGCACAATGTCCCCGCCATCGCTCTGCACCGCCTCGAGGATGATGCCAGACACGTCATCGGGTGGGCATATTGTTTTAAAGATGTAGTCTTCCAGGAAGCGGATGGCTTTCTCGGCACAATCGCCCACGTCGTCGCCGAAAGGACAGCGGTAAGGATGCGGGTACGGCACCTTAACCACATTTCCCCCGCCGATGAACTGATTCCAGGCGACGTGGGCCGACATCGCCATCGTGGCAGCCGTCGAGCCGTGATAGCCGCCAATGAAGGACACCATACGACGTTTGCCAGTTGCCAGGGTTAGCAGCCGCCCCACTGTTTCGTTAGCGTCCGAGCCGCACAGCCCAAACCACACCTTCTTGTAGAAGTCGCCGGGCACGAGCTCGATAAGCTTTTCAGCCAGTTCCAGGGCTGGTCGGTGCACGCTCGACACCAGGCCGCCATACGTGGTGCGTTCGAGTTGCTCCATCACTGCCTGTTTAAGATGCGGATGGCTGTAGCCGATACTGGCGAGCGCCCAACTTGCCGTGAAATCTAGGTACTCCTTGCCTTCGACATCTCGCAGCCGCGCACCCTCACCTTCTTCAATCACATGTGGGAAAAAGCGAAGCTTCATAGCATCGGCGATGAGTCCGGCGTCCATTTCGTAGAGCTGGTCGACGGTAACCTTGGCCATGGGTTTTCCTCCCCAGGGCAATCCGCGCTACTGTGTCGTGCTGTCGCGTAAATGTAACCGTAGATAATTAGATGGCAGATTGAGCAATCACTGCCTGGGCAGCACTATATTCAAGACGGCAACAAGCACCCTACCCTGCCGGAGTGGTGGTCCCGCGCCGTTTTGTGTCAGCCCTCCTGCTCAGTTGGCTCCAAGGTCGCTGGCCCAGATCGTCCCCATTTGCTTTGCATGCGAATCTCCCGCCCGGCAATAATTCCCCCCGGACGCAGGATCAGAATCAGGATCATTGCCACACAAAGCGTTAGCACGGGGATGCCGATAATCGTGAAGGGTAAAATGCCCGCAAGATTAATGCTGTTCTCAACGTAGCGCAGACCTTCAAGGATCACTGTGACGGCGATTGTCCCCACTACCGCTCCGCTGACGCTGCCCGATCCTCCGATGATAAGCATGGCAACAACCATGAAAGTCTGTGTTAGGTAGAAGCACTTCGGCGAGAAAGAGCGAACGAAGTGCGCCCAAAGCACGCCTGCTATGCCTGTCACAAAGATACTGCTCACAAAGGCCACATACCGCGCTCTCGGTATGTTGATGCCAATACTGGCAGCAGCCTGCTCATCCTCACGCGATGCGCGCAGCTCCAGGCCAAGCCGCGATTCCTTGAACCAATATGCGACGACGATGCTGAGAATCCCAAATATCGCGCTTGTCCACACTGTGGTGTAGCGTTCGAGGCCATAGATGGCGCGGGTCCCATTGGTTAGTTTCTCCCAGTGGGTAATTACCGAGTTGCTGATGATCAGCAGGGCGAACGTAGAAATCGCAGCGGCTGGTCCCGAAAGACGCATCACAGGAAAGATAATCACCGCAGCCACCAACGTCGCAACGGCAGCCGCAACCAGCATAGCAGGCATGAACGGCCAGTGAATTTGGGCCAGCACCTGGTATAGCTCTGGCATCGCGATGGCCTTGTCCTGGACCGTTAGCGTGAGGATAGCCGATATGTAGGCGCCAATGGCCATGAAGCCGGTGTGACAGAACGATGACGCACCAGAGTTGCCCATGAACATCTGCAGCCCTGTCACCAGCATCAGGTTGATGAATAGGATGACCGCGACACTCTCCAGTATCGTCCCTCCAAAATGGGCCACAAGTGCGGCAAAGATGAGAAGCGGGATGATGAGTATCGCCAGTGTGCTGTGACGATCCACCCACGTGATAAAGCGTCCACCAGTATCCATTAGAGCTTCTCCTCGGTTGTGCCATGTGTTAAGCCCTCGGGCCGGAACAGGAGAATCAGGATGACAATCCCAAAGAGAACGGCCTGCCTGAAGTGCAGCACCTTTGATGGGAGCACGATGTTGAGCGCGATGGTAGAAAAGCCAATCAGATAGCCGCCTATGACTGCCCCTTCCAGACTTCCTAGGCCACCAACAACAGAGGCGACAAAGGCGATTAGCACAGGTGTGAGCCCGACATTGGGCATTACCGTCCCGATTCGCCCAATCCAGAACAGCGAAACGACTCCAGCCAGGCAGCCGCTAATGGCAAAGGCGATGGCGATAATCAGGTTGGCGCGGATTCCCAAGAGCCGGGTCATCGTGAAGTCACTGGCGGCGGCCCGCAGCGCGCTACCCAGGATGGTGCGTCGCATAAAGATCGTCAGTATGCCTAACATGGCAAGGCTGGTCAGGAGACTTAACAGGTCGCCCTTTGAGACCACCAAATCTCCCACCCTCACGACCTGGCTGAAGAAGACAGGGAAGCGCACGGGTCGGGGACGTGGCGCAATAAACAAGATAGCGCTGTTCTGCAAAAAGGTGCTTACCGCAAATGAGGTGATGAGCATCGTGTTAGGGTCGGCATCGCGCACCGGCCGGAAGGCCACTCGCTCAAGCAGCAGACTGCTCGCAACTGCTATCACGACGGCGGCGATTGCCACAACGGACCACGCAAGCTCCGGAAAAAGTACGTAGCCCAACACGTACATCGTGTAGCCGGCCACCATGACGATTTCGCCGTAGGCAAAGTTGACAAGGTCTAAAATCCCGTAGATCAGGGCCAGACCCAGCGCCATGAGCGCATAGAGGCCGCCCAAGCTCAGGGCATATATCAGGAACTGTAAGATCCCGTTCAGATCCACTGTCCAATCTCCTTACATTGTCGGCTAGCGAGCACCTCTCAGGTACGCACTAATGACGTCCACGCGCTGGCGCAGTTCCTTGGCTGGCCCTTCAAACACTATCTGGCCTTTGCTTAACAGGTAGGCGCGGTCTGCAATCTCAAGTGTGCGTTCGACGTTCTGCTCCACTAGCAGAATGGTGACGCCCGACTTGCGCAACTGCCGTACCAACTCGAAGATCCCCTCAACCAGTTGGGGTGCCAAACCCAGCGAGGGTTCGTCCAGCATGAGCAGGCTCGGTCGCGACATCAGAGCCCTCGCGATGGCAAGCTGCTGCTGCTCCCCGCCGGAAAGCGTCACTCCTAGTTGGTTGAGGCGCTCGCCAAGTATCGGAAAGCGTGTGCACATCTCCTCAAGGTCGCGCTGAACCTGAGTGGGGTTGGAGCGGTGGATAGCCGCCCCCAAACGCAGATTCTCCTCAACAGTCAGGCCGGACAAGATACGTCGACCCTCGGGAACGAGGGCGATACTTTTGCGGATGATGTCTTCAGGCGGTAGACCAACAATGGACTCACCCTTGAATGTGATGGTACCATCTCTAGGCTTAAGAACACCGGCGATGGTCATAAGGGTAGAGCTCTTTCCCGCGCCGTTGGGCCCGACCAATGCGACTATCTCGCCCCGCTCAACACGGATCGACACGCCGTGCAGGGCTTCGATGGCGTCGTATCCGGCATAGATGTTATCAAGAACTAGCACGGCTACTCTCCTGTTTAGAGACTCCTAAGTAGGCTTCAATCACTGCCGGGTCACTGCTTACTTTCTCAGGCTTGCCCTCACAAATCATTGCACCATGGTTTAGCACATACACGCGATCGCACAGATGCATTATGAGGCTCATGTCGTGGTCGACGACTAGCGTGCCGCAGCCTTGCTCCGGCAGGATGGAGGCTAACATTTTCAGCAAATCCTCGCTCTCCACCTCATTCAGCCCGGCTGCAGGTTCGTCAAGCAGCAAGAAGCCGGGATTGGTCGCTAACGCGCGCGCAATTTCTGTGCAGCGCAGTTCGTCATAGGGCAGCTGCGCGGGATACATATCGGCACGCTGTGGTATGCCGAGCCTTCCCAGCGTGTTGTAGGCAAGCCGTCTGGCATCTCGGCGCGACATGCCCATGCTCACCGCTGCAACCTCGACGTTTTCGATAACGGTCAGGGCTGGGAATAGCTTAACTGTCTGGAAGGTGCGCGCCAAGCCGAGGGGGGCAATCTTGTGCGGCGGCCAATCGGTAATATCAACTCCGTTAACCCATATCCGGCCCTCATTGGGCTTCAAGAAGCCCGTCACGACGTTAATGAGCGTGGTTTTTCCAGACCCGTTGGGACCGATGAGGCCCACAACCTCTCCGGGCTCCAGCTTCAGGCTGACAGAATCAAGAGCCCGCAGTCCAACAAAGTCTTTGGTCACATCTTCGACAACGAGGGCAGCCACCCCCGTGTTCTCATCATCAGGCAGAGTCATGGCCCTTCCTTATTCTATCTAAATGCTTGTATCCTCCGCCGAGACTCGTCGCTATGAAGAGGTCTCGTTCCTTATGGGGCGTGCGCCCCATAAGGAACCAAGGGACCTGACTGCTACAACGTCGGGTACGTCTACTATTTGAACGGGGGCAACCACTCAGGCATGGTTTTGTAGAGAAAGCTGACCTCACCATCCTGCACCTCAAGGATGAAGGCTTCCTTGTATGGGTAGTGCCCTTCCTCTGCGGTACTCCAGTCTATGGCGCCGCTCAACCCGGGGATTACCATATCTTCCAGGGCTTTTGCGAGGGCGTGGCCTTCAGTGGTGCCGGCCGCCTCAATGCCCGCCTTGAATGCATACACGACATCCCAGCCCATGGTATTGTACGCGTACTCCGGCGGGTTGCCGTATTCCTCTGTCCAGAGCTCGATGAACTCGCCCATTTTCGGGTCTGCCGAATCGTCGCCGACCCAGCTGTGTGTTGACATGTAGATGTCGTGGGCTAGCTCATCCCCGACGGCTGCGTAGAACTCTTCGTTGTCGTAGGAGTCGCCGCCCAAGATCGGGGTTTCGACACCTGCTGCACGGAACTGGCGGACAATCGTGCCCACATCGGGCATGGATGACGAAATGAACAGCACGTCAGGCTCCTCGGGCAGTGCCATGTAGCGCTGGAGCTGTGCCGAGGCGTCCAGGTCGCCCTGGACATAGGTATCTACGTTAATCATCTCGCCACCCAGGTGTTCAAAGGCCTTGACGAAGAGATCAGACAGCGACGTGTGGTACTCAGTGCTAGTCTCGGTAACGACGTAGGCTGTCCGCCAGCCCATCTCGTTGTAGGCGAATTCGGAAGCGACAGCGCACATCGTGGTGTTCCACATTGACAAGGTGAACTGCATGTCACCCAGCGCCTCGGACCCATACATGGGCGAGGAGGCGCAGGTCGAGATGGCGACTATCCCTTTCTCCTGTGCGACCTGGGCGGCCGCGGCGCCAAAGTCGAAGTCGCACGGGGCGACGAGGACGTCGGCGCCCTCATCGATAAGTTGCTGGGTGACTCTGCCGAGGACCGCGGCATCAGTCTGTCCATCGAGTTCAATGAACTCCACTGGCCGTCCCATAATGCCGCCTGTCTCGTTGATGTGCTTGATGGCCAACAGCACGCCCAAGCGTGGCGGCCCGTCGTAGACAGCCATCCAGCCTGACAGGTGGGCGGAGCTGCCGATGATGATGGGCTCTTCTTCGACCTCCGGGGTGATCTGTGGCGTCGGGCCAGCGCAAGCCGCCAGTAGCAGGCCCGCCAGGAATACAAGCGTAATCACTCTGTTCTTATACATTGGTACACCTCCTCTGTGGTGTTATGAAACTGACCTTCCAGAGGGAGTTGCTCCGTTCTCAGAGCCCGGGCTCCCTCCGTGAACCTAGACACTCTAGCGCAGACCACCCATTGAACACCTCCTGCTTCTTGTATAGATAGATTCGGGACAGTGCCCCGGCCTCGCCGACAGGGGCCGCGAGGCTGGCCCATCCGACTTGCGCATTTGCCCCAATGGGGTCATACTTGAATTATGCAGGTGTAGACCTGGGGGTCTGCGCCTGCGCTCTTTGCACCCTGCTCAGACCCTCAGGCCCAGGAGGAAAGACGTTCCTTGGGGAGAAGCCCCGCCTCAGCAAGCGCGGTTCCGTCTATCTGCGCCGGGCGTTGTGGATGGCCGCTTCCGTACCCAGACGATACGACCCCTTTCCAACAGTTGTTGAGCAATTCGCACAGCGCCTATCGCGTCCTCGGCGTAGCCATCCGCGCCGATTCTCTCCGCCCAACTCTGGGTGACCGGCGCACCGCCGACCATCACTTTGACCTGGGTGCGAAGGCCATCCGCCTCCAATGCCTCAATGACCTCTCGCTGAACAGTCATGGTCGTCGTCAGCAAGGCCGACAGCCCCAGGAGGTCGGCTCCGGTCTCCTTGACTTTGGCGACGAAGGTCTCTGTCGGAACGTCGACCCCCAGGTCGTGCACCTCAAAACCATTGGCTGACAACATGGTGGCCACCAGCGACTTGCCGATCTCATGGATGTCCCCTTTGACGGTGCCGATAACTACCGTGCCGGCTGCCTCTCTTGTCTGCTGGCGGGCGCGCAGCTCTGGCTCAAGGAGCGCCATGGCTTTCTGCATGGCGGTACCAGCGATGACCAAGTTAGGCAAGAAGTATTCACCGGCGGAGAACTTGTCGCCGACGATGGTTATTCCGGGCATTAATCCTTGATCAATGATCGTCATTGGCTCCAAGCCGACCTCAAGTGCCTGCCGGGTTAGCTCGATGGTCGTGTCCCTCTCCCCGTCAACGATACACGTGGTGATCTGTGTAAGAATTTCAATTGACACCTTTCGTGCTCCTTTCATGCAGGTGCCCTAGCGGGTTGGGCCGGGATCAGTCTTGTGGAAGTGGCGGCAGTTCATCCATGCCGAACTTCTGAGATGCGCTACTGGCGATTCGGCGTAGCTCAGCGCGCAACTCTTCCGACATGGCAGGCTGCCGGTAGGTCGCTAAGAGTTGGTTCACACGGTCGGCCGCACGCTCAAAGGCTGTCTTGGACCCCTTTTGTTTCCATCCATCTAGGGAACTCCGATCAATGACCTCCGAAGGAATATACAGCTCCTTCTTGAACCACTTCAAGGTGTGGGGCTCAGCCAGATAGGCCCCTTTGTGACCCAGCTTACGCATGAGCGTCATAGCGATCGGATCGTCGCGGGCCTCGATTCCGGCAATCAAGCGCTTGGCCATGCCGATGATCTCAGCGTCAATGACCAGTTTCTCATAACTTTGGCAGCTTTCAAAGTCCAACATCCCAGCAGCCGAGACCATGTTCGCCCCGACCAACGCTGCCAAGATCGTTCCCCCAGCCGACTCCAGCCCACACTGGGCGTCCACGACCTTAGAGTCACTCAATCCCAGGTAAGTATTGGTGGGCATGTTGAGTGCTTTGCCAACCTGAATGTAGGCGCAGTCAATCATCCATGTGCCGATGTCCCCCATCGGCGTTGTTCCTTCGCGCATGTCAAAGGCCGCCGGCGATCCACCCCAGACGACTGGAGCGCCCTCTTTAGCCAGCTGGCAGATGGTCACGCCACTCATGCACTCGGCCGTGTGCTGAACGACCGCCCCTGCCAATGTGACCGGAGCTGTAGCTCCGGCGAGGGGCATTGACACCAGTTGCGACGGGATACCAGAGCGGGCGCAATCAATCAAATTCTGACATGTCAGATCGCTCCACATCAGAGGCGGCGACGGACAGACATCAAAAACCGCCACCGGCTTGGCGACCAATTCCGCCTCTCCGCCGACGGTTGCCACCAGCATCTCCTTCATCGTCCACAGGGTATCTTTGCGGAACGCACCGGTGACGATTGGCTTACGCATGAAGTTCAAGGCGATGTATAGCCGATAGAGATCAGCGATCTCCTCCACAACATCAAAGCAAATCAATGCTGTACTCTGGGCATCCAGTTGAGGAATTGTCTCTACCAGCTTTACAAACTTAACAAGGTCATCGGTAAGCGGCGCACGGTGCTCCAGCGTCTCGCTGTCCAGAATAGTAACGGCCGTCGAGCAGGGATCAAACTGGACGCTGTCACCGCCATAGTGGACGACCGGTTCACCATCCAAAGTATACAGGTAGAACTCGGAGGGGCTGATTTCCAGGGCGTGCCGGACAATCGATTCGGGGATGAGCGCAACCTGCGTTTCCATGTTTACCTTAGCGCCAGCCTCGGCCAGCAGATTGAGCGCCTCCTCGTTGAGGACCCTCACGCCTGGATCTATCAACGCCGCAAATGCTTCGTTGATGATCTGGTTGACCATTTCGTCGCTGAGCAGCTTCAGTTTGGGGCGCACTGTTAGACCCCCTTCGAACATCAATTATTCATTTGAGATAAGGGCCTAGCCCGGACTTGGGGCTGGTATCCGTTGGTTGAACGTGTGCTGCACAGATATTTCCCGATGCATGAATCGCGAATTCTCGACCGAAGTCCTGTCTAACCCTAGCGCCACCCCGAATAGCGTGCCTAAAGTGAATGTGACATCGTCAAAGTCATAGCCGTCCTTAGATCCGACCAGCCAATTGATAACGCTTATCCGGACGCCAAACCGTCAAGCTTGCCCGACGTGTTGCGTAGTTACAGAGAGGTACCCTAGCGTGCGGGTTGCCAACGTCACTGTCATACAGTACTACGGCATCGGAAGTCACACTGTCTGTAGCCAACATCACCTGGGATGGCAATAAAATTGTGCCTGCATACCCCTTGTAGGCCATCGCCACCACGGCCAATGCTACTAGCGATATCGCCGATTCTGGATAATGACTTAGAGGTCCCTTGATATCGTGGAGTCTCGCTAACGCGGCCCGCATCTTGGCAGGCGATCGGATGCAGTGTGTTGCGGAGTCCTATCGTAGCGTGCAGAGATGTTGGTATGGGGCCTGGCTCACCTCAACTCTGCGTCTTCATCTTCGTAGCGTTTTCCAAGATAGGACTCAATCACCGCCTGATTGCGCCGGATTTCCTGAGGTGTTGCCTCGGCGATGGTTTTCCCTTCACTGAGGACGTGAACGGAGTCACACAACCGGAAGATCAATCGCAGGTCGTGGTCGATGATCAAGATCCCACACCGGAATTCGGGATCCTCGCGGATGCCGCGAATCATGCTCAAGAGCTGATCCGATTCCTCCTCATTCAATCCTGCAGCTGGCTCGTCGAGAAGGAGAAACCTTGGTTGAATACCCAGTGCCAGCGCGATCCCCAGGCGTCGTTCGACACCGTAAGGCAGGTCAGACACCCATGTAGATGCCCACTGAGTGAGGCTGAACCGATCCAGGAGGTGCATCACTCGGTCGTCGACGTCTACCTCAGGCCTCGCCATCACCCCAACCTCGACATTCTCCCTCACAGTCAATGAGCCGAACAGGCGCGCTATCTGGAAGGTTCGGCCAACGCCTAGCCTACAAATATGATCAGGCCGCCAGCCAGTAGCATCGATGTCACCAACGAACACCTGGCCCGCGTCGGGTCGAAGCACTCCGGTGATGATGTTGACAAGGGTCGTTTTCCCAGAGCCGTTGGGGCCGATCAGGCCAAGAATAGTGCTCTCGGAGAGCTCAAGGGTCACCCCTGAGAGAGCCTGCACTCCACCAAACCTCTTCGAAATCCCAATTGCACGCAATGTATTGCTCATATCAGTCTGCGCTTCTTAAGAGTTCTGAGCCATTGCCATGCAGGAAACGTTAACTCCCGGCTGCCCAGCAGCCCTGAGGGCCGCAGGATCAGGGTTCCCATGATGAGCAAAGCGATAACCAGGTGAACCAAGCCGGGCAACTCCGGTATTTGAATAAAGCCGATGGTCATGCCTCTCTCAGGGTAGCGAAACAGCTCACTTATCACGGTCACCAGAGCGCATCCAGCAACCGCCCCAGTCACCGATGCCTGCCCGCCGATGATCAACATTGCGAGCATGTTGAAGGTGTCGCGAAAGTAGAACGAACTGGGCCCGAAAGCCAGGACGGTCTGTGCCCACAGGGAGCCCCCGGCTGCCATGATGATCGCACTCAACACCCAGCCAGCCAGTCTAACCGCCATGAGATGGACGCCAAGCGCCTGAGCTGCCAACGGATCGTCCCGGGAGGCCTGGAGGCGTAGCCCAGTCGGAGAGGCCTTGAAGAGAAGAGCCACTCCCGCTACGACGACCAGTGCGATCAGGGCACTAGTAAGCGTCACATTACACGGAACGGCGTAGATGCCTCTTCCACCACGGGTGACAGACTCCCAGTTGAGAATCAGTGAGTACATCATGACTAGCAATGCAAACGTAGCTATGCCCATTGCGTTCCCTTCCATGCGCGTGAAAGCGAGACCGATTGCGACGGCCACCACACCGCCTGCAGTTGCTGCCGCGATCACTGTAGCGATTGATCCTAGTTGGACCTGTTGAAACATAGGCGGGAGAGAAGGTAGAGCGACCTCTTTAATCTCCGGAGGGATGGTCAGGATGGCCGACAGATAGGCTCCAACTGCAAAGAATGCCACATGCCCAAAGGACACAATTCCTGAATTGCCCATGAAGGTCTGCCACGCCACTACCATCGCGCTGACGATGAGAAAAGTGGTCACCGTGTCCATTAGGTATTCATTTCCCCAGATGGGTACTGTCCCACATACGAGCGCAAGCAAGATGCTCAACGACAGCCAAGCACGAACGGCGTCAGCCAGTCTCCGATGTGACCAACCTACTGTCACTTTCATGCCTCCACCTCTTTGCGTATCAGGCCCTCCGGGCTAATGTATAGGATGACCACTACTACGACTAGGGAAAGAGCATCAATGAACGGTCGAGCCCACGATGGCAGCAACACGTGCAAGGCAACCTCCAAGAAAGCCAGCACGAAACCACCCACCACTGCTCCCCGGAGGGTACCCAACCCGCCAATCACCACGGCAATGAACGATCTTAGGACCGGCGTCAAGCCCATACTAGGCGTCATGCCGCCGATGCGAGACACCCACAATACCCCACCAATACCAGCGAGTAGCCCCGATATGACGAAGGACAGGGCAATAATCCGGTTAGCCCGCACCCCGACTAGGCGAGCAACCTCGAAGTCCGCAGCCGCGGCCCGAAGCGCTATTCCCCACCGGCTCCTCTGCAAGAAAGCAACCAGCAAAATCATTACTGCTAGGCTCAGCGCAAAAGTAACCAGCGAAAGCACCCCGATGTAGAAGGGACCCAAGCGCACGACTTCATCCAACGCTGCCGGGATTCGGATACCCCTGGGCCTGGGGGATATAAGCTGCCGGATAAGGTTCTGGATGATCACAGACACGGCGAAGGAGGAGAAAAGGATTGCGGCAAACGATGCCCTCCGAAGCGGATGGAACGCTGTCAACTCGGTAAGCAGCGATACCACAGTGGCAGCCACGATACCTATCACAGCTGCCACTGGAAAAGATATACCCCTCACCATGAGAAACCACATGGTGTAGCCAGTGACGGTTACCAGCTCGCCATAGGCGAAGTTCATCAGGCCCAATACACTGTACACCATCGCCAAACCAAGAGCCAGTAGGGCGTACAGGCTCCCCCGGCTGAGGGCGTTGATCACCTGTTGGACAATTAACTCAACCGTCATGCGACGCCCCCAAGGTAGGCCCGCTCCAGCTCCAGACCTCCCGCCCTGAGCTCGGCCGCGTCACCCTCGATCTGGATGGTTCCGGAGGCCATTACATAGACCCGATCCGCCACCTTTAGTGCTTCTTGAACGTTTTGCTCAACGAGCAACACTGTCAATCCATCTTCCCGAAGGTCCCGCAAGAGGCCCATGACCGTATGGACCAAGCCGGGGGCCAACCCCAGGGACGGCTCATCGAGCAGAAGCATCCGTGGTTGACTCATCAGAGCCCGGGCGATGGCCAACTGCTGCTGTTCGCCACCAGAGAGCGTCTCCCCCAGTTGGTGACGGCGCTCTTCCAGGACTGGAAATCGCTTGTAGATATCGGAGCACCTCTCCTCTATTACGGCACGCCTCGGTTCGAGATAGGCCCCCATAAGGAGATTCTCCAATACGGTGAGGCCCACGAAGATCCGTCTTCCCTCGGGGACAAGAGCGACCCCTCGTCGCAGAATGTTCTCAGGAGGCTCTCGATCGATCCCCTGTCCTTCGAACCGCACAGATCCGAGCCGAGGATGGAGAAGTCCTACCAGCGTTCGCAATAAGGTGCTCTTTCCAGCACCATTGGCCCCTAGAACGGCAACGATCTCACCTGCGTCGACATGCAATGAGATCTGATGGAGGACATCTACGGACCCATACCCCGCCGTCAGACTTTGAACTTCAAGCATGCAAGGCCCTCCAGAGGCTACTGGGGCGGGCTTGAAGCCCGCCCCAGGTAGTAGGATCTACGGTTCCGGAACGAACTCCGGGTAGAACTGATCCACATAGGTAAAGGTGTTGTTTTCCACCTTTACTATGGTGATCCCCTTCTCCGCCCGGCGGGTCTCCGGGTCCATCGACCACGTACCCGTGATGCCCTTGAAATCTTTCAAGTGGCGCATAGCCTCCATAATCGCCCCTGGCTCTGCCGACCCCGCCGTTTCGATTGCTTGTTTTACTGCATAGATTTCGTCGTAGCCAAGCGCGTAGAAGATGCAATCGGGGCGCTTTCCAGTGACTGCCTCGTAGCGATCATAGAAATCTCCAAGCGGGGTGCCTTCGACGGGGAATCCTGAGGTGGTGAACACAAAACCCTCCACTGCCTCCCCAGCATCGAGCAGGACTGGGTTGTCATCGGTGTCGGGGCCAATCACTGGGGTTTCCATACCGGCTGCCCGCAGTTGGCGCATGAACACATTTGAGTCAGGGCAGATCATGGGAGTGTAGATGACATCCGGGAGCTCGGGTAGACCGGCGATGGTCGTCACTATCGCTGAGTAGTCGCCCGCTTCGCTCCGGAACTCATCCTCTCCGATGACCTCCCCCCCATAATGCTCGAAGGACTCTTGGAAGTAGGTGGGTAGGTCCTCCACATAGGGGAACTCATGGGAACGCATCATGAAGGCCGTGCGGTAGCCCTGGTCGTATGCATACTTAGCCGCCACCGAAGCCTGCACAGGATCGTTGAAAATCACTGTGAAGCAGCACTCTCCGCCATCCTCCACCAAGGTGGGAGCGCTACCGATTCCCGTAGAGATGGGGATGTCCGCCTCGCAAGCTACATGGCATGTGCTAACTATCGAGTCACCAACCGTTCCGATGATGTAGACAACACCCTCGCGGATTAACTCCTCGATTAGGCGGACAGTGAGGGCAGGGTCGTCCTGGCCATCGCGGACGATCAGTACTAGCGGTTGCCCCTGGACACCGCCGGCGGCGTTGATCTCGTCAACGGCAAACCTTGCCCCGTCGCGTGTGGGAACCTCATTGGTTGCCCACATCCCGCTGAAGTCCGAGACGAACCCGATCTTGATCGGCTTGGCGGCGACGATCTTCTCTTTCTCGACGATAACGGTCTCAACCACCAGCTTCTCGACCACTACCTCCTTCTCAACGACGACCGTCTCGACCACCGGCTTCTCGACCACTACCTCCTTCTCGACCACCGCCGGCGTCGCTGGGGCACAAGAGGCAGCTAGCAGAACCATCACGATCCCCGCGAACATACAGTTCAACTTCAGGTATTTCATTGTCTTTTCCTCCTTTCGAAGACTGGTGGGCTTTCTTCGTTGGATACCTGTTAGAAAAGCCCAAATGGAAACACAGTACAACATCGTCAGTTAGTCCATCATCACCTCCTTCTTCTACTTTTATCACGAATGGCACGAATATGCAAATTTCACGAATGTTTTCTACAAGTTTGGCGAAATGCGTGACATTTGTTCGTTCGTGACATTCGCGTTCAAAAACTGTCCGATAGTGAATATATTGGGTTCAGTTTTGAATAGCCCCCTTCTTCCACCGCCTCGTCCGTTGGCTTCATAACAACAGATCTCTCTCAGATAATCAGCTCTGGTTGGAGTAAGATGGTTTTCGGTTCAACGACTGCGTTACCTTGCTGGGTTGCCTCTATCGTGCGGCCAAGTTTTCTCACAGCACGATGGCCCAGCTTAACCACGTCCTGCCGTACAGTGGATAAGGGAGGATAGAAATAGGCAGACTCGGGGATATCATCAAAACCCGCTACCGCCAAATCTTCTGGTACCCGCCGGCCCATTTGGCGCGCTGCCTGCAGTGCACCCAAGGCCATTTGATCATTGCAGACAAATAGGGCGTCTATATCTGGACGCTGTTCCAGCAGATTGCCAACTTCAGGCACAGCCCAGACGATACGACCCCGACCTTAAAGCCCTCTACCGGCATAAAGGGCTCAGCACAGACGCCACTCAGTGCGGTCTGCCATCGGCTCCTGGCCCGCATCTATGTGGTTCTTAAAGCACAACCCCGCTACGAACTCCGAGACCCTGGGACGAAAACTCCTTCCACCTGGTAGCTTTTCCCGGAACCCGCTCCCTCTGGTTAATCGCTAATAGCAGGTCTTCTCGTCAAGTATGCTGATGGGTCTCAGGCTGACTTGCGGGTAGCATAAAATAGATTCGTGCGATGCAAATCCAGGTTCATCATAAAGACTCATTCTAGCGGATTACAAGGCGAGGAAGGTCTACGATCTCCACATTGGCATCTGCCAATGTGAGCATAATTACCGTCTTACGCGTCCTACTTAGCCTCGGTATAGACTCTTTCATACCATGGCATTTGTCATATTATAACATATATTATGAATATTGTCAAGCTGAATATCATCATGACTTTACCCGGATCTTTACAGGACCCCGTCGGTAACACTTTTGAGATAATATTCCAGGCCCGACTGGTGAGAAACTCGCAGTCCTACAAGAAACGCTGTGCCAAATCCTCTCGATTTTGGGGGCAAACTAGGGTCCAACAGTGCAGAGTACGGCTTCCATTCGACGCTGAGAGGGTGCCGGAAGCTGTTAACTGACATCAAAACCCTGGTTATGTTGAAATGTTCTGGCCATCTGGCCTCTTTGTCCCAGCCCCGCGATGCCCTTTGAGAGATGTGGGTAAAGTCAAGAGAATCCCAGGTTTGCTAGAAGCGCCCTCTTGTGGTAAACTATGTAAGAAAGCCCCCGTAGCTCAGGCGGATAGAGCGGCGGCCTCCGAAGCCGTGTGCGGGCGTTCGAGTCGCCCCGGGGGTACTGAAACCACCTGACGTGCAGTCAGGTGGTTCTGTTTTCAATACGGTTTAGTTAAGGGTTCTGAGGCAGTCACACTGCCGTCGTCGGGAGTACAACTCCCTCTTACCTAGAACGTATTGGTTTCAGTCTATTACTGTGATGTGCACAGGCCGACTCTCCAGCCTGTTGCCCGCTGGGTCATAACCAACGGCAGTGATTGCATGCGCCCCCGGTGCCAGCGGCCACATGGTAAGGTAAGGCGG
>Ga0209979_1002218_pt1 | contig 19071 bp, 11 predicted proteins | sample AnhtaG_FD_183114 | JGI IMG/M metagenome (GOLD analysis project Ga0209979, IMG submission 183114) | Deep subsurface microbial communities from Anholt, Denmark to uncover new lineages of life (NeLLi) - Anholt_01485 metaG (SPAdes) (version 2) | ecosystem: Environmental > Aquatic > Marine > Oceanic...
ACTTTTAAGGTCGCTGACGATTATAGAGTTGACCGTAGCTCCCAAAGCATCAATGACTGTGCGTAACAAGTCATGAGTTAACGGTCTGGGCACAGCAACGCCCTGTAGCTTTACAGCTATGGCATCCGCCTCAGCTGGACCAATCCAAATGGGTAAATAGCGCTCTGACATCTTCTCTTTCAGAATCACCACCCGCTGATAATTCATCAGACTAACCCGGATGCTGTCAATAGTCATCTCAATCATAATTAAACCTCCTCTATTCCCTCAGCAACATATTCAAATTTTACTCCACATCACCCCCACTGTCAACTAGAAATAATAAGAGAATTATTTATCCAACCACTCTCCTCAGCATTTAGCTAAACTGCCTCATTATGGTATAATAATAACAAGTAAAAGTTAATGTATCCCAACTAAAGGAGACATAATTATGGATGAAGGTAAGGCTATTGTTTGGTTTGATGAGGTCACCAAAAAAGATATACCTCTCGTTGGTGGTAAAGGGGCAAATCTAGGTGAAATGACCAACACCCAAATACCTGTTCCCCCGGGCTTCATTGTAACCGCTAATGCATACTACGACTTTCTACAAAGGTCAAGGATCACCGATAAAATTCGTAATCTATTAAAACCACTAGACTACAACAATAGTAAACAACTGCAACAGGCGGCCGAGGAAATTAAACAAGTAATTCTAAACGCCCAAATGCCACCAGGATTAGCTAAAGAGATTAAGCAAGCCTATATAAAAATGGGTAGAGGCTTGGTTGCTGTTCGCTCCTCAGCTACTGCTGAGGACCTGCCTGAAGCTTCCTTTGCTGGTCAGCAAAGCACATTCCTTAATGTCCAGGGTGAAAAAGAGGTGGTAACTGCTGTTCAAAAGTGCTGGGCATCCCTGTTTAAACCGCGGGCTATCTTCTATAGGCATCAACAGGGTTTTGACCACTTCAAAGTTGGCATTGCTGTCCCAATTCAGAAAATGGTACAGTCTCAGGCTTCCGGGGTCATGTTTACTATAGAACCGATGACCAACGACAGAAGTAAGATTATCATTGAGGCTGTCTATGGGCTTGGTGAAGCCCTGGTCTCAGGAGAAGTAGTCCCTGATCTCTATACTATAGATAAAGAAGGACTAAAAATTAGTGATAGAAAGATTGGCAAGCAGGAGTGGCAACTGATTAGGAATCTAGCCGCCGGTGATGGAGAAACCAATATTAAAGTGCCTCTCCAACCTTCAAGGCAAACTCAACAAAAGTTGGCTGATGAGGACATAATTAGCCTGGCTAAGCTAGGAAAACACATAGAGGATTTATACCAGTTCCCCCAGGATATTGAATGGGCGCAAGAGGATAAGGAAATATTTATCGTCCAAACTCGCCCGGTAACTACTATCAAGGAAGAGGCTGTGGCTGAGGTTACCCCTGAAATCAAAGCCACTGTGCTTCTATCTGGGGTGCCCGCTAGCCCGGGCATGGCATCAGGACCAGTCAAGATAGTATATGACGCCTCTAAAATAGACAAGGTAGAAAGCGGTGACATTCTGGTTTCTGAAATGACTACCCCCGACTTTGTGCCAGCAATGAAACGAGCAGTGGCTATTGTAACTGAGCGCGGGGGCAGAACCTCGCACGCCGCTATTGTGAGCCGAGAGCTAGGTGTCCCCTGTATTGTCGGCGTAGAGCGACTGTTAGCTACCCTGACCAATGGGCAAGTAATCACCGTAGACGGCTCACAGGGCAAGATATATGAGGGCAGAGTGGCTGCGGAAAAATTGACTATCTCTACCCCTACTCCTAGAAAGAAGATTAAGACTAGGACTAAGGTTTATGTAAATCTGGCTCAGCCTGAGCTGGCTGACAGGGTGGCGGCTCGTGATGTAGATGGTGTGGGCTTGCTCCGAGCCGAATTCATGATTTCTCAGATTGGTGAGCACCCCCGCCATATGATTAGCCAGAATAGAGGCAATGAGTTTGTAGACAAGCTCGCCGATGGTATAAATACCTTTGCCAAAGCCTTCAAACCACGCCCGGTAGTTTACCGAACCACTGACTTTAAGACCAATGAGTACCGGGAACTCACTGGCGGTCAGGAGTATGAAGATATTGAGGAAAATCCCATGCTCGGTTATAGAGGGTGCTCTCGTTACATCAGAGACCTTGATGTGTTTAAGTTGGAGATAGAAGCCATAAAGAGAGTGAGACATAATTACAAGAATCTGTGGGTTATGATTCCCTTTGTCCGCACTGTTTACGAAATGGCTAAAACAAAGGAGTTGTTGGAATCTCAAGGGCTAAAGCGTTCCGCTGACTTCAAACTGTGGATGATGGTTGAGGTCCCGTCTAACATCTTTCTTATGGAGAAATTCCTTGAGATTGGCATTGATGGCATATCTATTGGCTCAAACGACCTAACCCAGCTTATCCTGGGAATTGATAGGGATAGCGAAAAGTTAGCCGAGACATTTGACGAACGAAATGAAGCCGTACTTATAGCTCTGGAAAGGGCTATTAAAGTAGCCAAAAGCATGGGGGTTACCTCCTCTATCTGTGGGCAGGCACCCTCAGTATACCCCGAGCTTACCGAAAAACTGGTAGCGTGGGGTATTACTTCAGTTTCAGTAAGCCCCGATATGATTGACAAAACCAGGGATATAATTGCCGAAGCAGAAGAGAGATTGAAGCTTAGTGGTTAGTCAGCTTAACATACGCCAGATAATTGAAAAGAAGGAGGAAAGCCTCTCTCCTTACGCCCTTAAAAGTAAGCTGTCACGGGGCAGGCTCAAATACGAAGAGCCCTGCCTGGTACGCACTGCCTTCCAGCGTGACCGAGACCGCATTATCCATTCAAAGGCTTTCCGCCGCCTTAAACATAAGACACAAGTTTTCATTGCTCCCTTAGGGGATCACTATGTAACCCGGCTCACTCATACCCTGGAGGTTTCTCAAATAGCTCGAACCATAAGCCGTGCCCTAAATCTCAATGAGGATTTGACTGAGGCAATTGCCCTGGGTCATGACTTGGGTCATACCCCTTTCGGTCATGTTGGTGAGGATGTTCTAAATGAGCTTTATCATCAAGGATTCAGACATAATGAGCAAAGCCTGCGAGTTGTCGACCTTTTAGAGAAAGATGGTCAGGGGCTCAATCTTACCTGGGAAGTGAGAGACGGTATCTTAAATCACTCCAAAGCGAGGGCTGACATTCTGGGGGATAGTTCCGGAAAAGCAAGTACCCTGGAGGCGGAAGTATGTAAGATTGCCGATGCCATTGCCTATATCAACCATGATATTGGGGATGCCATAAGGGCTGGCATCATCACCGAGGATGATTTACCCGTCTCAACCATCACTGTATTAGGTCACTCCCATTCAGGGCGAATCAATACTATGGTCTGTGATATTACCAACTACTCTTGGTCAGCAAGGGGTGAGGATATTAAACACCGCCCCACCATAGGTATGAGCCCCCAGATTTTGGAGGCAACTAATACCTTGCGTGAATTTCTTTTTGACCGAGTATACAATATGCGCGCCACCTTAGCTGAAACAGAAAAGGCAAGAGAGGTGATTCGCCTATTATATAAATACTTCAATGAGCATGAAGACAGGCTACCATTAGAGTATAGTTTTTACAGTGATGACACAGAACGAAGGGTAGTTGACTATATTGCCGGTATGACCGACCAGTATGCGCTGAGGATTGCTGAAGAGTTGTCATTAACCAAAGGCAAGGCTGGATAGCAAGGTTATTAAGGGGTAGACTGAAGGGGCGAAGCCCCTTCAAAAATCACCATTCCCCCCTCCTTTGAAGGAGAGGGGAACACAGAGGGAGAGGTAGTAGGTAGGAAGATGAGTGTTATAGATGAGGTAAAGCAAAGAACAGACATCGTGGAGGTTGTTAGCCAGTACACCACTTTAACTAAAGCTGGACGAACCTTCAGGGCACTATGCCCGTTTCACAGTGAGAAGCACCCCTCCTTCTTTGTCTATCCTGAGCAGCAGAGCTGGCATTGTTTTGGTGCCTGTAATACCGGCGGTGATGCCTTTTCCTTTATTATGAAAAAAGAGGGCATTGACTTTGGGGAGGCGCTGCGCCTTCTCGCCCAAAGGGCAGGGGTTAGAATACCGTCAAGGTTTGAGTCGGAAGCTGGTAAGGATGAGAAGGAAAGGTTATATCAGGTTAACCAGGCGGCAGCCCACTATTTCCATAATTTGCTCCTCAACTCTCCGACTGGAGAAAAGGCAAGAGAATACCTAGCCAATCGCGGTCTGTCGCCAGAAAGCATCATTGACTTCCAACTGGGCTTTAGCCCGAATAGCTGGGAAGCTCTAAAGCAATATCTAAAAGAGAGAGGCTATACCTATGGTGAACTGCTGACCGCTGGCTTAGTAATAGAGGCAGAGGGTGGAGAAACTCACGACCGTTTTCGCAATAAGTTGATGTTTCCCATATTTGATATAAGAGGACGGATTACCGGTTTTGGGGCAAGGGTACTTGATGATTCCCTACCCAAATACGTCAACTCGCCACAGACGCCAATCTTTGATAAGAGTGGTAGCCTGTATGGTATAAATCTTGCTCATGCGGCTATTAGGCAACAAAACCTGGCAGTAATTGTTGAAGGCTATATGGATGTTATCACCGCCCACCAAAATGGATTCAACAATGTAGTTGCTTCTATGGGAACCTCGGTTACTGAGAAACAGGTCAGCACTCTAAAGAGGCTAACTAAGAATATAGCTCTAGCCCTTGATGCCGATACTGCTGGAGAGGAAGCAATGCTACGGGGTGTAAGTTATGAAAATACCCTTGATGCTGAGGTAAAGGTTATTATCCTGCCTAGAGGTAAAGACCCTGATGATATTATTAAAGAAGATGCAACGATGTGGCAATACCTCCTGGAAGAGGCTCTGCCTGTAGTTGACTACACCTTCAATATGGTTACCTCTGAACTTGACCTGACTACAGCTAAGGACAAAACTTTAGCTGTAGGCAAGCTTCTACCCATTATTGCTGAGATAAAAGACCCTGTGCGCCAAGCTCACTACCTCCAAAAACTGGCTCGTCTGGTCAAGGTCAATGAGCGAAGTATTGAAGCTGCTTTAAGCAGAGTTAAACCTAGCCGAGATAAACCCAAGGCTAAAGAGTCCCCCACTGTGCATCCACTTTCGTCCAACCGCCTTGAGGAATATTGCCTTGCCCTGCTATTACAGCACCCAGAGCTTAAACAGAGTTGCCAGGGTCCTTCACCTGAATATTTCCAAAATAGTGAAAACCGTGAAATCTTTATTGCCTGGCAGCAAGGTAATGACCTACCATCGCTTAAGGAGAAACTTGATAGCGCAATTTGGGAGCATCTTGATTCCCTAATAACTAGGAACTTACCGGCTAACCAAATAGAGCAAAAATATGCTAATTGTGTTCTCCGTCTGCGAGAAGAGTTCCTCAGAAGTTTGGAGATAAAAAGAGGGGAGGTATTAGCTTTAGTCGCCGAGGCAGGGGGTATTGATGCCGAGCTGGCTAAGCTTCAGGAGCAAGGGATAGAAGTCAGTATTCAATTAGGAGAAGTTTTTATTCAAAAAGCCAGAAGAGATCGGCATCAAAGGAGGTGAGATATGGATTTAGAACACAATGAGACCCAGGCACAGTTCCTACCCCAAGATAGGGATGAGGAGCTATCTCCAGATGAAACGCCGAATACCAAGTCTGAATCAGAAGTGCCAAATGCTTTACATGCCTCCTCTCCCGAACCTGAGGAGGAAACAGAGGCTGAAGACATAACCGAGCCAAAGGAACTATGGCCTGAGGCGAGACACCTCGAGATTGAGAAACCTGAATCCCCGAGAGATTTAGGAATAGAAATACCACTAGAACAACTGGAGGAGCAAGAAGTAGCAGATGACCCGGTTCGTGTCTATCTTCATGAAATTGGTAGAGTGCACCTTCTTACCGCTGAAGATGAGAAGATACTAGCCAAAAGGATGGGAGAGGGCAAGCGCATCGGTGAGATTAAGCAAGACTGGTTACAGAGATATGGAAGGCAGCCTTCTGCCACCGAAACAGTAATTACTATGCTCCAGGAGTTGGGTCAGGCTTCTACCATTATCCATCTCCTTCAAAAACAGCTTAATTTAACACCCCCAGCTAGCTTTTTAGAGACCATCTCTGAGGCTAAATTGCGAGATAACATTAATGGTGAGATAAATCAGCAAGTAATCCAAGCTATTGCTTCCCAGATAGATAAGTCCATTCACAAAACCGAACAGCTTATTATTAATCTGTCACTAAATAGTAAATTGTTACCCCAGGAAGTCATTAGTGTTATTGGGAATAGCGCTTCTCTAGCTGATATAGAGAATCTGGTAACAAATACTGCTTTCATCAATTCCATCCAAGCTTATGAAAGGCAACTTAAGGCTTACCTAGACAATATTGAGCGTGAGGCTGAAGAGGCAGAAAGACGTCTCACCGAAGCCAACCTACGCTTGGTAGTCAGTGTAGCTAAAAAACATATCGGACGAGGCATGTCACTCCTTGACCTCATTCAAGAGGGAAATATTGGACTCATCAGAGCCGTGGAGAAATTCGATTACCGTAAAGGTTATAAATTCAGCACCTATGCTACCTGGTGGATTCGCCAGGCTATTACTCGAGCTATAGCCGACCAAGCTCGCACTATTCGTATTCCAGTTCATATGGTTGAGACCATTAATAAACTGCTACGAGTAAGTCGCCGTCTAGCCCAGGAATACGGGCGAGAGCCTACCGCTAAGGAAATCGGTATGGAAATGGACATACCTCCAGAGAAGGTTAGGGAGATAGGCAAAATATCACAACTGCCAATATCACTAGAGTCACCAATAGGTGAGGATGAAAACAGCCACCTGGGTGACTTTATAGAGGACCATACTGCTTTGCCACCAGTTGATGCTGCATCCAGACAACTCTTGAAGGAGCAAATCGATGATGTGCTATGCAGCCTTACTCCTCGGGAGCAGCGGGTGCTCCAACTTAGATTTGGTCTTGAGGATGGACGAAGCCGAACGCTAGAGGAAGTGGGAAAGGAGTTCGGTGTAACCCGAGAGCGAATCCGCCAGATTGAAGCCAAGGCACTTCGTAAACTACGCCACCCCAGCCGAAGCCGAAAACTAAAGGACTACCTGGAATAAAACATCTCCTTTAAGTTCCGGGCAGTTTACCCCTAATATAAAGAGAATACTTATCAGTTCAATGACTATTATTTACGAGGTTGCTTTTTTATAATTAGAGGGGACAAATCCTCAGCTATGATTGAAGTTGCTTTCACACCCCTTCTTTGCACTTTTCCTCTGACTATCAACCAACCCTCACGAAACAAGACTTGACCACACTTGTCTTGGATATCACTAAATACGGTTACATCAGCTATACCTGTGCCATCTTCCATTATCACATAAACTACTCTATTCCCATTCCTTGTCGGTGGTGTTTGATAACGAATTACAGACCCAACAATTTTAATCGTTTTACCCGTAGCTATTGAGGGCAGGTCTTTCATCTTAGTAAACCCATCATCGAAGGCGTAGAAATCTAAAGGATGTGCTGACAAGCTCAAAGACAAAAGCTCCCTTTCAACTAACATCTTTGCTTTCATATTATTGCAAATAGTATCTTCAAATAAATCGATTTCTGTTTTAACATCTTCAAACAATGGCGTTGCACCCCTACCTATTTTATGCTTCAGAGTTACCAACTTTGGAAGCTGCAAAAGCAGTTTATTTCTATCACCAAGAGAATCAAAGGCTCCAACTCTCACTAACCTCTCCAAGATAGGTTGGCTTACATTGGCTCTTAGGGCAAAGTCTCTCAGCGAAGTAAATTTACCCTTGGCTCTCTCTGATAATATAGATACCAGTGCTTCTGTTGACATCCCCTTTAACTGTTTAAGGCTAACTCGTATCGCCCCATTTTCTACAGTATATCGGTCAAAAGAGTCGTTAATATCTAGAGGTAGAATTTTAATGCCAAACCTCCTCGCATCAGTTACCAGAACATGGGGCGGGTAATACCCCATAGGCTGGTTTGACAGCACCGCAGCAAAGAATTCGGCGGGGTAATGACACTTCAGCCAGAGGGTCTGATAAGCCAGAGCAGCATAGGTAGCAGCATGAGCTTTGCAGAATCCATACGCAGCAAAGGCAGCTAACTGCTCAAAGACCTTTGATGCTATGCTTCTGTTCACACCATTTCTGGCAGCACCAGAAATAAAGGAAGCTCGCATCTTCTCCATTTCCTCTGGGGTTCGGTCATGTGTCATTGCCCGTCTAAAACCATCTGCCTCAGCATAGCTCATTCCAGCTAAATCGTGGGCAACCTTCAAAACCTGCTCCTGATAGAGTATTACCCCTAGAGTTTCACCAAGGGCATTTTTAAGTTTGGGGTGCATGTATGTTACTGGCTCTTTACCATGTCTTCGTGGAAGATAAACCTTGTCCATATTCGATTTGAGAGGCCCCGGTCTAACCAGCGAAATCGAAACTATGATGTCTTTAGAACAGTTTGGTAGCAGTCTACCTGCCATTTCTCTTTGTGCTGGTGATTCAAGTTGAAAAGTGCCAATGGTTCTACCCTCCCTGAGCAGAGCAAAGGTTTCAGGATCGTCTCTTGGTATCTCATCTATATCAATATTAGCGTCATGACTTTTTTTGACACTAGTAAGTGTATCCTCAATAACAGTCAAAGTAGGGAGTGCCAGCAAATCCATCTTGACAATACCTAATCTCTCGATATCATCCTTATCATACTGACTAATAATGTCTCCGCCGCTAGACCATTCAAGAGGAACTAAATCAGAAAGCCTACCATCTCCAATCAGTAATCCTCCCAAATGAACAGAGAGGTGTCTAGGGTATCCATCTACGGCAGCGCATAGTCTAAAGAAATTAGCAAGCTCAGGTCTCTTGTAAATGTTGCTTTTCTTTAGTTCGGGAAGGATATTAGCATACTCCAAAAGGTCTGAGGCAGACAAATAATGGATACCTTTGCATGCCTCTTCAATGACTTCCTGTGGTATTTGTAAAGCCTTACCAACATCACGGATAGCACCTCTAGCCATATAGGTATTGATAGTCGCTACACAGGCGACATTCTCGGCACCATACTTTTGACAGATGTAGCTTTTTACTTCGTCTCTACGCCTTCGGTCAATATCCAAATCAATATCTGGAGGTTCATACCTGAGAGGATGCATGAAACGTTCAAAGAGAAGGTCATGCTCGATAGGGTCAGCGTTACTAATATCAAGTGCATAGACAACCAAACTGTCTACGGCACTACCTCTCGCCTGACATCTTATGCCCCTCTTTCTTGCTTGCTGAACTATGTCCCAAACAACTAAAAAGTAGCCACAGAAACCAAGTTTATTGATTGTGCTAAGCTCTTGTTCCAAGCGATTTCTGATTTTGGGTGTAAGTGTTCCATACTTTCTTAAGGCACCTGCATAAGCTAACTTCGATAAATAAGTGTAGTCAGTTTTACCTTTGGGAATCTCAAACTTAGGGAAGCGAGGTCTACCTAGCTCTAGCTCTAGATTACACTTGGAAGCAATCTTCTCTGTCATATCTATTGCTTTAGGAAAGTCCTTAAAGAGCTTAATCATTTCCTTCTGTGATTTGAGGTATTGCTCCACAGTTCGATGCCCCTTTAATTGAGAGACAGGTATATTTTGGTCTATAGCATTAAGTAGCTCCTTTACTGCATACCCTTCCATTTCTGCATAGTGGACATTATTAGTGGCAGCTGTCGGTATACCCTCTTCTCTGGCAAAGGCAGCTAGTCTATGACTGTCAATCATTCCTTCTCCAGAAGGATGCCGAACAAGCTCCACGAAAAAGTCATCACCAAAGACCTCCCTATAGAAGTTTGCTGATTTCCTAGCTTTCTCTGTCTTACCTGCCCCAATTAGAGAAGGTATCTCACCCTTACTACAGCCACTCAGGGCTATTAGACCACCGCTGTGTTTTTGTAGCATTTCTTTGCTTGCTTGTGGTTTCCTCAACCGGTTTGCTAAGTGAGCTCCAGTCAACAATCGGCATAGGTTTGAGTAGCCCTCCCTATCCTTACATAGGAGGGTTAGATGGTATCCACCCTCTAAATCAACTTCGGCACCTATGATTGGTTTTATTTCTAGGGCTTTCGCTTTCTCATAGAACCTAATGGCACCTGTTAGCCTGTTATGGTCTGTGAGAGCTAGGGCAGGCATGTCCAATGCCTTTGCCTTCTCCAGGAGTTTATCTAATGAAGAAGCTCCATCAAGAAAGCTGTATTGGGAATGGACATGAAGGTGAATAAAACTCATTGTGATACCCTAATCTAGGACTCTATAGAGGAACCACTCTTCACCAAGCTTGTAAAGCTCATAAGCCCCTACGCTTGAATTTCTTGCATTTACACGAACGAAAAGACGCATTGGTTTCCCGTTCCACCACTCAGAAGGCTCTCTCCACCAGCCGATAATCTCTTCAACCCTATAGAGGCGCCTTCTCCAGATAAAGGCGGTTATCAGGGAGTCTTTTTTCCTGTGCACTTTAACAGGTTCACCAATGAGCTTGGACATTGTGTAAACTCCAAGAGGGGGTAACCATAATCATAACAGAACATATGTCCTATTGTCAAGAGTTTTGTAGTAATCAGCATGACTCTGTGGGCGTGTGAAATGTAGTTACAATTTTGGAGGAGGGGAGAAAGGGGTCGACAGAGTCGCCTCTGGCGAGGTGAGGTAGATAAATAATCCCCTGACTATGCTAAAATGAGCTGTCATTCTGAATGTAACGAAGTGGAATGAAGAATCTGGATTCTTCGCTGCGCTCAGAATGACAGAGGAGATAGACATTATTTCTATTACTAAAAAGTGGGTAAGTATACTATCTGAGGAGATTTACCAATGATTCCGATTAAGTTAGCATTGCGCAATTTTATGTGCTACCGGGATAATGTACCTCCACTCTCTTTTGAAGGTATCCACACCGCCTGTATCTGTGGTGATAATGGCAATGGTAAATCGGCTTTGATTGATGCTATAACCTGGGCACTCTGGGGTCGAACCAGAGCCAAGAGTGATGATGACCTCATTCACTTAGGTCGGACTGAAATGGAGGTAGAGTTTGACTTTACCGTAGGACAACAACTGTATCGGGTCATACGCAAGCACTCTAAACCTAAACGACGGGGGCGTTCAGGGCAAACTATCCTAGAATTTCAGATAGCTACTGAAGACAGCTTTAGGTCAATTACAGGCAACAGTATGACCCAGACCCAGCAGAAAATTATCAATATTCTACATATGGACTACCCCACTTTCATTAACAGTGCCTTCCTGCTACAGGGTCATGCCGATGAGTTCACTATCAAGCGTCCAACCGAGCGCAAGCAAGTTCTAGCTGATATTCTTGGGCTTGACATCTACGACGAACTTGAGGGGCAGGCTAAGGAGCTGGCTAAGCAACAAGAAACGGAAAAGGCACAACTAAACAGTGCTATTAAAGATATTAGTGATGAACTAGCCCAAAAGCCAGCCTACGAAGCTGAGTTTGAACAAGCACAGAGTGAGCTATCTCACATAGAGAAGGTAACAAAGGAGCAAGAATCCAGACTTAATAGCCTCAAGCAGGAAAAGGAATCCCTAGAAAATAAGAAGCTGCAACTGACCCAGCTTGAGGAACATATAAGAGACGCAGAAAGAGACCTGGAGCGCTGGGACGACCAACTTAAACAATATCACTCCAAGCTCAAAGAATATGAAGAGCTAATAGCCCAGCGTTCCACTATAGACAAAGGCTATGCCCACTTTGTTGAAGCTAAAGAATTGTGTGATGAGCTTAACCAAAAATTAGGGGTGCTGGTCAAGCTAAATGAACGCAAAGGTCAACTAGAGAAGAGTATTGAACGCGCAGGAGCAGCCCTACTCACTGACCATGCCGTAGCTCAAAGCAGAATCAGGGAGCTAGAAATTAAGTCACAAAAGCTACTCCAGCTTAAAAATGAGTTACAGCAAATACAGGCTCAACTAAGCCGGTTAGCTAGAGAAGAAGAAATACTACGCGGGAAAAGACAAACAAGCCAGGAACTCCGAAGCCAAGTCCACTATCTGGAATCTAATCAAACTCAGCTAGAACAGGAAATAGAGGCAATGGAAGAGAAGCTCAACCTCCTGCTAACCCAGACTGGTGCTAAATGCCCCCTATGCGAGACAGACTTGGGTATAGACGGTCTAAAGCTCATTGAAGCAAAATACGCCACCGATAAGCAAGGCAAATCTGACTCCCTAAAGTCAAATCAAGCCGAGCTAGCTCTAAAGAAAGTAGAGCTTGGGGCACTGGAAAGCGAGGTAGCGCAGCTAGAAATACGGCTAAATCAGAATAGAACCTCAGCCCAGAGTAAAGCCAGTGTCATCAGCCAACAGATTGCCGAAGCCGAAGGGGCTGCCAACCAGCTAAACGGGGAAAGAAAAATATTGGTTGATATTGAACAGCACCTGGCTATGAAAGACTTTGCTATTGCTGAGCAAGAGGCACTAGGGGAGATTGAAGGGGAACTAGCTAAACTTGACTACGACTCACAGCAGCACGAACAGGTGCGACAGCGCCTAACCGAGCTAGAACAGTATGAAGGTTCAAAACGGAAGCTGGAAGAAGCCGATAGGCTCATTATTCAGCAAAAAGAGACTGCTTCTAGAGCTAAGGAAGCCATTCAAGAACTGCGCCACAGCCTGGAGATTGATAATCAAAAAAGGCAAGACTTGAGCCAGGAACTCAGTTTACTGCCACAGCTACTCAGTGATTTAACCCAGGCTGAAACTGAACACGAGGCGTTATCGGCACAACAAAAGCAAGCCCAGCAGGTGATGTGGAGTCTAAAGGAAAGACTACAGCGCTGCTCTGAGCTGGAGACAAAAAAGAAGGAAAAGGGAAGGCTATTGGCTCAAGCCTCAAAACAGGAGAAAATCTATAGAGACCTAGCTCAAGCCTTCGGCAAAAAGGGGATACAGGCTTGGCTTATTGAAATGGCACTCCCCGAGATTGAAGCTGAAGCCAATAGGCTACTAAGCAGGATGACCGATAATAGAATGCATGTAAAAATTGAAACACAGCGTGAAACAAAAAAGGGAGATTTACTGGAAACCCTGGATATCAATATCTCTGACGAGCTGGGAAGACGAAAATATGAAATGTTCAGTGGCGGTGAAGCCTTCCGTATTAACTTTGCCATTCGTATTGCTCTGTCCAAGCTACTAGCCAGGCGAGCCGGAGCACCACTGCCCACCTTAGTTATTGATGAAGGCTTTGGCACCCAAGATAGTGTCGGCATAGAGAAACTTAAAGAGGCGATAAACTCTATTCAAGATGACTTTGACAAGATACTGGTTATCACCCACATTGAGGAGATTAGGGATGCCTTCCCCACCCGTATTGATGTTATCAAAACCACTGAAGGCTCAACACTTGAGGTGAGCTAGCTAGTTCATAGTCCAAGAGTAGCATCAATTCCCTTCATTGCCTCCAATCCCAGCTCGATAAACTCACCGAGTTCAAGCCCGATTTCACTACACAAGGAAATTTGCTCCCTATTCACCCCAGCGGCAAAGCTCTTTTGCTTAAATTTTTTGATTATTGACTTAGCCTCAAGACCAGCCAATTTCTTATCAGGGCGAACCAAGGCAGCAGCAGTAATTAAGCCAGTTAGCGGGTCAGCGCAAAATAGAGCCTTATCTAGTTTCGCCTCCCGGGGAATACCATGCGTCTCATTATGACACAAAATGGCATGAGCCATAGCTTCACTAGCTCCCAGCTCCCTAGCCAGGTCAGCCCCCAGCTTACTATGTATGTTCATATCTCCCTCGGTGAGTTCCATATCAATATCATGCAACACCCCAGTAAGCCCCCATTCCTCCTCATCCTCACCAAGGCGCCTGGCTAGAGCCCGCATAATGGCTTCAGTAGCCAGCATATGCTTTATCAGGTTTTCATTCTCCACATTAGCTTTAATAGAGTTAAGCGCTTCTTCTCGGGTCATTTTCCTCTCCTTTACTGGCGGGTAGAAACGGTCAACCAGTCAAAGCATACTCCATATCTTTATCTTTATGCAACACCCTACCTAAATACTGACCAGTGGCTGAAGACCTCTCCCGAGCTATTTCCTCAGGTATGCCTGTAGCTACAATATAGCCACCCTGGTCACCAGCTCCTGGTCCAAGGTCAATAATCCAGTCGGCATTCTTTATCACATCCAGGTGATGCTCAATAACAATCACCGTATTGCCAGTATCAACCAGACGCTGTAGCACCCGCAGTAGTGCCGCCACATCATCAAAGGAGAGACCGGTAGTCGGTTCATCAAGAATATATAATGTCCTGCCCGTAGACCGCTTTGACAGTTCAGTGGCAAGCTTCACCCTCTGCGCCTCTCCCCCAGAAAGGGTAGGTGCCGGTTGACCAAGACGAATATAACCCAGCCCCACATCGTGCAAGGTCTTCAGCTTACTCCTTACTCTGGGGAAATGCTCAAAGAAAACCAGAGCCTGCTCCACAGTCATATCTAATACCTCAGCTATATTCTTGTCCTTAAATCTAATCTCAAGTGCCTCACGGTTATAGCGCTTCCCCTTGCACACCTCGCAGGGAACGGTTACATCGGGCAAGAATTGCATCTCAATCTGAATAAATCCCTCACCACGACAGGCTTCACAACGCCCACCCTTAACATTAAACGAGAACCGACCTGGTGCGTAACCTCTCATTCTAGCTTCAGGAACAGTAGCGAAAAGCTCACGAATAGGGGTAAAGGTGCCAGTGTAGGTAGCTGGATTACTACGAGGAGTGCGCCCAATAGGTGACTGGTCAATATTGATTACCTTATCTATATACTCCACACCAATGATACCATCACAGTCGCCAGGTCTCTCCCTTGACCGATAAAACATCTGAGCCAGTTTTTTATACATAATTTCATCAATAAGGGTGCTCTTACCACTGCCTGAAACCCCGGTAATGCAAACAAACCTGCCCAGAGGAATATGGACATCTATATTTTTCAGGTTATTCTGTCTAGCCCCCTTTATTACTATCTCCTCACCTGAGCCAGGGCGGCGCTTTTGTGGTAAAGGAATCTGCTTCACCCCACTAAGATACTGACCGGTTATTGACTCCCGGCAATTCATAATATCAGGCAGAGCCCCCGTGGTAACAATCCAGCCGCCGTGCTCTCCAGCCCCAGGTCCCATATCAATAATATGGTCAGCAGCCCGCATCATAGCTTCATCATGCTCCACAACTAATATAGTATTGCCCAAATCTCTCAGCCTCTTCAGTGTCTCAATCAAACGAAAGTCATCGGCGGCGTGCAAACCCACTGTCGGCTCGTCACAAATGTAAAGCACCCCCATAAGCCCGCTGCCAATTTGGGTTGCCAAGCGAATTCGCTGTGCCTCACCACCACTTAGGGTAGCTGATGGGCGGTCAATGGTAAGGTAGTCCAGACCAACATCCTTGAGGAAGCCGAGTCGAGCCCCGATCTCCTTAAGAATTTCGTGAGCTATCATCTGTTCGCGTTCGCTGAATATTGTCTGCGGATGACTAAGCGTGTCTATCCACTCCAATGCTTGTGCTACTGACATTGAGCTAGCCCCAATAATATTTTTGCCACCAATGGTTACGGCTAAAGACTCTGGTTTAAGCCGCTTACCCTGGCAAACAGGACAAGGTCGGGACATCATGTAACGCTCAATCTCAGCCCGGGAGTGCTCAGACTCCGTATCCCGGTATAGCCGCTCCATGCGTGTAATCACTCCCTCAAAACCATCATAGTATTCTCTAATCCGCCCGAAGCGGTTTCGGTATCTCAATGGCTCTCCTCCCTCCCCATAGAGTATCAGTTCAAGGTGGCGCTCACTCAGTTCTTTTACTGGGGTATTCAGGGAAAAGCCGTAACGGTGGGCTAAAGACTCAAACTGGTCGAAGTGCCAAGCAGAATACCAGCCGGGGCGAATTGCCCCTTGAGCTACGGAGAGTTCCTTATTGGGGATAACCAGCTCTGGGTCTATCTCCAGCTTAACCCCTAAGCCATTACAGGCAGGGCAGGCACCGTGGGGGCTATTAAAGCTAAATGTTCTGGGAGCAATTTCGCCCAGGCTAATTCCGCAGTGTACACAGGCAAAGTGCTCTGAGAACAGTAATTCCTCACCATCAATAATAGACACTAACACCACTCCTGCCCCCAGCTTGAGAGCAGTTTCTACAGAATCAGCAATGCGGCTTTGGTCGCTTTGCCCAATTACCAATCTGTCCACCACGACCTCAATAGAGTGCTTCTTGTTCTTATCTAGCTGAAACTCCTCAGATAGGTCATAGATACGCCCATCAACTCGAACCCTGACATAGCCTGCCTTGCGCAAGTCATCAAACACCGCCTGATACTCACCCTTACGGTCTCTAATCAGCGGTGCCAGAACCATGATACGACTACCACTAGGGATGTTCTGAATAGCATCCACAATCTGCTGCACCGTCTGCATAGCAATCTCTCGTCCACACTTAGGGCAATGGGGGTGACCAACCCGGGCAAAAAGCAGCCTCAGGTAGTCATAGACCTCGGTTACAGTACCCACTGTAGACCGTGGGTTCTTGCTAGGACCCTTCTGGTCAATAGAGATGGCTGGGCTCAACCCTTCTATATAATCAACATCGGGCTTTTCCATCCTGCCCAGAAACTGGCGAGCATAAGCCGACAGAGATTCCACATAGCGGCGCTGCCCCTCAGCATAGATGGTATCAAAAGCCAGTGAACTCTTACCTGAGCCAGAGACACCAGTAATAACCACCAGCTTATCACGGGGGATAGTTACATCTATATTTTTGAGGTTATGCTCCCTAGCCCCTTTAACAACTATAGTATCTAATGGCATGCCTTCCCCCCAACTAGAATTTATTGTAGCACTAGACTTAAATCACAACAAGGGCGCATTTCATTGACAGTCTAAAGTCGCAACTACATTCGGCACGGACAGGAGAGCATCTCTATTTTGGGTGTTGATAACCACACAAGTGAGGAATAGACTGAAGTTCTAATATCTGAAATAGCCTGAAATGAAATAATTATAGTGTCGGTTTAGGAGACTGTGGGAATGAAACAAGGGCACTGGAACCGCTGAGTAATATGGCGGTGGCTGGTGCCCTTTCTGATTCTTGGGTAAGCAGTGGGAAATGAAGCTAAGAATCGTTAAGTGAATTAGGGTGAGGAGCGTGAAAGATGATCAAAGTAAACCTGAGCTAAGATTAAACAGCCTCAAGGCGGAAAGGAGGTGAACAGATGTGAGCATACCGTGTGAAATATCCCGCCAAAAGGGGAAATATTCCCAGCGTTGGAGCTCGTTCAAAAAAGCTGAGACATAGTCACCTATCCACCATTACCGCCACCATCTCCCGCTCCATCACCTTCATCGGCATCTGGCAAGCTTCGGGGCGTCGAACTGTATTGTTCAGTATCAATTTTCTCCATCTCCTTACCACAGCAGACAAGAACACCACCACCAACCCTGGTCACTAACACCTCGTTGCCACACACATTGCACCTGTATTTTTCGCCGACTTTTCCAACAGCCATCTCCAGAGCCTCCTTTCCTTCTTGTTACGTGTCAGAGGTCACTTCACTCGTTGAGGCTTGAGTTTAGTCGTCCCTTGAGACTTTGTCAATAGCCTAATAGTCACACAAATTCAATTCAGGGGGTAACAGAAACTTGCTTTGTTAATAGGGGCTGTTTTGGATATGACCAAAAATAATATCCATTATTTGGTCAAACACGATAAAGTCTGGCGAAGCTAACAAGGCTGTTAGTTACGGCGAGAATAACAAAGCTGTTTGCTTCCGAAGGCTAACTAAGCCGTTACGCTTGTTGAGGCCAATATGAAGCTAACAAATCTTCTTGCGGTGTTAGCTATAACAAGGTGCGGGAACAAGGGGCAAGACCCGGGACAAAACGGCAAAGGGACAGATTTTCTAAGTAGGACGGGAATAATAAAATCGAAGCTAAAAGCATTGTTTTTTATTCTACCCGTGCTCCGTTCCTGGTCGTTTCCCGGGTTTTACCCGGGTATTTTCCCGTTCAGGTTTTCCTTGATTAGTTCTAGTTGCTGGGCACGGCGGCTGTTCTGATATAAGATACATTATTCGTTGACGATGCGGAAGTAATTAGGAAGTAACAAGCATATGCCATATAAGATTCTTCAGCTAACAACCTATTAGGCATGAGACGTAGTTCTTATCATAACAGATTCCATAAATATGACTTGCTTTGCAAATTGGCTGATTGTTTAACTGTTGTGATATAATCCAAGAGGTGGCGTTACCGTCATTCCTGCGGCAGGACATATCGAATACTTGCATCCAGGCTCCTTAAAATAGTGTTACTTGACGACTAACGAAATGGCCTGAATTTGCTACATAAAATTTCGGACGATAAAAACCTTTTTAGATCACTAGCCAGAACCTCATAATAGATATTAGGGGATAAGTGTGATAAAAAAAACATGCGTGGTGTTGCTGGGAATCCTACTATTAGGAACAGTTTTAGTGATCGGTTGTACGGTAGAGGAAGGTTCAGTACGGGCAAAGGATGGTGATACCGTTAAAGTTCACTACACGGGCACGCTAGAGGATGGTACCGTATTTGATACGTCTGTGGAGCGTGAACCGCTAGAATTTACCTTAGGTGAAGGTACGCTAATTTCAGGCTTTGAAGAAGCGGTCAAAGGCATGCAGGTTGGGCAATCGAAAACTGTCACGATTCTGGCAGAGGAAGCCTACGGCCCGCATCGTGATGACCTGGTACTGGTAATAGAGCGAGACCAATTACCTGAGGATCTGGATCCTGAGGTTGGACAGCAATTGCAAATGCAGCAAACAAATGATAAAACGATTGTAGTTATCGTTACTGATGTTTCTGAAACGACGATAACGGTAGATGCTAATCACCCTCTGGCAGGAAAAGACCTTACATTTGAGATTGAGCTCGTAGAAATCAAATAACGGCTTCTATTG
>Ga0209979_1002219_pt1 | contig 19070 bp, 16 predicted proteins | sample AnhtaG_FD_183114 | JGI IMG/M metagenome (GOLD analysis project Ga0209979, IMG submission 183114) | Deep subsurface microbial communities from Anholt, Denmark to uncover new lineages of life (NeLLi) - Anholt_01485 metaG (SPAdes) (version 2) | ecosystem: Environmental > Aquatic > Marine > Oceanic...
GTCTTAGAAGATCTTGTGAAAGGATGCGGCGTCTCTCCCGAAAATATCTGGGTTCAAGATGCGTATAAATTGAACGAGACTATTGAAAAGCTTGAAGAAGCAGTCAAGGCAGAAGGCGTTCGAGTTTTCATTTCTCGACATTTGTGTTCCTTAGTGGAGTCTAACCAATTTCGAGCACAACAAATTTTACCTCCCTCCATAATGGTAGATCAAGAAAAATGCATAGGTTGTATGATATGTATTAATAAATTTGGGTGCCAAGCGTTAAATTTTAATGAGGCTGACAAAAAAGTTTCAATTGAGAGTTCTGTATGTAGGGGGTGCAAAGTTTGCATAGATGTTTGTCCTCAAGAAGCGATATATGAGGAGATTGAATAAAAATATGATTTCCCTTTTTTTTTCTCCCAAAACTATTGCCGTCATTGGAGCAACTGCTAATCCAAAAAAGTTTGGAAATGCTGTTACCATAAATATCCTTCAAAACAAAGCCCTTGCTAGTGAATTATACCTTATAACTCAAAATACCAAGGAGATTCTTGGAATTAAATGTTATAAAAGCATATTAGATGTTCAGAAAGACATCGATCTTGTGATAATTTTAGTACCTGCTAGAGCCGTAGACGGTGTAATTGACGAGTGTATTGAAAAGCGTGTAAAATGTGTGATAATAATAACTGCCGGGTTTGGAGAAATTAATCAAGAAGGTAAAAAAGCAGAGGTTTTAATTGCGCAAAAGTGCAAAAAAGCGGGAATTCGAGTTATGGGGCCAAATTGCGTTGGAATACAAAACCTTGATATCGGACTCAACGCTTCTTTTATACAAGCTGCTCCAAGAGGGAATATTAGCATGATTAGTCAATCAGGTTCATTTAGCTGTGCTAGTTTTTACGCTATGGACCGAGAAAATATCGGTTGCTCTAAATTTGCGAATATCGGGAATAATATTGATGTTTCATTTGACGAAATACTTGACTTTTATAAAGATGATGCGAACACAAAAATTATATGTATCTACATGGAAACAGTTGAGGGAGGAAGGAAACTATTAAATACATTAAAAGCAATTGTTCCTATTAAACCTGTTATTATTTTAAAGGGCGGAAGAACTTCATCGGGGATGAAAGCTGCAAGTAGTCACACCGGTTCAATAGCCACAAACTATAAAATGTTGAAAACATCTATCCAACAAGCAGGTGCAACATTGTGTGAAAATGCCACTGACTTTATTACTGCTTTAAAAGCGTTTTCATTTTTACCCGACGCTAAGGGTAAGAGAATAGGAGTTTTAACGAATAGTGGTGGAAGCTCTGTTTTGTTCAGCGATAAGGTAGAAGAGTTTAATTTGACATTAGCTGAGTTTTCCGACGCTCTCAAACAAAAGATTCAACCCTATCTGATTTCGCTTGTTAAAATTCAGAACCCTCTTGACATGATTGGTGTAGCTGCTGAGCAACAATTCTACGAGATAACGAAAGCCATGTTGGAAGATTCAGATATAGATATAGTCGTTCCATGCCTCGTTATTCCCCCATTCTTAGAAATGAAATCTGATGAGCATTATAGGGGAATGATAAGAGCTTGGAATGAAACGAAGAGATTAAAACCGCTCGTACCTTTTGTTTTTTTTGGAGAAAATTTCATTGAACTAAGGGAATTTGCTAAAAAAGAGGAAGCACCAGTGTTTTTTACACCAAAAGAGGCAGCTTATGCGATAAAAGTACTTATAGATCGCATGAAATTGAAAATATAAAATTTAAATTTTAAAATGAGTAATTTTAGGACCTTAATTTATTTAAAATCTTCCACCACTTCAAAACCATGTTCTTTTAAAACACTTATTCCTTTTTCGTTATCATCTAGTCTCAGAACTGTTATTGTACTTATTTCTGAAGTCGTTTCTGCAAAAGTATATATGTATTCGATATTTACTTCGTGATTCCCAAGAGTTTTAGCGATGTTATACAACTGAGTGATGTTGTCTGATAGTTTTACTGCGATAACTTCCGTTACTGAATGTAAGTAATCGTTATCCTCTAATAATGCTATGCATTTATCAAAAGGTTTGACAAGGAGTAATAATAATCCATAATCTTCTGTTTCAGCAACAGTTAAGGATCTTATGTATATTTTGTGGTTCATTAAAAATTCAAAGAAATTAGCAAGTTGCCCTGGTTTATTTGGGAGAAACAGAGATATTTGTTTTAACGGCATTTTTTGTTCGAGGAGAATTTTTAAAATGATATTTTTACTTAAATAATTTGAAATTTAGATTGTTTAAAAATGATTCTGAATGAAATCATAAAAAAAGAGGAATGTGTTGCTTATTATTTATCTGTATACTCTTTTTTCATTTCTTCAAATAACTCCTTAAAGTCTTCGATATACTTCTCATCGTTAGTTTCTTCTATCTTCTTAAGAAGTTCGACGGAGTTATTTAATGTGTTAGAAGTTTTTTTAATCTTATCGAAGTATATTTGTTTGATTTTTTGAGATTTAGCAACTCTTAATGAATTTTTATATCCTTTAATAGAACTTTCAATTTCTTTTTGAGATTCTTTAACTGAATCTGCGAGTTGCTTTTTTCGCTGTTCTAACCTAATACAGTTATCACAAACCAAATGATCGGTTTTTTTTTGTCCCTTTTTTATCATAAAAGCATTTCCACACCGAGAACATGCAACGAGAGCAACAACCAGCTTATCTTCGTTAGTGTCGGGCATAAATGATAACTATTTGAATTTAAAATTAAATAATTATTAATCTAATAACTGTTTTATAATTTAATTATTGATTTTTCTTTCAATTTTTTGACAAAGATTCTCTTTCTAATTATTAAAAAGATTTATGATGAATATACCATTTTATCGCCTATGGAATTATCTTTCTATCTTGTCTCCTTATTAATTTTACTTGGTCTATTATCCGGTATTGTTTCTGTTATCGCGGGAATAGGCGGAGGAGTATTCTTCGTATCAATCATGACGCTCCTTTTTCTTTTCCCTATTAATATTGCAGTAGATACAAGCACGTTCATAATTCTTTTTTCTTCTTTAGCAGGCTTTATAACCTATCTACGACAAAAAAGAACAAATCTTCGTCTCTCTTTATTGTTCGCTGCATTTTCAATTATGGGAAGCATTTTAGCTTCGATTTTATTTTCCTTTGTTCATGTGGATAGTATTGTATTAAAAATGATCTTTGCGGGCACTTTATTAATTGCTGGAATAAATATGATTTACAAGACTTTAAAAGCAAATAAAAGAACAAAAAATCAAACTGAAGAAGTAAGCAATTTTTCTTTAGAAACTCATGATTATAGATCTAACTTTAAGAAATCTATTCCATATTTTATTTTAGCAGGATTTGCAGCTAACTTTCTAGGAATTGGAGGAGGAATTATTAACTCTCCCTCTCTTAATATTGTTTTACACTTTCCAATTCATAATTCTACTGCGATATCAACTTCAATAGTCTTTTTCACAGCAGTTTATAACACAATTATAAAGAGTATTACAGGTCAGATTGATATTGTTGTTGGGATTATAATTTCAATAGGATCCATTTTAGGATCTATAATTGGAGCGAAAATTTCTAAAAAGATGCCTAAATTTTATTTAAAACTTTTTGTGGCCACAGTTTTAATAAGTTTAGCAATAACCATGTTTTTCTAGATGATTTTCTTCTCATAGTTAATTTCTACTTATGTAGATATAAATTGTCTTTGTTAGGAAATCTTCAATTATAATGTTACATATTCTATTCATAACATTAAAAAGCGTGTTAAATAGGAGAAAAGTGAAATAGGAGATGGTAAGACCACTAGAAAGCATTATAGTTTTGGATTTGTCGAGAGCTCTTGCGGGTCCCTATTGTACAATGATGCTAGCAGACATGGGAGCTGAAATAATTAAATTAGAAATGCCCGGAAGAGGAGATGATTCTCGATCATGGGGACCTCCTTTTGTAGAAGGAGAAAGTGCTTATTTTATGAGTGTCAATCGTAATAAAAAGAGTATAACTTTGAACTTGAAAAGTGAGAAATCGAAAGGGATCGTTAATAAATTAATAAAAAAAGCAGATATTATCGTTGAAAATTTTAGACCGGGAACGATGGATAAATTAGGATTAAGTTATGAGAATGTTACAGAACTAAATCCAGAAATTATATATGCGAGTATTTCCGGTTTTGGACAGGATGGCCCTTACAGGTTATTACCTGGTTTTGATCAAGTAATACAAGGAATGGGGGGTCTTATGAGTGTTACTGGCGAACCTGGGGGTCCTCCAGTTAAAGTTGGGATCGCAGTAGCTGATATTGCAGGAGGTATGTTTGCAGCATATGGAATTATGATTGCTCTCTTTAATCGTCAAAGAACTGGAAAAGGCCAAATGATAGATGTCTCTTTATTAGATAGCCAAGTTGCATGGTTAACTTATAGGGCAGGGTCTTTTTTTGCATCTGGAGAAATACCACAACCTTTAGGTTCCGGACATCCTAATATCGTCCCTTATCAAGCTTTCAAAGCTAATGATACGTATGTTAACATCGCTGCGGGTAATGATCAATTATGGCAAAAATTCTGTAGCGCTGTTGGATTAGAAGATATAGTCGAAAATCCAAAATATTCCACAAATGCAAAACGTGTTGAAAATAGAAATGAGTTGGTGAATATTATTAGTAATATAGTTAGTTCGAAAAATGCACAAGAATGGCTTGATATTCTGACTAAGGCTGGTGTTCCGTGTGGTCCAATCTATACTATGGATGAAATTTTTACCGATCCCCAAGTGCTCCATAGAAATATGGTTAAAGACCTAGATCATCTAAAAGCCGGAAAAATTAAAGTAACGGGAGTTCCTGTCAAACTCTCGGGTACACCAGGGGAAATTTTAACATCTCCCCCGGTACTAGGACAAAATACTAAAGAAATTCTTCTTGAATTAGGATATAGTGACAATGATATAGAGAAATTTTATCAAGAAAAAGTAGTTTGAATTCTTAGAATAATCCTGCCATATCCTTGCACTTTTCAGCAATTCCTATCATATCTTTGATCTTACCATGGTCCTTATATTCTAATATATCAAGTAAATAATTTGCCTTATCTAACATTTGGTATTTCTTCAACCAAAGATAGTATGATACTTTAGAATCTTGTTTTAAATAAGCATCCATCACTTCTTTAAAATAATGATGAATCTCATTAAAAAAGGGCATTACTATAGGGTTTAGTCTAAGACGTTTCAGAATTTTACCAATTTCTTCAATTTTTCCACAAAAAATTCGATAATCCATTGACTCTAATGGAGTAAAATCACTATCTTCTGTCACATATATTCCTGTTCGAAGGTAAGCTCGTATATGCATCACCAATATGAAATAAAACTTTCTTAATTGATTAAAATTATAATTTAGATCATCATAGGCTTCGTTTTTTACATCATCAAACATATCTGATATTAAATACAGGAGACGTTGAATTAATTTGTGAGTTGGAATCATTTTATATCCAAAATTTTGAATGACAATTCTTTGGTTTGATTCTTCAGTAATCTCAGTATTTGGTAACCCCTCAACCCAATATCTTATCTGGTTTCTTAAACTCTTGTTAATTACTTTATCTGAAACAATCGTAATTTTTGTTTGCCCAGATAAAATATTCATTACCACATCTTTAACTACATATGGGCTAGATTCCAGTATTAGTTCATCCCGAACCTCTTTTGAGTTGGTTAGTTCAGGAGTTATGCTTAAAGATCCATCACTATTAAGATTTATAGCAATTGAAGATCCTTTGGTTAATTTATAGTTTTCAGTCCATTTTTTAGGCAAACTCACTACAAGTGAGCCACCTAACTTTTGTATTTTTCTGTAAATCCGTTCCATATTTTAATAAAAATTCATATTTTATATATACTTTTTTATTTTGTATATATACTTTATACATCAAATATATATAATTCTAATAGGTTCATAATATTATGGCAATAGTAAACAGAAAAGTTAGCGTAAAAGCTAATAGTAAAAAATTATCTCAAGCAATAGAAGCGTCTAGATATGACAACAAGTACTTTGAAAATAAAGAGACGCTTCTAAAAAGTATCTCTTTTCAACGGGATTATTATAGTGCTTACAATTAAATATACAATTCAGGTGTAAAAGAAGTATGGGATATAAATATGTCAAGAGAAAAATTAGTAAACCCTCATTTATTGAAAGAGCACAATACATTCCAAAAACTTACAGATTATTAGAGTCGTTTCTCGATAGTAATAATAGGGTTTTTATCTAATAATATCAATTTTTTAATCTTTTTATTCTAATGTAATGAATCCAGAGTTCTACCCCCTTAAAAAGGAATTGAAATTTGTTGTAAATTAATAAAATCCTAAATTTTTTTACTTTATTAATTATTACTTCATTATAATATATCTTAATGTGATTTTTTCAATGAGTAATGGATTTAGATTATTAAGAATTGAATACTTATTTTCAGTTCTTGTTCCTTGTTTATTAAGCATTTATCTAAACAAGTATGAGATCACCTCTCATATTTGGATATTAGCCGGGTTTGCGTTTTATGCAATTACAGGAAATACTTTAAATGATGTTATAGATATGAAGGATCCTGATGAAATAGAAACACTAGAAAGAGTTCATGGATATAGTCGGAAAGAAATTTTAACGATTTCATTAGCGAGTTTCTTAATAGGGACTATCTGTTTTATGAATAGAATTGTAGTGTATCCCCTTTTAGGGATTTATTTAGTGATCATAGTTATTTTGGTAATTTTTTATTGTCTGTTTAAATCGCTTGTTATCATTAACCATATCATTTTAGGTATTTCACACATCGTTTTACCATGGTTGATGATAAAAATTAATGCGGGCGATATAATCCTAGGTTTTTTCCCCAATCTAAATGTATTTGAGTTATTAATACTACTTTCAGTGGCATCCGTAGGTTATACGGGTCAAATGCTACACGAGTTAATTGATGGAGACTCCTTAGCAAAGTTATCTCCAAAGGCGGCTCAAATGGTAATTTGGATTGCTTCCTTAGTGTCGTTAGCAATAGCGATAATCTCGCTAATCATTACGCAATTCATTATATTTCTCCCAATCATTTTCTTTCCTTTTGGAATCATGTATATATTCAGGAAACCTCGTAAAGATTTATTAGGTCGAACTACGCTAAAGGATGTTGGTATTATTTTAGGAAATCTGATACTTGTTTATAGCATTGTTTTAATTATAGCACCATAATAATTCGTTTAAAGTAAAAGTTCGAGGTAGCTAAGAATTTATAAGTAGCAAGAGAATTCCTGCATTTAAAGAAGATCTATGCAATTTGTGTGTGCTTTGTTTTCACTTGTGTCCCGTCAGTTTAATTTATCATGAGTCTATATTATGATATAAACGCAAATTAACTGAGTTTCTATCCCTCAGAGTAATATTAGACAATTCACTTTTTCTTTAATCTCTGGATTTATATATGGATAATCAAAATAAATAATAGTGATGTTTATTACTAAACATCAGACATAAATTCAAAAATCTAACTGTAAAGGTTTTCTATATGGCAAAGAAACCCGTAACAAAAAATAATCAAATTAAAAAAACTCAAAAACCCCCAATTAAAACTCCAGTTAAAACAAGAACCACTACGACAGCAAAAACTAGCAATGCTACTAAAAAGCCTGCTGCTAATAAAACACCCCAAAAAGAGACTAAAGAAAAAATATTAGATAATCTCTCGATTTTAAAGAGCTCTCCGTATATCAATGTGAAAGGTAAAGGTCAACTGAATCAGAAACAGGCTACCCTAAAAGACTTGTTTGAAAAAAATCTACTTCTTCAAAAGGAAGAAAAGCTAGAAATCGTTTTAACAGGTCAATATGAGAAAGCTCTTGATTTAATGTTTGAAGCAGACGCTTCCAACCTGTACCCAATTTTAGTAGGACCACCTGGAATAGGTAAAACAACCCTATGCAGGTATTACGCTCAATCGAGAGCAGAAATCACGGGAAACGATTCGTTTGAGTGGATAACATTCGATGAATCGACCAAACCCTCTCACCTAATAGGGTCATTTAATCCAGCCACAACGATCCAGAAAGGTTTTTCGTTCGAAGCGTTCAATCCGGGTCCACTCATAAAAGCAATGTTAAACGGTGGATTGTTTTTAGCGAACGAAATAAATCGCGCTACAGAATACACTCAGAATTCATTATTAGAACCCTTAGAAGAAAGAACATTATCCATTCCACACATAGGGCGTGTCAAATCTTCCCCTGGTTTTTTCTTTATTGGTGCTATGAATCCATCAGAATTAGTAGGGACCCATAGATTAGGTGAAGCACTAAAAGATCGATTTAACGTCTGGATTGAGCTTGACTACCCGGATAAAAAGACCGAAATGAAAATAATAGAGTATAACAATCCGTATTATAAAGTCGAAGAGAGTATTTTAGAAAAAATCTACTTAATTATTAATAGAACGCGCACCCATCACCAAGTCCAAACACCGGCCAGTTTAAGAAGTGGTATTGCGTTGGCTCGGTTAACTGGTGTGGCTCAGAAAAGAAATAAGAAAGCAGATTCAAATAAAATTCTCAGAGATCTCGCAAGCAATGTTTTATTTGGAGCTATTCAGGCTAAGCCTGGAGTTAAGGCTAAAGATATTATTACAAACATTATCTCTCAAGTCCTAGGATCCACATAATTTAAATTAATTAATGGATGGTATTGATCTGAATGATAATCTTCCCCCAAAGCCCAGTTTGGTTTTCTCTTAAGTTCATAAATGCGTTAAGGAATCATGAGAAGTGCATGTATAAACCATCTATCCGCCAAGCCATTGCAATTTGTAAATTAATAATTGCGAGATTTATGAACAAAGGCGTTTGTGAAATCAACGACTTTATTGAAATTGCTGTTGTTACCAGTCCTCTTGAAAATCAAGCTTTAGCTCGGAAAATTGCCACAGAAATATTATCATATAATAACCCTATGAAAAATCGGATGTCTTCTGATGTAGCAAAATCTGACATATTTGGGAGTGAAACAGCCCAAGACTTACTCGATGATCTAGGATTAGATTTGAGCGAATTAGATGAGATGTTTGACGATTTTGAATTACTAGATAATTTTTTTAATGAGTTAGAAGATCTTGATTTAGATCAGTTAATGGACGAGAGTCTAAACGATTTTTTTGACCGATTTAGCGAAGATCTAGAAGAAGATCCATATAAGACAGCTTTAGATATCATTGACAAAAATGCTATTGCAAACTTCAATCAATTTAAAGATTTAAAAACTTTGCTTGATTACGCGAAAGAATTGCTAAAAAACAAAATAAACCATTTAGAACCCGAGGATATAGATGCAGCTGAAAAATTAGATTTACTGGATGATATAATTTCCAAATCTGACTCGTTAAAAGAAAAAATAATGTCTCAACTCGCAAAGGACCAAAAACTGGACAAATTTAAGGAAAGTTTATCTAAAGCTTTAAGCGATAATTCCTTTGAAGGATTGAACATTGCTGAATTTGCTTTGAAATCTAATAAATTAACCGAACAAGGTCAAAACATAGTAAAAAATCTTTTGAAACAAAATCTCTCTAAATCTAACAAAAATCTGAACGATATTTTTAACACCTCAAAAGTCTTGGGATCAAATCCTAACATAGCGAAGAAAAAAATTGATAATATCTTAAATACCAGTTTGAACCTTCCATTTAAAGACGCTTACAATAACGCAAAGAACTTTGATCAATATTTTGGAGACAATTTGAGCGAACAATATCTAGATCAGATTAACGAAAATTTTGATAACTTTAGTAAAGGAAAAAACTCAACTGATATTAAAAAGGAATTAATCAACAACCCTACAAAATCTCCAGCGTGGCGAAAATTAATGTCAAATATTATTGATAAGGATGTCCAATCAATCAATGGCGAATACAGTGATAAACAAATGAAGGATGCCCAGATGAAGAATTACATCGATAATTTAATTGATTCTAAACAAAACTGTAGCGATCTTTCTTGCCAATCGCAACTGAACAATAAAGTTTCTGAATTAGTTGATAAAACCGTCGAAAATGCTGCTAGTAAAGACTCGTTAAGTAATATGGTTAAAGATTTTAACAAGATGGGTTTTTCTCCGAACATTAACTCTATTAAAAACGCAGGTAAAAGGCTCAAAATGACAGAAACAGAAATACTTAACTTAATCGAAAAAAGTTATAAAGTTTTTAAACAATTAGTCAAGGAGAATCAATCGAATTACCAGACATATAAAGATTATCTCGAGCAGATGGAATTATCTCCCCAGCAGATTGACGAGATAGTGAAGATAGCGTTAGGAGGTGCTCCACTAAAACAGCCGAATTTGGAAGTTCTGAGCGCTTTAAGCGAGAAAAACCTATCTCAAGTATTAAGGTCTGCTGAACAAATGGGAGACGATGCTCTTGATATGGCGTTTTCCTCTCTGGGTGCTGGCAGCGGTTTGGATCTATTAGAACAATGGTTTTATTCAAGGCATAATATTTCAGCCAAAATCAAGAAGAAGTTGAAAGAGATCATAAAACAAATTATGATTGATTTAGGTATTAATGCGGCAAATTCATTAATTGGTACTGCCAAATCTGGACCCCTTGTAGAGAATGTTGTAATCCCTTACACTTTGGGGGACGATTTTGAATTAATTGATCTAGAAGAGACTATAAGTAATTTACTGGAGGGTGGAAAAACCGTAGAAACGATTACTAACGACGATTTTTTAGTGTCAAAAACTACCGATGGTCTTCGATGTATGGTTCTTGAATTGGACATAAGCGGAAGTATGAAAGGAAACAAGTTAGCTCAAATGGCGTTATGCACAACAATGTTAGTTTATGCATTTAAACCAGAAGAAATCGCACTCACTTTTTTTGAGTCTAATACGCATAAATTAAAGGATCTTGATGATAACGTTGAATTAGAAAAAGTTGTAGACGAATTACTTGATATAACCGCAAGGGGAGGCACATGTATAAACCACGCACTTAAATGGGCAAACCTTCAATTTGAAAAAAAAGCGCGTTCGAAATACAAACTGAACATATTATTTACAGATGCAGATGTTTTTGACTTCAACAATAGCTTAAAGGAATTAAAAATCATGAAGGAAAAAGATATAAAATTCGTTATGGTCGTTCCAAAGTTTGGATTTTCACCAGTCATGGCCAAAAAAATGGTAAAAGAAGCCAATGGAGTTCTTTTAACATTAAATCAGTGGAGAGACTTTCCAAAATTAATATCTGAGATCATTACCAATCAATAAATTAATTCCACTTACCTTCTAAAGGTGATCACTATAGATCTTAAAAATAATATTCAAAACGGCGATTTGTTCAAAAGACACGTGATTGGAGCTAGATTTAATCGAGGAAAAAGCATTCCGAACAAAAACATAATTAATTTCAATGTGGTAAAGAGTCCAACAATTAAAATTTTAGCTAATATTCAAGGCTCTGGAAACTCAAAATATGTTGTAAACATATTTCAAGACGGACAATGCGTAAATATCGTCCACGACTGCCCTGACTTTAAAAAAACTACTAAGTTCTGTAAACATATCGTCAAGGTTTTACTCTTACTTGAACCGAATATATGCAAAAGTGTGTGTCAAGATATAAGAACTATAAATTTCTCTGCGAATTTCAATCTGATTAAGCAAAGTAAAACTGAAAATTTCATAGTTAAAGCAGAGGAATTAATTAAAGACTCAAAATATTATGAGGCAATAAATTTTTTAGACCAAGCTCATAAGGAATCTAATAATCTAGAATATATTAAGAAAATCGCAGAAATTTCTCTTAAATACAAGTTAAACGACCAATTCATAAAATACGCGGTAAAATTCAAGGAAGTAAGAGATTACATTACTGATTATCCTAAGTTTATAAGCTTGCTCTTTAATAGTATTGTGGATTATGAAGTATTCAGAAAAATCGACTCAATTCTCGACTTACAAAATCTTTTACTCGATTTCCCTAAAAACCTTGTTATTGAGACTCTTAAAAAAATCGAGGTATCTGCTGTGGAAAATCCAGTTCTTAGATATCTATTACTTCATAAGTTTGCCCCTGAATTATATTTAGACGATTTTTTTAAGGAACGTCCCACGAGTTCGAAGTTAGATTTGAAGGAGCAAATCGCAGAATTGATGTTAGAAAGCGTTAACGAAGTAATTTTAAATATGGAATCAGAAGATAACATGGATGGCTATTTAGTTATTGCGAGAAATTGCAATTTTAAAAATAATAGCGAAATCTATTCACAGATCGGTGTCTACAAGGAAAAGTTAAGGGATTTATATTTAGAGGGGCTTAAGCAGAAGCACGCTTTTCTTAGGTCGTTAGTTATTGCGAACACGCAATCCGATAAACTCAAACAAATGAAATTTAATTTTAGATACAACTATCCTACGCTAATTTGGGCTTCTTCTTCTCGGTCCGAAATACCGTTGTATTATTATATTTTAGAAAAGTGCGGCCTCGAAAAACACCACTTAGAGTATCTTGAACAAAGTTATTTCGTAGAAAATTACCCGGTGTTTAATGAAATATTTGATGGAAATAACCCCGTTAGAAACCCAGTAAAAAAATTCTGGGGAAGTGAGAATCCAAAAATAAAAAATACTGTGTATACCGATAAAGTAATTGACTTAGACTTTGAGGTGAATCTTAAGGAATTGGAGAATTTTATGTTAATTGAGTGGGATTTAGTCCAAAAGCCTATATTAGGAAGTTACATCTGTCAATTTTCTGATGGATTCCTGATTCCAGATAGCAATCATCCTTTAACGCACGAAATTAAACCTTTTGATTTAATTTTGTGTAAAACAACCCCAATCGCAATTAAAGCCGGCAACATTAAAATTATAAGACCCTTAAGAAGGATTAACATAAAAACTGCTATAGAACTCGTATGGGAAGGAATAGAATTTGTCTCAACATATATCCCTTTCGAGATCATAACCGAATTAAAAGAATACCAAATTGACGAGTTAGACGCCTACGATAAAATAGATGAGAGGTTTAAAAAAAGTTTTTTACCAAAAAAAGAAAGCGTAAGGAAATATTTTAGCAACTTCATCCAAAGGAAAATTCTAAATGAACTAAATAAAACTTACTTGAAAATAGTTAAGAAACCAAATTACAAAAAAAAAGTATTAAGAATAATCGGTTTTGAACGACATTCAAAAATTTTCACAGATCCATCGTATCTAACCGGATTTAAAAGTAATTCCCTAATAAAACAGTCGTTACAGGAACTAAAGTTAGATTTTAAGAAATTTGTATCGTTAAAACTAAGCGAATTAATTAAGTGTAACCAGTTGGAGTTAATTGATATAAAATCGCTGAAAAAATTCCCTACATTTAAAAAATGGTCTGTTAAAGTAATTTACATGTTGAAGCAAGAACTCGTAAATTGCAAAATACACAAAATTAACGACACATCTTACGATATTCATGAACTATCAAATAATTACTATGGAAAAATGTTACTTAACCATACTGAAAAAGTCTCTAACTCTCAGATACTAACCAAAGCACCGGGTAAATTTGTTATAACTGATAAATGTTTCGAAAATTTGTTAGATAATTTTAAAATGTTAAAATTAGACCCTCCAAATGTAATAAGGAGTAAAATTAAATAATTTTGTTTTTTCAGAAATAATTTTTCAACCAATTTACAGTTTCCCTTATAAATTCTTGTAAGTGTATTTCTTTAAAATCGTGAGTTGCGTTTTGAACTTCTACTAATTTATGATTGTCATCTTGAGGCATCATACTGAACGCTTTCTTAGTCAATTCCAAAGGGACTTTATCGTCCTTAGTACCTTGAACTATGAGGGTAGGAGGATATAATTTCTTTAACGCAGGTTTTACTCGGAATTGTCCCATATCTGTCACAAAACTCATGTCAATTATAATAGGCTCAAATTCTCCTGACGAGGGGATTTCTACAGGGCCCTTAGCTATATCCTTAAACCAATTAGCCTGGTCTCCTGTCGTATGAAGCAATAAAATGGGAGCCCAAAATACATAAGTTATTATTCCAGGTAAACTTGCCTTTAATACCGTCTGACCGCCAAATGAAAGGCCCAATACGCCTATTTTTGAATACCCTTGATTTTTTACCCATTCGTAAACATTTTCTATATCAGAGGCTTGTTTTGATAAATTTACAGGTTCTCTTTTATTTTCACCAGAGCCAGAAAAATCAAAAATAAGCACGTCATAACCTTCTTTATTTAAAACTTTCGCTGTTTTTGGAAAGCGCCCCCACTCGTATTTATCGCCTGTAAATCCATGACACATTATTAGAATAGGTGGTCTGTCTAAAGGGTTTTCATCTAAAGCAAAATATATGACACCTTGGAGTTTTTTATCATTCCCGGAAGGGATCAAAACTCTTTTTTCTTCCATTTTACTCACTTACTTAATTATTTAACATATTAGAAGTAAAGATTCTAAAGTAGAATTGTTTTTAAAATTTTTTTATCATGATTGAGTAAATTATGTTTCCTTATTTTAGTGAAGAAGAAATCTTAAATAAAACTAAATCCTTGTTAATCTAAATAAATAATAAGTTTATTGTGTTTAGAAATGACAGAACAATATGCAGATGTTAATGGAGTTAAGTTATGCTATGAAGTCTTTGGAGATGGCTACCCTTTATTTTTAATTCATGGATTTGGAGCTAAAAAGGAAAACTGGATTGCTCAAATACCCGATTTATCAAAACATTTTAAAGTTATAAGATTAGATAATCGTGGAGCAGGAAAGTCAGATAGACCTAATGGAAAATATACAATGGAAATTTTCGCAGATGATATCAACGGTCTTATGGAGCATCTTGGAATTGAAAAAGCAAATATAGCAGGTTGGAGCCTCGGTGGAATGATCGTGCAGAATTTCGTTTTGAAGTATCCAGAAAGAGTAAATAAAATGATATTAATTAACACTAATCATGGCTTCCCTGACGAGAGTGGCCCAGAAGTATATAAAAATATGCGGCTAAGCGACCTAGAAATGAAAAAAGAGGACCACGCTAAAGCTTGGTGGGCGGGAACCCGTACGAGCTTTCATCTGAAATTTAGGAAACAGATGGAAGCAGCTCCTTCAAAAATGTGGTATGGTGTATGGTCCGCAGAAGAATTAATAAAAGAGAGTGCAATCAACCCCCCTACAGCTAAAGACATTAATATGCAGGCTGAAGCATTAAAAACACACAACACATTCGATAGGTTAGATACTATAAAAAATCCAACGCTAATACTTACTGCTTCTCACGATAGGTTAATTCCAAAATCATCAATGGAACAGATTCACGAAAAATTACCTAATAGTACAATAGTGGTTATGGAAAAAGCGGGTCATAGCAGTCCTCTCTCGAAAGCACCAGAAGTAAATCAAAATATTATAGATTTCCTAAAAGATTAATATCAAATTCTTTTTTTTTAATCCTTTGGATGGTTTGTTAAATTTCCTACAGGAACATACTTCTTTTTCTCAATTTTTTGAAAAGACATTATCATTGCTGGTAGTGCTATCATTGCTACAATTATGCCTAACCAATAAGGTGGAAGCGTTGAAATTATAAACGAGCCAGCTAAAGGTCCGATAATTTGAGCTATACTGTCTAATCCAGAAGAGAGTCCATTTATTTTACCTTGTATTTTTGGCGAAGCTGTTTGACTAATTTTGCTATTCATTGGGCCACGGGTTAAGGAAGCAGCGAAACTAACAAACATGAATATAATCATAAGTACTACCACGCTTGTAGAGAATCCTATCAGAAAAAAACTAACAAAGAAGATTACCAACCCTACTCGTATTGCATTGGTCTCCCCTAGTTTCTTTATTGTTAGTTTAAACAGAGTAAACCTTACACCTGTTCTAAATATTCCAGAGATCATAAACACAAACGTCACATCCAGAAGACTAAGATTGAGAACATTAACACTAAAAAATGATAGGGAAGTTATTACGATAGTAAAAGATATTGTATGAAACGCCCAGAGAACTAACATGAAGATAGCGTTTTTATTCTCTCTTATTTTCAGCGTAACTTCGGTTTTTCTTTTATGGTGGCGAAGCCGCTTTTCCATAGGCCACGTTTCTTCCAGCATAATTGTTGTAACAACAATAGTAATAACGGTTAACCCAGCCGCGAATAATCCTATTCCTAAAAGTCCATAAAATAAAAAAAGGAATCCGCTAAATGCAGGTCCGATAAGAGAAGCTAAAACATAAGCTATTCCAACATTAGCCATCTGAATACCTCTATCTTTTGGCGGAACCTCATCGCTAATAATGGCCTTAGCTATTGGAAAGTTTCCTCCAAACATCCCGTCAACCATACGCGCTATAACTAACATCCATAAAGTGTTTGAAAAAGCTGTCATTACAAATGCCAAAAGCGTTCCAAATTGAGAAATTAGCAATAGCGGTTTTCTTCCATACTTATCACTGAGTTTTGATAAAATGGGGCCAAAAACAAAACCGAACATAGCGTTTACAGAAAAAATAAAACCAATCATAATGATATCAGTTTTGAATAATTCGTTAAAAAACCCTACTAGTGGAAAAAGAATTGTATATCCTAAGACATCTATAAAAATTGCTATCCATAAAGGCGTTAACATTTTGTATTTGAATACTTTTCTGTTGTTGGTTTCATTCATAAATTAATGACCTTAAACAATTTTCAAGAAGAATAAGATAAGAATAAACTAAATATCCCTAAACTTAACGATTAAAATAGATAATGACTAATAAACTATACTAAAAAGGAGATTGAGCATGATTTGGGTAGAAATAAGTTTACGAATTATTCATTTCAATAATTTTATATGTTAATACCAGATGTTCTATTTAGCAATTTTAAAATTAAAAAATATCATTGTTTTGATTTAGAAAGAGTATGGATTTTCATAATTCGTAAGAGTTGTATCATTTTTAAATTTAAAAAAAAATCGTAGTTAATGATGTCTGAAATTTATAAGAGCTTTATGATCTTCGGACTAGAAAGTACTGGAGAAAAAGTAAAGTTAGATATTTCTGAAGATGCCTTTCGGTTGAATAACGGTCAAAATATATTAGATTCTAACCAAGTGTTAATAATTGTCAAGGAAGAGCTAAGAAGAATTTACATCTGGAAAGGTCTCAATTCACACGTCAGAAAAAAATTTATAGCTTCTCGAGTTGCCGCTGAATTACAAAACGATTTGACTGTGGGTTCGCATTTTCATCGCTGCAAAATTATCTCAGTAGACCAAGGAGACGAACCTAACGAGTTCTTAAGAGCCTTCGATTTTACGACAGGTGAATTACCAGAACTTCTTGATCGAAATTCACAAGAGTTCAAGCAAATTCATTCTATACCAGCAAAAACAACGCCAGAATTAGATGGAAATAATGTTCACGGTTGGAAGGGTCCGCCTCCTTCTTTAAAAGGAAAAAAAGCTTCTCTTACAACTACTCAAGCTAAGACGAAAAGAACAAAAGAAGAACCTAAAAAAACAGTAAAATCCCCAAAAACTGACGATAAGGAAATAATAGAGAAGATAGTGAAAAATACTGTTCCTGTCAATCTAAAAAGACAAAACCTAATCTTAGGTAATTTTCAGATTTATGGTGCTGCGATTAAAAAAGCTAAAATTTTTGGCAAAGAAGTAGAAGAAGTCGAATGGGAACCGGTGAACTCGCTACCAGAAGGAATAATTGAACTAACTGATCGCACTCTAAGAATTTATGTCGATGCTACCTCTAAGACTATTGAAGGAATAGAAATTCTCCAAAAACTCGAAGCGCCTAAAGTTGTAGAACCGACGGTTGAGAAAGGAGAAAAATTAGACTACAATAATTGGACCGTTAAACAGTTAAAAATGTATTGTCAAAAGAACAATATAAAAGTGCCCGCATCTTATAGAAAAGCACAAATTATAAGTCTCATTAAAAAAGGGCCCTCACAAGAAACTATTGAACCAGAATCAAAATATAAGACATGGACAGTAAAGCAACTGAAGGAATACTGTAATAATAACGATATCAAAGTACTTTCTACATATAGAAAAGCAGATTTACTTAATCTTGTGGAAAAACATCAAAAATAGAACGATAAGATAAATAAAAAAAGACTTAATTAAATTTTCTTAATCTTGAGAAGCGTAGAAATCGTCGAAATTGTCTTCTAATTGATCAATGTATAGGGCTCTTTTTCCAGGGATAACTTTTTCTGTAAGCATTTGTGCTTTCGCGTAGCAAGTGGATGCTTCATCGCGCATTTCTAAGTGTTTATAGGACTGGGCTAATTTTAGAAAAGTGTGAAATGCGAACCAACCTCTTGGGTTGGCTTCTAAAGCTTGGGTAAATTTCTCGATAGCGCCTTTATAATTTTTTGAAATCATCAATACTTCTCCATATGTATCGTACAGATTTGCGTCGAGAGGTTCAAGTTCAATTGCTTTTTCAATTGATTCAATTGCTTCATCGTATCTTCCAATATTACTCAATGAAATTGATTTGTTGTTCAATAAGCCTGTCGAAGCCGGATAAAGGTCTAAAGCTTCGTCGATAGTCTTAATTACGTCTAAATCTTTACCCATTGTGTAATACGTAAAACTTCTCAATTGATATAGCGATTTACGTACTTGAGGAAATTTTTCCATCATCTCATCGATTAGGGCCATTACTTCGTCTTTCATATTCTCTTGTGCTAGAGATACATAAATTTTAGTGAGATAAATATCAAAGTGATCAGGGCTTAATTCAATTGCTTTTTCAATTTCAATTAAAGCATCTTCAGCCCCATTTGTCTCATTTAAAATATAACTATAGAGCTGATAATACCTGGACAATTGTTTTTCACTCGGCTCCATCGATATCGCCTTCTCAAACTCCTCAACAAAGAGTTTTTTGTCTACTTTACTCGCATCAAAATTGTACACAATGTTAAATCCGTGAACTAATCCGGTAATTATATGAGAAATTGGGTGATTTGCGTAA
>Ga0209979_1002220_pt1 | contig 19067 bp, 14 predicted proteins | sample AnhtaG_FD_183114 | JGI IMG/M metagenome (GOLD analysis project Ga0209979, IMG submission 183114) | Deep subsurface microbial communities from Anholt, Denmark to uncover new lineages of life (NeLLi) - Anholt_01485 metaG (SPAdes) (version 2) | ecosystem: Environmental > Aquatic > Marine > Oceanic...
GACGGAGGACGTCTACAAAACGCTGTCTACACCTACTGAGAGCCAGAAAGGAGAGGGCATCCCGGTAACATTATCATTTGAAAGAATAGCTTCCCTTCGGTAACATTCTTATTTGACTGGACACGGTGCTCGAAACCGACCGGGAGGCCTTCTCACGCCTTGGGCCTGGCTTCGGATCTCTGTACGATCGGAGGACGACAAGATCAGTTTGGCAAGCGCCCAGCCCCGCGAATAGCTGGGGCATGCACGGAAACGTGACAGCTACACAGTGCGCTTGGCCTTTCAGGACGGATGCCAGACTTCATCAAGCAGATAGCACACCACCTGGCGTGCGGTAGTGGGCTAGCGTCCCTGGGGCGCGCAAGGATCTACCATCTCTCGGTCTTGCACAGGAGCGCCTGGGGGCCCCACCGCTTCAGGTCGCAGATTGCCTCTGCCGCAGGTCTCCGCAACCTGTGGGACAGGTTCCCAGTCTGTTCTACGAGTGGATACTTGGGAGCTGCACACACGAAGGTCGCTGCGCGATCGATTCGCGCGGTGGCGCAGGCAGGTCACTTTGGGAGGGTAGTCACCTCTCTAGGAGTGGGGTTTCAGATGCGGGCCTATCCGTAGAGGAGGTCTGTTGCACACTCGTCTGCGACTTGACGTTCGTCACTCCGACCCTTATAATTGGACCCTGGCAAGACTTGGCTTTGTCCCGCACACTGGCTGACTTCAGGTCGCGAAGATGGGGCACATGGGCAGTTTTCTTCAGTCTGCATCAATGGGACAGCATCTCGGGCATGGGCGTCACCGTCAGCTCCTGAAGGATCTAGCAGTGGGCCGCGCTGGTCAACTCAACGATGACACGGTGTGTGTCTTAGGTCATGGACGCAATGTTGGTGTCCATGAGGAATCGGCTTGCCATTGCACTCAGGGTCCCATCGATCCACGATGGCAAGAGCCAAAAGGCAGCCGACATCGCCGACGCCAATGTGGCTCGAGGGGCGGTTTGGCTCACGGAGTCGGGAAGGGACTTGCTCGAGGTCGGTGGATTGCCTCTCGTTGATGAGCGAGCAGACTTGATCTCTCTCGCTGACTCAGGTCTTGCAGGTATCACAGCATACGGATTCTGAGAGCTTGTGAAAGGGGGCGGACAATGCGAATCGTCTTGGACGCCATGGGTGGTGACCACGCTCCCCAGGCGACCGTTGAGGGCGGAGTATGGGCCGCCAGGAAGTACGGCCTCGAGGTGGTCTTGGTGGGTAAACGGGATACGCTGAACAGCGAACTGGCGAACTATGACACGTCCAGCCTGAGCCTACAGATCGTTCACGCCAGCCAGGTGCTAGAGATGGAGGCCGATCCGGCCTATACCGCCAGGACCAAGAAAGACTCGTCCATGGTGGTGGGCATGGATCTGGTGAGAGCGGGCAAGGCCGAGGCCTTCTACTCCGCTGGCAATTCGGGCGGAGTGATGGCTGCTGCGCTTTTCCGGCTGGGGCGTATCTCAGGCATAAGACGCCCGGCGTTCAGCCTCATATTCCCCACGAGCAAGGGCCACTGCGTGTTGCTGGATGTGGGGGCCAATACCGACTGCAAGGCAGAGTGGCTGCTTCAATTCGGTATCATGGGCAGTATCTACGCGGAAAAACTGCTCGGTGTGCAGGAACCCAGCGTTGGCATAGTCTCCAATGGGGAGGAGGAAGGCAAAGGCAGCGCCTTGGTCAAGGAGGCGTACCAACTGCTGAAGGCCAGCCATCTGAACTTCATCGGCAACGTGGAGGGCAAGGACATTCCCAAGGGTCGTGCCGATGTTGTAGTCACCGATGGGCTCACCGGCAACGTCATAGTCAAGCTTTCGGAGGGTCTCAGCAAGTTCGTGACTGGTGTCATCGAGAAAGAGATCAAGAGCAGTCCTCTGACCACCTTGGGAGGTCTGTTGGCGAGGCCCGCGTTCGCGAGGGCAAGGAGAGTACTGGACTACACCGAGATCGGTGGGGTACCACTGTTGGGGATCGATGGGGTGGTCATTGTGGGTCATGGCCGCTCCAACGCCAAAGCGATTATGAACGGCATAGGGGTAGCGAAGCGCGCTGTGGAAGGCGGAATGCTGCAAGCTATCAGTGAGAGCCTCCAGGACACAGGTCTATGAGGTCATGCAGGTCAAGAGACAAGGAGTAGTTGATGACGCCCCTCAAAGAGACGCTGCGAGAACTACCTGTGCAGGTGAGGATAGCGCTGCAGAGGGAACTGGATGCCATCGATGGCGACACACCTGGGCATACGGCTCTGGATGAGGCTGAGCTGGAGGAACTACTGAAGAGCCTCAGGGTACGGAATCGCGTCGTGATCACAGGAATGGGGGCCATAACGCCTTTGGCTTTGAACGTCGAAGAGACGTGGGCAGGCCTGATAGAGGGGCGCTCCGGTATTGACCTTATCGCGCAGATAGATGCGAGCAACTACCCCACCAGGATTGGTGGCGAGGTGAAAGGCTTCGATCCGGTTGAGTACATGAACTTCAAAGAAGCTCGGCGTATGGAGCGTTTTAGCCATTTTGCCGTGGCTGCCGCCAAGGAAGCTTTGGAGGACTCACGGCTGCGAATCGAAGAGGTTGGCCCTGAAGAGGTCGGGGTGCTGATAGGAACGGCGATTGGGGGCTTGAACGCCACCGACGAGGCGGTGCGCAATCTACTGGCGGGCAAACGCATTTCGCCCTTCTACTTGGTGACGATGACGCCCAACATAGCGGCTTTTCATCTTGCTCATCTGTACGGTCTCAAGGGCTACAACAACACTGTGGCCACAGCTTGTGCGGCCGGGGTGCAAGCCGTGGGAGAGGCGGCCGAGGTCATACGCCGGGGAGCAGCTCGGGTGATGGTCGCTGGAGGCACTGAGAGTTCCAACGCCGAGGTGGGTCTTGCCGGGTTCTGTGCCATGCGCGGCCTCTCGACTCGCAACGATGAGCCTCAGAGGGCATCGCGTCCCTTCGACAAAGACCGCGACGGCTTTGTCTGCTCAGAGGGCTGCGGAATCCTGATTCTGGAGAATCTGGATCACGCGGTCAGAAGAGGAGCACACATTTATGCGGAAATCCTGGGATACTCAGCAACGTGCGACGCCTACAATTTGGCAGCGCCCGATCCAGAGGCGGAGGGCGCCGCGCGGGCGATTCGAAGGGCACTGGAAAATGCCCGCGTGAGACCTGAAGAGGTGGACTACATAAACGCCCACGGTACCTCGACGGTGCTCAACGATGCTATGGAGACCTTGGCGATCAAGAAAGCCCTTGGTGAACATGCGTATCAGGTGCCGATAAGCTCCACGAAGTCGATGATCGGACATTTGTTCGGGGGGGGCGGAGCGGTCGAGACCATCGTTTGCGCCTTGACCATCGAGCACGGGGTCATCCACCCCACGATCAATTATGAGACTCCCGATCCTGCGTGTGATCTGGACTATGTACCCAATGTGGCCCGCAAGGCTGAGGTCGATGTGGCTCTGTCCAACTCCTTCGGGTTGGGTGGTCAGAACGCATGCCTTGTGCTGGGCAGATATTGCTGAGTCAGGGATCCCTTTCTCTGAATCGTGGGGGATACTGCGCCTGATGAGAGGATCATAGATGAGACAGCGGCAACCCAACTCTCGCATGTGCTTTGTCTGCGGAATTCAGAACCCGATAGGTTTGAAGATCATCTTTGAGACGGATGGGGAATGCACTTGGGCGAAGTTCACTCCCGAGGATGAACTCCAAGGCTATCCAGGCTTTCTTCATGGTGGGATAACGTTCGCGCTGCTGGACGAAGTGATAGGCAGGGCGGCCATGGAGTTGGATGATCACCCGTGGATGATGACCGCCAAGGCAGAGATGCACTTCCGCAAGCCAGTTCCCATTGGAGAGGAACTGACTCTGATGGGCGAGTTGACGAGGGTTCGCAGCCGTACTGTCGAGGGGCGTGGCGAGCTTCGTTTGAAAGACGGGACCGTAGCGGTGGAGGCGAAAGCGGTCTACATGAAGGTGCCTGGGAGTCTGGCTGAGGAGATGAAGGATCAAATGCAGGAGGAGATGAAGTATTGGCAGGTTGTAGAGGACTAGCGTTGTTCTCGCGGGTGTTGAGCCGGTTCTCCAACACTGGGGTCTTGTTGATCTGCTGGGTTCCCGACTGTCATCCTATTGGAGGGTTGAGCTCGTGAGAGGGAGTGACGATTTCCTGATTCGACAGGGTATCTCGGAAGTAGATCCTGACTTGGACCTGATAGTCAGCTTCGAGGAGGAACGACAGGCCAGGAGGCTGATTCTGATCCCTTCCGAGAGCTTCTGCTCCTGGCCCGTGCGACAGGCCCTCGGTTCTATCTTCACCAACGTCTATGCGGAGGGGTATCCGCCGCCGCGCATGACCAGGGACGATGAGCGGTTGTTGCTGGATTTCGATCACCAACTGGCTTACTATCGACGGTACGGTGACCGAAGGTTCTACAAAGGGTGCGACTACATTCATTTCGTAGAGACCCTCGCGCGGAGGCGGTGCGCTGAATGCTTTGCCACTGACGAGATAGGGCCGGATCAGATTCACGTCAACGTTCAACCATTGTCCGGGGCGGCGGCAAACAACTCCGTCTACGATGCCTTCGTCCAGCCGGGCGACATGGTGATGGGCATGGCCCTGTCACACGGCGGTCATCTAACCCATGGCAGTGAGTACAACCGCTCCGGTAGGAACTACAGGATCGTTTCCTACGAAGTGGACAGGAATACGGAGTTGCTGGACTACGATGAGATAATGAGGCTTGCCATCCGGCATCAGCCCAAGATGATCATCGCTGGATACACATCCTATCCTTGGGCTCCTGACTGGTCGAAGTTCAGGGAGATCGCCGATGCCGTTCCCGGTGGGTGCATTCTCATGGCCGACATAGCGCATCCCGCGGGGATGGTTGTCGCTCGTGTCTATCCCACCCCTGTGGGCTATGCAGACGTCATCACCTTCACCACCCATAAGACGCTCTGCGGGCCGCGGGGGGCGGTGATTATGACCACCGATGAGGAGAAAGCCAGGTTAATTGACAGCGCCGTTTTTCCTGGCGAGCAGGGCGGCCCACACGTCAACAAGTTCGCGGCCATGGCCGTGGCGTTCAAGCTGGCACAGAGGGACGAGTTCAAGCGTCTCCAGCAGAGGATCGTTGAGAACGCTGTGGCTCTGGCAGAGGCTCTGGAGAAACGGGGTCTGAGGTTGGCCTACGGAGGTACAAACACCCATTTGCTGGTGATAGACCTCAATGCGGTTGAAACGGACACCGGCTTTCCGCTGAAGGGCGAGATAGCAGCCCGCATCCTGGAGCTGTGCGGACTGGTGACGAACAAGAATACCATTCCTGGCGACGAGAGCGCAGCCGATGCCAGCGGGCTCCGCTTGGGCACTCCTTGGGTCACGCAGAGAGGTCTTGGTCCCGAGGACATGGGTGAGGTGGCCGAGATCATCGGCCGGGTGCTGGTCAACATCAAGCCATTCCAGTACACTGGGCTGACGGGCGATCTGCCTCGAGGCAAGATAGACCTGGACGTATTGGAAGAGATGAAGCGCGAAGTGGCGAAACTGGCGGAGAGGGCTGGCGCTGAGAGGGAGACACGGCGGGATGGCTATCCCCATTACTTCTGGGTGTCGGGGGCTTCATCCGTCAAGGTCGGCTCGCTGCTCGACGACCATCGCAGGCTAGGAGCTGAGCTTGCTGATATAAGTGGGTGGACCATGCCGCTTCACTATCAGGACCAAGATGAGGAGCTGAAGTTGGCGAAGCGCTCGGCTGTCGTCATCGACTCGAGCGATGTGGGAGTTCTGGAGATCAGCGGTCAGCGGGCCAGGCCTTTTCTACAGGAGGCGACCACCAACAACGTGGCCGAACTGAGCCCAGGCTGGAGTCAACGCTCTTTCCTCTTGGACAAGGACGGCGTCCTGATTGATGATGTGTCCATCCTACATCTCGAGGGGGACGAACGAGGCCGAGAGCGATACCTGATGCTGACGAACGCTGCCAACACCGAGAAGGTCAAGGCCTGGCTGCGCGGATTGTCGGATGCATACGTGCTCTCCGACAACGAGGACGTCTTTCGCAAAGTCCAAGGGCCCGCCGTTGTGCAAGACCTGGGTGAGGTACCGGACATGGGGTGTCGTCGCATTGCTTTGACTCTGCATGGGCCGGAATCCACAGCCATCCTGCAAAAGGCGGGTTGGTCAGTGTCCGGTCTGGAGAATGGCAGCTTCTGGCAGGGTGAGGTCAATGGCGTCAAGGCTCTCGTGCTTCGCAACGGCATTGCTGGTGAGGGTTTGCAGTATCAGATACTCGTCCACCCGGACAGTGGAGCGCAGGTGTGGTCTGTACTACTGGAGTCTGGAGCGAAGCCGGCGGGGTTGGCCACCAGGGATGCTCTGCGCACTGAGGCCGGTCTGCCCTGCTACCGTGACGAGGAATCGAGACCTCACGGGGCTACTCTTCTCAAGGGCGGGCATGCTTCTTGCTTTCATCTGTCCAAACCATATTTCGTAGGCGAGAGGGGCTTGGACAACCTCAGATCCGAGGTACAGAAAGAGGAGTTCGTATGGAGGGAGATAGACGGCGAAGCTAGGCGGACGCCACTGTACGAGGAGCATCGCAAACTCACCAAGAAGATCGTTCCTTTTGCCGGTTGGGAGATGCCACTCTGGTACACCACCGTGCTCGAGGAGCATCGCGCAGTTCGCGAGGCGGCAGGGCTCTTCGACGTGGCCCACATGGGCGTATTGGAGGTGTCGGGCGACCATGCAGCTAGCTTTCTGGACCTGGTCACCACCAACTACGTCCGGTGGCTGGAGGACGGCCAGTCTCAATACTCCTATCTCTTGGACCCCGACGGCGGAGTCATTGACGACATCATGGTATACCGTCGCGCCGTCGATCGGTACATAGTGGTCGTGAATGCCGTCAACGCCGAGAAGGACCTGGCCTGGCTTAGGGCCGTTAACTCGCGTCGCTATCTCATAGACCGTGAGCATCCTGAGAAAGAGATAGAGGGTCAGGTAGCCATCAGTGACCTGAAGGACCCGTCGTCCGGCCAGGAGCAACGCGTGGACATGGCTTTGCAGGGTCCGAACTCCTTGTCCATACTCCAGCGGCTCACGAACGATCCGGGGCGCAAAGACCGGCTGGCCAGGATCAGGCGCACCGAGTACATCGAGACTCAGTTGGAGGCCATTGAGGCCATTGTGTCTCGAACGGGTTACACGGGTGAAGATATCGCCTACGAACTCTACCTGCACCCCAAGGATGCTTCTAGAATGTGGAGTCTGCTCCTGGAGAGAGGGCAGGATCTGGGGATCAAGCCCTGCGGGCTTGGGGCGCGAGACTCGACGAGAACGGAGGCGGGACTGCCGTTGTACGGTCACGAACTAGCCGGAGTGCACGACATCTCGCCTACGGGAGCGGGGTTCGCTCCCTACGTCAAGTTGCACAAGCCGTACTTCATCGGGCGACAGGCGCACCTGGAGCGGGAAGCTCGGCGAAGGATGGAGATCATCCGTTTCCGCATGAAAGCCAAAGGTATCAGGGCCATCAGGCCCGATGATACAGTTGTCACCCGCAGGGGGGAATACATAGGTGCTGTGACAAGCTGTTCGCTGGACGTGGAAGGATATCAGCTGGGGATGGCCTACGTGAACCGGAAGTACACTCAGGAAGGGACACAGCTACGGATATTCCCTCTCCCCTCTGGCGACAGATCTGAGCTGGAGAAAGACAAGCGTCGGCTGGCAGTGGGCGACAAGGTGTTGGTCGCGGAGGAAGCCGTAGTGCTGTCTCGTTTCCCGGTGGAGGAGGAAGAGCACGCAGCGTGCTCCGCTTTTTCCCCGGTCGAGATTTGCAGTGATTGACTTTCATACGACGGTCAGCGATAATGGGAGTAGTAGAATCCACTTAGTAGATGGAGGTTTGGACACGATGACGGAAAAGGGTAAAGGGTATTACAACAATCGGTCTCTGATCTTCGAACTTCCTGATGGCTGGGATCTGTTGGCCATGAGCGAGCCTCGGGAGGTGCCAGGCGCGGCAGATGTTGGGGCGCTTGTGAGAGAAGGGCTCGAGAATCCCATCGGTATGGTCCCCTTGTCCCAGATCATCGGTTCGCTGGAAAACAGGACTGTGGTGATCATCAACGAGGATCAGACGCGCCCCTCGCCGACAGGTTTGGTGGCGTTGCCCCTGATCGATGAACTGAACAGCCTTGGTATCGGCGACGAAGACATCGAGGTGGTGATCGGTCGAGGTACGCACAGGGAAACGACCGAGGAGGAGATCAGAGAGAAGCTGGGTGAAGAAGTGCTGAGCAGAGTCCACGTGAGCGTCCACGATGCTGATGACAAAGATAACCTGGTCCTCGTAGGGACCACCAGTCGAGGGACGCCTTGTTGGGCCAACAGAAAAGTTGTCGAGGCAGGGTTCACTGTAGGGATAGGTACCATCAACCCTCACTACTTCGCTGGGTATGGCGGCGGGCCCAAGATCGCTCTTCCTGGCATCTCGGGCCGGGATTCAATAAGGCATAACCATGTGCTGATGAGAGAGCATGGAACCATGCAGGGCATCATGGATGGCAACCCCCTCTGGGAGGACATGCTGGAGGCGGCGCGCATTGTAGGGCTTGACATGAAGATCGACTGCCTTTTGAATTCTGAGAAGAAGATCTACAAGGTGTTCGTAGGCGATGTGGAGGCTGAGCAGAAAGAGGCGGTCAAGGCGCTGACAGAGGTCTACGGAGCACCGGTACCCAGGTTGGCCGACGTGACCATCACCTCGGCTTTTCCGTTGGAGACGGATCTCATCCAGTCAGGCAAGTCGATTCTTCTTGCCGATGACGTCACCAAACCAGGGGGCACGGTGATTCTTCTCTCTGCTTGTCCGGACGGAGCAGGCCCCTTGATGTACGAGACTCTGGCGGAAAGACCCGAACCCGAAGAGGTCGTAGATTGGATCGCCGAGGGCAAAGCCTCCCCGACTGGTGGCCCCATGGCCTCAAGGCTGCGCCGGTTGCTGGCCACCAAGAGCTTGACGGTGGTGACCGAAGGTTTGACACCGCAGCAACTGGCGGATATGGAGATGGAGCACGCCGCTTCCGTAGAGGAGGCCATCGCCCAGCTATCCCAGAGGCAGCCGACGGCCGAGGTGATCGTTCTGCCCATAGGCGGGTCCACCTTCCCCTTCATAGAGGAGTCTCTGGAGAAGGTGCCAGCCTAGCTCTACTTGCCCCCCATGGCTACCGAAGACGGGATGGCTTCCGAAGAATGTGGGTGTCTGATCGGGGCTTCCCGTTGAGGCCTTGAGAGCCGGGACGTCAGAAGACGAAAACGAAGGTCAGATCGTTCACGTTGGTGTTGGTGGGGCCGGTGATGATTAGGTCGCCTAGTGCCTCGAAGAAGTGATAGGAGTCGTTGTTGGCCAGGTAGTCACTGGCCGATAGATCCTTCTCCCTGGCTCGGATAAGAGTGGAACCATCAGCGATTGCCCCGGCGGCATCGGTGGGGCCGTCGGTGCCGTCTGTTGCCAGCGCGATGATCGTTGCCTCATCCAGACCGTCTATCTGAACAGCGGCAGCCAGGGCCAGTTCCTGGTTGCGCCCCCCTTTGCCCTCACCGCGGATGGTGACCGTCGTCTCACCTCCCGCCACGACGCAGGCGGGACGAGAGACCGGGTGTCCGGAATGGGCTATCTCCTTGGCAATCGCGGAGAAGACGTGGGCCACCTCGCGTGCTTCGCCTTCCACGAACGTTGAGAGCAGAGCGGTGTTGAAGCCGATCTCTTGCGCCTTCGCCATCGCTGCTTGCGCTGCCACCTCATTGCTGGCGATGATCAGATTGTAAGTCTTTGCGAATGCTGCGTCATCCTCTTTGGGTGTCTCGGGGATGATCCCCTCTTTGCCCCTACGTAGATGCTCCACAACGGAAGAGGGGACTTCGTGGAGGATCCCGTATCTCTCGATGACGTCATAGGCCTGTGCGTAGCTGCTGGAATCAGGCACCGTGGGGCCGGAGGCGATGACATCCAGAGGGTTGCCCACCACGTCGGAGAGGATGAGGGAAACGACCTCGGCGGGATAGGCCAGACGGGAGAGATTGCCTCCCTTGATCTGCGAAAGATGCTTGCGGATGGCGTTTATCTCATTGATGGTAGCCCCGCAGCGCAGGAGGGCTGCGGTGAGAACCTCCATATCTGCGAGGGTGATGCCTTCCACGGGCAAGGTCATCAGAGCGGAACCACCGCCGGAGATGAGGCAGATCACCAAGTCACCGTCCGATGCTCTGGCGGCTAGGCCGGCCATCTCTTTCGCCCCTTGCACGCCGGCGGCGTCGGGGATCGGGTGCCCGGCCTCATTGATGCGAACGATCTCTGTCTTGGCAAGATAGCCGTACTTGGTGTTGATCACACCGACTGTTAGACGATCGTCCAGGATCTCTTCCGTGGCCTTGGCCATGGAGCCGCCAGCTTTGCCGCCGCCGATGACGTAGATACCCTGATACTGACCCAAGTCATAGATGCGTTCTCCGATCCGCAACTCGTCTCCGACGAGAGACATGTGCCGCTTGACTGCAGTCACGGGATCCACTGCTGCCAACGCCGCGGACAGAATGGGCAGCAACTTCTCCCGTCGCTCCCTCGTCACTCCACTCTTCAGGAATCGGGGATCAAAGAGATTCATAAAGCTTCTCTAGCGTTCGGTCTCTTCCTCTGATAGTGCCTTGCGAAGCAGCTGGACGACGTCCATGACCTTGATCCTGATCTTGTTGCGCCGTGCAGCCATGGCAAGGGTGCGTTCGCATTGCTGACAAGCACTGATGATCGCCTCCGCCCCCACCGCCTGTGCTTGCTCCAAACGAAGCCTAGCCACGGCCCTTGAGAGCTCTGCGTCCACTGTCTCCAGATTGCCGCCTCCCCCGCAGCACATGGCATTCTCCCCATGATCTTCCATTTCCACGAAGTCGAGGCCGGGAATGGACTCCATTAGCTGGCGCGGCGCATCGTACACCTCGCTTTTCCTTCCCAGGTCGCAGGGGTCATGGTAAGTGACACGCATCTCAACGGGGCGCAGGGGCACCTTTCCCGCCTCCACGAGTTCGGCCAGGAACTGGGTTGAGTGCATCACGCGGAGGGAGTCGGGGGTGTAGTGGTACTTCCACATGTGGTAGCAGCTAGGGCAGGTGGTAACGAGAGCCTTGGCGCCGAGAGCCTTGACCCGATCCAGGTTGTGTGCCACCAAGTCTGAGATTGGCAGGCCAGCGGAGAGAAGGGGATATCCGCAGCACCATTCCTCCGATCCCAGCGTCGTGAAATCAACACCGGCAGCCTCCAGGATCTCCACCAGGTCTTGAAGGATGCCGTAGGCCATCGGATACAGGGCGGAAACGCAGCCAGTGAAGAGGACCACCTCAGCGCCTTCCTTTCCTACCAGCCCTTCCGGCTTCACCTCCAGGTTCTCAGCCCACAGAAGACGGTTCTCGCTGGGTTCACCCGAGATGTTGTACGTGGTCCTAACTCGTTGCTCTAGTTCGGACAAGCCTGTCGGGAGGAACTCGCTGTCGGCGATCAATTCCCGAGCGGCCGCAAAGATCTGATCGGTGCGCACGCCACCCGGACAGCCAACGCGGCAGGATTGGCAATCGGTGCAACGGTAGATGTAGCGGCTAACCAGTTCTGAGATGGGCAGCCTGCCCTCGCTCACCGCCTGCAGCAACTGAATTCTGCCGCGAGCTGTGATCGGCTCAAGACGCAGCACATCGTAGATGGGGCAAACGGCCTGGCAATACCCGCAGCGGTTACAGCGAAGCATCTCCTGCTGGAATTGGGTCAGTTTCTCCATATTGGTCATCTTCATCTCGGGGGGCGGCTGTCTGCCATAACCGCGCGCGGATTACCCTTGAGCGAGAAGCTCCCTCACGGTGTGGGCAATGCTTGGCGCGGTCAGGCCGTGCATCTCCAGCAGTTGCTCGGGCTTGCCAGAGCGCGCGTACCGGTCCCTGATGCCTATGAACCGCATGGGTACGGGGGCCTTCTCCAAGACCGTACGGGCCACGATGCTTCCCATCCCTCCGTGGAGTAAATGCTCCTCCGCAGTGACGATGGCGCCTGTCTCCCGCGCAGCCTTCTCGACGGCAACCTCGTCCATGGGCTTCACCGTGTGCATGTCCAGCACTCTGGCCGAGATGCCGTCCTGTCCCAACACCGCTGCTGCCTCCAGGGCACTCGACAGCATGATGCCGTTGGCGATGATGGTGACATCCTTGCCGTCGCGCACAGTGACTGCCTTACCAATGGTGAAATCGCAGCTCTGTTCGTAGACCACGGGCACTGCGAGACGGGTCAGCCTCATGTACACAGGGCCGACATGCCTTGCAATGGCGTCCACAGCCTTCTCCGTCGCCTTGGCATCAGCGGGGACGATGACCACGAAGTTTGGCAGAGCGCAGGCTAGGGCGATGTCCTCTATAGCGTGATGGGAAGCACCATCCTCGCCCACGGTGATTCCTCCGTGGGTGGCCACGACCTTCACGTTGAGTTTAGGATAAGCCACGGACATACGTAGCTGGTCGAAAGCGCGACAGGTGGCGAAAACGGCAAAAGTGCTGGCGAAGGGCATCTTGCCACAGCTTGCCAGACCGGCTGCGGTGCCGATCATGTTCGCTTCGGCGATACCCATCTCAAAGTGACGCTCGGGGAACCTGGCGGCGAACAGACTGGTCCTCGTTGAGTCCGAGAGATCTGCATCGAGAACCACGATGTCTTCGTTTTCGCGCCCCAGTTCGAGAAGCGTGCGGCCATACGCGTCGCGAGCGGAAAGCAGTGGGGTCAACTGGCTGATGCCCCCAGTTCCGAGGAACGTACGATCTGTCCAGGACAGATTAGCAAGGGCCTGGGTATTGGACTCTGCAAGATTTGCACCTCTCGTCGGTTCTTATCTCGCCCAGCCCGACCTCCATCTCATCTCGGTTGGGCGCATTGCCGTGAAAGCGCAGGTTGTGTTCCATGAAAGAGGCACCTTTGCCTTTGATGGTCTGCGCGATGATGATCGTCGGCTGACCCTCGACTTGCTGGGCCTGCGAGAAGGCGTGTAGGATGGCCTCCATGTCATGGCCGTCAATCTCCAGCACGTGCCAGCCGAAGGCCTCCCACTTGTCAGCCACCGGCTCCAAAGCCATTACGTCTTCGGTCCAGCCATCTATCTGCTGGCGATTGCGGTCCAATATGGCTATCACTCTGTCCAGCCGGTAGTGGGAACCGGCCATAGCTGCCTCCCACACCTGGCCTTCATCCACTTCTCCATCGCCAAGCAGGACGTAGACTCGATAGTCCTTACGGTCAAGCCTTCCGGCCAGGGCCATGCCATTGGCGATGGAGAGCCCTTGTCCCAGGGAACCGGTGGAGGCTTCCACACCCGGTAGTTGTGTCATGTCAGGATGCCCTTGCAACGGGCTATCACACTTCCGAAGGCCATAGAGGAGTTCGTAGTCGAAGTAGCCGCTTTCGGCCAGAGCCGCATACAGGGCGGGAGCGGCATGGCCCTTGCTGAGCACAAAGCGATCCCTGTCCTCCCATTGGGGATTGCTGGGATCGTGACGCATTATCCGGAAGTAGAGGGCAGCTATGATGTCCGCTGCGGACAGGGAACCGCCAGGGTGACCCGAACCAGCAGTGGCCGTCATGCCGATGATGTGGCAGCGCAGACAGCGCGCTTTTCCCTGCAACTCAGACACCGACAGCTCGTATTCTTCCATAGGTGCTTGCCGTATTCTATCAGAGCCAAACTCTGTTTGCAAGACATTGTTGTAGAATCGGCTGCTCTTGCCTCCAACGGGGGCCAACCCATCGGGCTCGCACGATTCTCAGCGGTCTACCGTGGACGGTTTCTCGGCAGAACTGCCCAAGGCCTCCTGCTGGATTGTCTGCAACGAGTAGTTCTCTCTGATCATGAAGAAGATACCCGCCAATGTCAACGGGAGGAAGGTCAACGCGTGAAGGGCGAAGGCGAAACTCAAGGCCAATTCCCGGTTGACATTGAAGATGAGCAAGGTGCTCACGACCAGCCAGTGATACACCCCTATGTAACCGGGTGAGGAAGGGACAGTCATTCCCAGGCTGGTGACGCACAGAAGCAGAACAGCTGCCGAGGGAGGGGCATCGATCTGAAAGGCGTACATGACGAGAAGAATGAACAGTGCTCCAGTAGCCCACACCACGAAAGACCACCCCCAGAGAACGGCGTTCCTTCGAGGTGAACGCAGGACGTCGAAGCCGGCCAAGGCGGAGTCCAAGGACTTCGTCATTTGGTCTGCATCAAGATGGGGGATGCGCTTTAGGACAGAGGAGGCCAGGCGTAGTGTGCTCCCCCTTTGGTAGGTCAGCGCCAGTATGAGTGCAAACAGACCAAGGAACAAGGGCGTCATAATCAGAGCTGTCCGCTGTACCCATGATGGAAGCGGCACGAGGGGTAGGAGTAGGATGAGAAACAGAAGCAGGGTGAGGACGTCGAGGACTTTCTCCACCACGATGGTGGACAGCGCGAGGGACTTGCTCACGTGCTCCGTCTCCCCGACGACGTACGCTCTTGCCAGCTCCCCCAGTCTGGCCGGCAGAATGGTGTTCAAGGCATAGCTGATCATGAGAGCGGAGAAGAGGTTTCGTCGGCTTAGTGGTTGATATTCGTCAGGGAACAGCAGACGCCAGCGAAGAACCTTGCTGGCGATGGTGGACACATACGGGACGGAGGCCGCGATGAGCCAGACATGGTCCGCTCTCTTTAGGGCGTCGAGGATCTCACGGTAGTCCACGTTCCAGAGGACGAGCGCGAGACAGACGAGGCTGATAGCGATGCCCAGCCAGAAACGCCACTGTTTCATGAGATGCCCTTAGTCAACTGCGCTTCTCGGCGATGAACCGGTGCTGAGCATGAGGTTCACTCTTCTCCCATATGATCAGTGCGGGAAGGACGAAAGGCCAGGGATAAGTGACTCGGTGAAGAAGCCTATCGAGTAGTATCCCGCTAAGGCGAAAGTTGTGTCCTTGATGGTTTTTCCAATGAGAGTAGCCACGAAGAACCACCGGCCGGGGAAGCCAGAGGCCCCGGCGGCGATGCCCGCCAGATCCATGAAGGGGTTCGGGACAGCGGACAGGACAAGAACGGTGAGGAAGCCGTGGCGCCGCATCCAGCTCTCGAAGCGGATGTACAGACCTGTGTTCTCTATGAACCCTTGCCCGGCGTATCCTGCCAGGTACGCCGTCGTCTCCCCCAGCGCATCGCCCAGCCCGGCGACCAGACCTACTAGGATGGGGTTCCAGACGCTTCCTGCGACGTAGACGATGGCCAGTCCAGGCACCGGCAGGACGATGGTAGCGCTGGATACCAACGTCGCGAGAAAGACCCCCAGGTAACCGTACCCTTCGTACTCGACCAGCCGATCCCGGAAGAGCAGGATGACCACTGTGACGAAGACGACGACCAATAGCGCTCCCAAGCGCTGAAGCCGCACCATCTGCCTTGCGCTGGCCTCGGGTACCTCAGCATCTGACACAACTCAGCTCCTTTGGCGCGTCAGAAGCGCTCCCGCATGAAGTCCAGAATCACGCCGTCCACCAGGCCATCTTCTCGCCACCGCTCCTCCAGATTCTCCGAGTTGACGAAATCCCTGAGGGCCTTCTTGGTCTCGTCATCGTAGGTTCCGCTCTCAGCGCCCTGATAGCAGCCGTGTCGTTGCAATATGACCTGTATCTCTTTGGCTACTTCTCCCTCGATCTTCACCAGGTTGCCAGGATCGGTTTGGAAGAAATACAGCTTGTGCAGTTCCAGAAGCCTTGCCAGTTCCTCTACGGGGGTGGGATGATCGTCTACTCGCAGGTCGACGTATCTGTCGTTGTGCCCTCCGTAGCCCCCTCCGTCTTTCACCACCAGAAGGGCCGCCGACTGCTGGCCTCTCCGGTCGCCCCCGGCTGATTGTCCGGCCAGCAATGCAGCGACGAGTCGGTCCGCGAGAGATCCCGATGACTCCTCGAAAGCGCGCGCCATCGCCACCACCGTTTCGTCGCTGACGAGGATGTTTCCCTGGCAGGCATAGTGCTCGCCGATGAGGTGCCCTGCCCACTCGTAACACTCCTCACCTGTGAAGGCTGCCGCGTCGCCCGCTGCATCCACGAGCCCCACCTGTCTCAAGGCTCTATCATCATCATCCTCGGTGAGCACGGCTATCACTTCTTTGGCCGACATTCCCTCTTCCATCAAGGCCAACCCGCGGGGTGCGTAGGACGTATTGGCCCATGACTGTGTCGCGACCGCCCCCGCACCCGCCGTGGCCCAGGGCACGACAGAGCCTGCGGCCAAGAACTTGGACTGTACCGCAACGCCCCACTCATGGTTCTGGAGATCGTAGGCCACGATGGAGAAAGTGCCATTCACTCTATTGCCGCTTCTCATCTCTCATGCCTCTCGGCGGTCCATTATAACACACATCTTCGCGGCACCACAAAGAATGAGCCCCAGTCATCCTTGGAAGTAGGGCACGATGAAGAGGTAGAGACAGGCCAGGTCCAGTACCAGGAAGCCTGCATAGAAGAGAGAGAAGAATGTCCCCTGCACGATCGCGGGCAGCGCACCCACACAGCGCTCGGGCAAGGGGAGGCGCGATGCGAGACCCAGGACAATGGTCATCCACTCTCGCAGTCCTAGGGCGAAGGCGAGACCAATGGGCACCAGCGCGGGGAAGAGATACCGCCCCTGGTGTTGCACGAACTTGAGGTTGTAGAGGATGTGCTCGCCCGTGACCAGAACAAAAACCATGAGCAGCAGGAAGAGTGCCCACCACTGGAAGAGGGTGATAAGTCGGCGGTCTCGGGCAATTCGTACTAGGAAGATGAGGAACCCGAGGGCTATTGCCACGGAGAGGGCTGCCAGCAGTGCGTAGATGCGTGAATCCACGAGGATGCCCATCCAGCCGAACTGGGCCCAGAAGCTACGGAAGGACGTAGCAAGGAAGTCCTGCACGACTCTCGCCAAGCCATATCGACTGACCCATTCTGTCGTTGTCGGCTGCCTCACGACGATGGAATTGTGGCGGTGCCAGCCGAACAGATCGAAGTCGCCGTAGGTGAGGAGATTGCGGATGAACCACCAGACGGAGAGCAGAGCCAGGCCTGAGATGGCACCGAGCTGTCGAAGGAAGCGGCGCTTGCCTTCGAGATGAGCACGCAACAGGAGAGCCAAGAGTATGGATAGCATGGCCGGGGCGTAGATGGTCGTCTTGGTCAACAAGGCCAGAGCCAGGAGAAGACCCAGCAGCACGATCTGGCGTGCCGCGAGGCCTGATGTCAAGTGTTTGATGGAGAGCCAGATGATGAGCGCCAGGATCAACTCAGCCAGTGTATCGTTGTTTATCGCTGCGCTCATTGCTATGTGCATGGGCAGGGCCGCAATCACGGCGGTCGTGGTCAAGGCCAGGAACTCCTCGTGCGGGAAGATCTCCTTGACGATGGCATACGCTACCAAGAGGAGCAAAGATCCCAGAAGCACAGAGAAGAGACGTAGTGCCAGGAATTGGCCTTCGAAGCCCAGGAAACCGGTTATCTTGTACAGCACCGCGGCCAGGACGTAGTAGAGAGGCGGCTGATGATACTCGTACCTGAGGGGGGCGATGGACATGTGGGGAGGAAACCTGGCGGCCTTGATCTCCTCCAGATACTGATGAGGGTAGTCGCCCATTTGCAGCACAGGAAAGCACCGGTTCTCGGCCAGGTAGACTACGTAGTTGTAGTGGGCCGGCTCGTCGGGCACCTCCCACTTGGGGGTATTGACCGCATACGCCAGGCCCAGCAGGCAGTACACGGCCACGATGATGGCGAGGAGGGCCCTGCTAACGCTGAGCCGATGTCTGAACATACTAGATCACTACCCTCCTCTCGCCAATCTTGAGCAGAGCGGTGGCACCCACGAGATAGGTGAGGAAGGCGGTGACGAACAGGGCTGTGTATCCCATACCCTCCTGTCGGGCATTGAAGAGATCTATCACCGGGCCTCCCAGTCCAGCCAGCACTGCAGCCCCTGCCGTGGCCAGGTTGGTGATACCGAGATACCCCGCTGCTTCCTGCTTGGGGATGAGATCCGTGGCCAGTGCCCAGTTGGCGCTCAGGGCTGCCCCAAGCTGTCCCTGACCCATGAAGTGGGCGGTCACTTTCGAGGTGACGATGATACCCAGTATCTCCGCCAACTGCTTCGCCCCCGATGCTGCTCCTCTTCTGTCTTTGGGAACGCGATCAGGGATGAGGCCTTGGTAGGGACCATGGGCGATGTTGGAAGAAAGCTGGAGAAGCAGATAGGCGGCCAGAAGCAACCAGTAGTTCCCGGCCAGGGCGATGCCAAGGAGCAATACGAGATCGAGGAGGGTGCCGAGCAGGATGAAGGGACGTCGGCGACCCCAGCGGGACGTAGACCTGTCGCTGACGGCGCCGGCCACAGGCTGCACGATGACCGCCAGGCTCAGCCCGATGGAGGTCATGATCCCCAGAGCGCTGCCCTTCAGGTTTGGCGGAGCCATCAAGGGCACTAGTGAGGGCAGCACTATGGGATGTATGCTGTTCCAGAGATAAGATAGGCCGAACCAGTAGACACTGATGGAGACGAAGTCTACTGCGCGGAACTTCCTCACATCTGATCTCCTGCGGGCCGTGGGCCGAGGAAAGATGGTCCTGAGTGTTTGCCGACGGCATTGTATCATAACCATCTGATTGCGGCAACTGCGAGTGCAAAAGGTGAACCTCTCAGGGCGTCGACCCAGGGAAGCATGAGATCAATCTCGAACGATTGGTTACAGATACTCCTTGAGATTGGCTTGTCTCTGTGGTAGAATCGTTTCGCCACTCCCGCAGCCGATACAACCGATTGAGGATTACGGGGTTGTCGTACGCTATCCAGACTCTTGAACTGACCAAGCGCTTTCCAGGCCCAGCGGGTCTCGGGACCCCCCTGCGTTCGTTCAGGGGTGAAGAGGTTGTGGCTGTGGACAGTGTCACTCTGTCTGTGAGGCGAG
>Ga0209979_1002221_pt1 | contig 19063 bp, 18 predicted proteins | sample AnhtaG_FD_183114 | JGI IMG/M metagenome (GOLD analysis project Ga0209979, IMG submission 183114) | Deep subsurface microbial communities from Anholt, Denmark to uncover new lineages of life (NeLLi) - Anholt_01485 metaG (SPAdes) (version 2) | ecosystem: Environmental > Aquatic > Marine > Oceanic...
TAGATGAACTCTGACCGAGCCGTGTGCGTGGAGACGCGCTTGCACGGTTCTGCCGAACGCTTGGGGAAAACCTAACTGGAAACAGAGAAGGCGTCCCCATTCGATTCGCATCATCTAAGAGGAATTGACCTCTGAATGACGAACCCGATGAAAGTCAAATAGACTGAGGGATGGTAGGCGACCAGCGGATGTAAGGTAAGAAGTAATAAGACAGTGTAAAAACTGTGGTAATTGAAAAAGCCCCGTCAAAGCACGGGTGCAACCGTGTTTATCTTCAACGAGGCTTTTTCGATTACGAAAACCTAAAACATTTAAATAGGAGAATACCAAATGAAGTTAGGATTTTCGCAACAAGAAGTTATAACGACTGCTAAGAGTTTAGGCTTACCAACTGATGGATTCGTTCAACGACGTGTCGCAAGGGCGTTTGACCTTGTGAATACTGACAAAGTAACCGAAGTAACCGACGGCATCTTTCGTGTTCGGTCTCAATACGAACCTGACAAGTCTTACATAGTCAACGTCAATCACGGTCAACCATCGTGCAATTGTCCTGACAATGAACGGACTTGCCATTGCAAACACAGAATCGCCAGTCTGTTGTATGTTCGGAAACAATCGCAATCGGTAAAGGTAATTAAGACTACTGACGGCAAAGACGGCGACTTCTGGCGACGGTGTTGGCTGATAAAGCAAGGTAATCGTCGAACTGTGGTTTATGAAGAACACAATGGGCGTTTGTTCTGTAACTGTGGGGCGTATTACCAAGACTGTAAGCATAAGCAATTAGTCATCAAAACGGTCACGAAGGAACTAAAACGAATCGTCAATGAGTGTGGTAGCAATGAAGCGAAAGCACTCCAAGACAAGCTAAACGGTCAACTTAATAGTCAGCAAGATAACGGGAACGGGGCGAAACAAGCCCCTTCCCAACCAACGAAGTTAGACCTTCGGGACCCATTCCAACAGAGTGAACAACTTGATATTGACCAGATAGAAGGACGGTCTAATGGTGAGTTGGTACACAAACTATCAAACGGTGAATATGTCATCAGTTACAAAGGCATCATGACGCTTTCTGAGAAGCACGGTATTGAGTTTTTCGATGGGTTCAATAGTCAAACCACGCAGGTGATAGCAAGAGCACGTTTAAATGGCAATGAGAGAATATCTGGTAAACTACCAATACCAAATAAAGAAATAGCGATTGAACTGGCGAAAAGGAACTGCGCAAGGCAACTCCTACCACTGGCAGAGATAAAAGCCATTGAGAAAAAGCATCAATTAGAATGTGAGTTTTCTTGGGAAGTTGCTTATGATAAATGCGTTAAGCTGGTCGGCGGTAAAGCACAACTCGATTGCATCATCTTCGATTTAGTAAATTGGGGCAAGCTCAGACAGGATAACCCAAGTCATTATGACCGAACTGAGTGGCTTTTGATACACGAATATTGCCAGAAAGAAGGAAACATTGAGCGGGACCCAGGTAGCACAAACAACTGGTCTTACAATAGCGCAGTCTTCATTGACAGATGCAAAGAAGCAATTGAGCAAGTTAGAACTGAGAAGTCTATCGAAGCAAATGAGCAACCGTTGGAAGGCGATAATGGCAAGCGGAAAATTCAGATGACCAAAGACCTTCGGACGTGGCTAATCGAAGCTGATGGCAAAAAGAAAGACATTTCTTGCAGAGAGATTTGTGAGAAGTTTGAGAGCAAGCAAAACCCAAGCATCGTAACCAGATTACGTGCTGGTATTGATGACGGCGCAGACATTAGCACGGTAGAATTGAATTAACACTGATACGGGAGGGCTAATAACCCTCCCACGTTCTCAGGAGGGACGCAAGATGATAGACTACATTGCAATGATGCAAGAATATCACGGCAGTCGTAATGATGGCTTTCTCACTGATGCACCCATACCTATCCAGTTAGCCGAGGATGATTATGTCAGAGTTAGATACGATGCAAAGGCTATGCGCTGGATACCGAACAGACCATCGAGGATTAAGTATCAAACAGCACGGCAATTGATAAAACAAATTCGCAAAGAGTATGCAGAAAGATTGAGATAAACAGTAGGGCGGACTTAACATCCGCCCCATCACAGAAAGGAGAAACCCCATGATAATAAAAATAGACTTTTACCAAAAGATAGACCGTTCAGATTTGGGGGGAGGGTTCGGGAGGGGCGGTTTGGGCAGTAGATGTCGCCTGCCCTCACCCTCACCCCCAAACCCCCCTCCCGATTCAGAAGTAAGGGAAGCTCTTCTGTCGGCATTTGATTTACTTGGTGATAATGAGACAGGCGGTATTTTCAGAGATGATTACGGACTTGCTATCAAAGATAACCCTGGTCAAATAATTCTCGAAGTGAGTTCACCAACGCCTTACGGCTTATGGTCAGATGATACAGATGAGTATGAAAAATTGTTTGTCTGGCAAGATGAACGATGGCATGAAGTGGAATAACTAACAATGGATTGAAGGGCGGACTTACAATCCGCTCTACTCTTTTTTTTCTTTTCACCAACAGGCGTGTCTAAAACGCAGATGACAATAGCAAAGTTTCTGGTGTGAATTTGCGGCGCTTGGACCCCCGATTATGTAGCAGGCAACACACGGGACGGGTATCAAATGTGGTTTTCGACCTACTTCTCCCGCCAAGCGCCGTAATAATGATAACTAAAATTATTTTACGTGTCAAGATGGAATGCGATAAAAAATAACAAAGCACTTAAGGAGGGGGGCGAATTTACAGTAAATATTAAGGCGCTGTTTCGGAATTCTCCAATGCTAAAGTCGTTTTCACATGCCACGGGCCGTGGCATATAAATCATCACCAGCACTGAATCTTTCCTACTTGTGGTTATCTACGGTGAAAAACCGTCTGTAGCGCGGTGTCTATCTCAATCCGCCCTTACGACACCCCGTCTCCGAAGGTCGTAAGTATTATACACGACTTGGAAGGTTATTGCATTAAAGAGGATAATGTTGTAAAATAATCGTTACTATCTTTGGGCTTTTTTAGGTCCTACTTCCGTGCTGTTCCAAATTTTACCTTTCAGACGCCTTGATAGCCCCATAGACGCGTTTATTTTGTATCAAGAAGGTCTACTGTTTTCAAAGGCGTTAGAAGGGCGTATTTCAAAGCCAAGCAAAAATCTTTTTGTTGATTTGACAAGAACTTTCGGAATGGGTGTCAAATCAACAAGAAATCTGATTTTCTTCTGCCCGACTACTTATGCTTCGACTGTTGCAGGGCCAGCTTGAGGCAACGAGACGGATTGTACTGCCCCATAGATGGCTTTGATTGCTTCTCAAAGAATTGCTTGAACATCGTCAGCGGAAAGAGTTCTGCCCGGAAGAAAGTACTTGAAACATGGTTCACAGAAGTGGAAAAGAAACAGATAGAAATCAAAACAAATGTAGAGCCAACCTTGCCAGGAGGGAAACGATAGAATGCTACCTATCATCTCAGTGCCACAGACAATCGCAAATGGAATGACGAATTACCGAGATGTTTTTTGTCGGAATGAAGGATTTGAACACGTGAGCCGATATGTAACGGGACTAGCTATCAGTCCGAATAAGACGTTGCAAGGAATCTACGACCTCCAAGTCTGGGAAGGAGATAAGCCAAGCCGACGGGCAATGCACGACGCGGTATTTGAAGCGGGATGGGACTCTGACGAATTCATGCGGGAACATCGTGCGAAAGTGGCAGTTTCTCACCAAGGACGAGGCAAAGAAGTCATCGATTTGGATTGGACGTTCTCCCATCATGACCGAGGACCACAGATCTATGGCGTCAAGAAAGGATATGATTATGTCGAGGGGCGAACGGGACGATTTCAAACCGTCGTGACCGCCGTGATTTCAAATCCATCATTCATCGACGGTTTGGACGTCGTGGTGCAACAACCCAACTGGGAAGAGGAGGAAATAGCGTACTTGAGCGTGACAACCCAAAAAAGTTACAAGCAGATGGAGTCAGCGAGAAGACGGCTCTTAGAATTGCTACACTACAAAAAGCATCGGCTTGAATACAAAAAACGAACCGAGATTGCATTAGAGATCGTGCAGCAAATAGAGCAGGAAGGGCATTTTCCCCACGCTAACTACGCTTTTGACAATGGGGTACTAACGCTTCCGCTCACCCGTTTCATCGAAAACTGTGATAAGCACTGGGTCAGTGAAATTGAATGTTCACGAAAAATCCAATGGCGTGGGGAATGGAAAAGAGCCGATGAAATCGACGAGAAATTGAGAGAAGAACACCCAGAGAGTTTTCGCCCAATCCAAGTCAAATGCCGAAATGGAGAGACCAAACCGTTCTGGGCGTTCACCAAAGTGGTAAGACTCAAGCGGTATGGTCGAAAGCGGTTGGTCATTGTCCATGAAACGGAGGATTTGACCGATACCCCTCGCTTTCTATTGACCGATGCTTTGCACTGGGAAAGTTGTCGAGTGATTCAAACGTGGAGCTATCGTTGGGCATCAGAAATCTTTCATGAGTTCGCCAAACAGGTGACGGGGCTGGAGTCGGCTCAGGTACGCAAGGAGGAAGCGGTTAAAAGGCACTTCCGTTTGAGTTGCGTGGCGCAGTCTTTGATTCAGCGAGCACCTGTCAGTGGTTCGGAATCTGAGAGATTTGCGTTCGCTAAGGGAAAGATAACCTTCGGACAGAAATGTCGAGTGATTACACGTGAAATCTTCCGGTCCCTATTGCAGTATGCCAAGCGTCTGTTTACCGAAGGAAAGGATTGCGACCAAATCTTGGAGATGCTAATGCCTGCTTGAATTTGAACCGTCCAACACACTTCATCAGACAAATAACCTTCCAAGTCGTGTTTATACCCCTTCTTAAATGCTTTTGTGGAGTTTACCTAGGGAAGTTCGATACCGCTACACCGGCCGAAAAGAGAGACGCGGCCACGTAATTGCGACGGGAATCGAACCCGCAACACATCCCGATATTATCGGGACTGCTCTACCGTTGAGCTACGCAAGGCGTGACCGCATAGAATAAAACTCTGTGTTGGGGAAAATCTTCATTGATGTTGAAAGATTATTAGAATGACCAATTAACGATAGGAAAGACTGGAAACGCTCCTTCCTGCCGAATGATGTTCACAAGTCCAATCTGAAGGCCATTCATTATCTGTGCACAATTCACCAAGCCGAGTTGGACCCCACTCATGTCCTTAGCGTGGTTAAAAATTCCCGACTGGAAGCCCTCAAACTTGCCCCTCGTCACATTCACTGAGTTATCCTGCCAGCCCAGGAAGTCGGAATCCGACAGACCAACGAACCCAAACTGAACTCCCTTGGATTTTCCCGTAGTGGTATGATTGACCAATCCCCAGTCCAGACCTGTTATGGATACGTTCCGTCCGTAAATTAGGTTAATCCGAACCCCCTTGATGGAGTTGTCTTCTGGGAAAAGCTGAATTGGCGTAACCAAAGAAAGCTGAATTGGTCGTTCCTGTGCCTGGCACGGTATCGAGATTATGAGGGTGAGAACAGTCAGTCCCAATAATGCGCCGCAATATTTCTTTGACATTGTTACCTCCTCAGTAACCGCAACTTCCGTTTTTTAGATTAAAGATTATACCATCTGTTGTAATTACGTCAACCCAAAATTCATTCACCAATCACGCTCTAAAAATTTCATTGCCATGTGGTATTTCAACCACGTCTGTGAGGGCTGAGTTGTCCTGTGGCACATAGTTTCGGTGGGTGATAGGTATGATAGCCGAAGGATAGATTGGACGTGCAGAAAGCGAAATAGTGGCATGAAAAAAGGCAAGAACGATATGTCCCTGCCTTTTCTTTAAAATCAAAATAGTCATGCTTCAATTGAAACATGCTATGTAAATTTCTTTAGTTGGTTGGTACAACGTTAGCAGCTTGTAGACCTTTAGGTCCCTGGGTAATTTCAAAGGTTACTTCCTGTTCTTCATGGAGAGTTCGGAATCCATCGCCCTGTATCTCTGAATAATGTACGAATACATCGTCACCATCATCTTGGGAAATAAATCCGAAACCCTTGCTTTCGTTGAACCATTTCACACGACCGGTAGCCATTTTGGCACCGCCTTTCACGATATTTTTAAAGATTTTCACTTCATGTAACCAAGAAAAAAGTTATCACTTCGACTTTTCGCATCTGGTGAAACATTGTGAATCGGTGACACAAAAAGCCATTCGGCCGGTGATGGTTATCTGCGGTACTAAACCCGCCTGTAAGCGGTATCGAACTTCCCTCGGTTGTGTGAAACTTAAATGCATCATGATTGTAACAACATTATCAAAATTCGTGATGCTTATAGTACCATAATAGGAATTGAATGTCAATGACTATTTCAACATTACCATCTTCTGAGTAGACGAAATGTGGGAAGAGAGCGCGCTTCTATCGGCCTTTAGAGACTTGCACGTATGAAAAAGGCAAGAACGTGGAAGAGAGCGCGCACTTTCGGCCTTTAGATGTGTCCTTGCCTGTGATAATTTCAAAGTGCTATTATTGTTTTATGTCTGCCCACGTGGCGGTGAGTTTGCCGGTAGGATAAACAGCAGTCCCTCGCTTCATGTTGGCTTGGATGTCTTCTTCACTCAGTGCCACATTGAAAATCGCAACTTCGTCAATGATACCGTTAAAATAAGCTCCGGAGCCAAGGTTGGTAGTGTCGGCCGCGCCTATACCATACCAAAGATCGGGCGGATATTGTTTAACCAGCTTTCCTTTATCCTTTAACTCGCCATTGACATATCCTTTTATACTACTATCGCTTTTGTCATAAGTCATAGCCACATTATACCACTTATTAACACTGACTTTACCCAAAGAAATACCTTGCTCTGCTCCAGTCCAAAAGCCAACCTTAAGTTCGCCGGTAAATAACACTTCCATTTGCGAATCATGCCAGCCCGAATTTATTACTCCCTGACCCAATTCACTGAAAACAACTCCTCCGACTATAGGATAAATCCAAGCCGCTAAGGTTATGCTTTGAGGCACAGAGCCTCCAATATCAATTAAGACATAATTATCTTTGCCATCGAACGAAAGAGCGTTGCCGACCTTCCCTTTAACCCATTTGGCACCCATGAGTTTTCCATCGTTGCCATTCCCGGAAGAATCTTCTGCCACCTTGCCTTCACCCTCATCAAAGAGCCACATCCCAACAATGGATTTGGGGTCAATTTTGGCATTACCAATGCCTACAAACATCAAACTAACGACGATAAAGCTGATACAAACTACTGTAAAACGTGTCATTTTTATGACCTCCATTTCATGATTTTCTGTGTTTAACGATGAAGCGAATAAACAGTTACGACCTACTTGACTATTACCATCTTCTGAGTAGCTCTAAACTCCCCTGCCTGCAACGTGTAGTAATACACGCCTGATGAGACTTTTTCACCTAAGCTGTCACGACCATCCCAGTAGGCGGCGCGGTCTTTAGTGGTATAAATGCCAGCATTTCGAGTGCCTAAAACGATTGTGCGAAGGAGTTGACCTTTAGTATCGTAGATGCTGATGGTAACCTGTGCGTTCTGAGCCAGCTTAAATGGTAGCCAAGTATCAGGGTTAAAGGGATTAGGATAGTTTTGTAGCAGTTGATTTTCAAATCCCAATAATTTGAACACCGAAGGATAGCCGAATGATTGTAAGATTCTATCCAGTTCATCTATCGTAATTTCACCAGCAATGTACTTTTGCGCGGCTTGAGCAATGGGATTTGTCGCCGGGAATTGGTCAATAAGACCGACAACGTATTGGAGAATCAACGCGGCATCATAGGCGGAGATAGTACCGTCGCCGCTTACATCACCATACATGGGGATGTAGGCAAATCCTCTCAAAAGCGTCGCTGATTGCCCATCAGGGTTGGTTACAACGACATCTTTTATTCCCAATGTACCTGGTGGTGTATTCACTGTAATCTGCGTTTCTGAATCAATAGAAACTTCTGTCGCAGAATTGCCACCGATAGTGACAGTCGCACCATCTTGAAAGTAGTTACCCGTAATCGTCATCTCATCGCCACCCGAAATCTGTCCAATTTCAGGGAAGATGCTTTCAATAATTGGTGGAAGCACAACATCAACAGACTCATAAGCTCCCATGTCTGGAATTTCATCTCTTTTCTTGCCTTCGATGTCATAAAGCGGTGCGCCTGAAGGCGTTCCAGCATCAATGCAAGGCGAACCCGATTGCAAATGATAATCGTCACTACTTGGGTCAACAAATAATGGGTCAGCATCAATATTGCCTTCAAGCCAGTACACTATTCCGTTGTCGTTAGTAACGATTCCATTTTTACCACCTTGAACATTTGAATATGAAATGGTAACTGCGCAAGGATCGAGGCCAGGTTGAGGCTCTCTAAAATAGATCTCTTGGGGAATGTTACCCCAAAGAATCGTGTTTACGATTACAGGCGCAACTCCATTTCTACACTGGATGGCACCCCCGCTTACTTGAGCATAATTGCCTGTAATAGTGTTGTTTGTTATGATAAGATTAGAATCATTTTCACAATGAATCGCACCCCCGAACCAACGAACTGAATTCCCGGCGATTACGTTGTTAATTAATAGAGGCGAAGAATTTAAGTAACAACTAATTCCACCGCCATAATCAGCCGAATTGTCCATAATAGTGTTATTCTCTATTGTTGGTGACGAGTTATCCCAACAAACAATTCCACCGGCATTGTAACCAGCAGAATTGTTTCTGATAGTATTATTGCTTATCATTGGCGAAGATTCAAAGCAAGAAATCCCGCCACCATAACCTTTGTATCCTGGAGCGGAATTGTTCTTAATGATATTATTGATTATAGTAGGCGACGCGTTACCACAACGAATCCCACCACCTCTATTGTCAGGATAAGTATTTCCAGTAGAACCATTTTGGATGGTAAAACCATCAACTACTGAGGTTTCAGTTTCACCGGAATGAAAATAGAACCCTCTACCATCACTTTCACAGTCGATAACACAATTCTTCGCCCCATTTTCGGACTTCACAGTAATAGCTTTTCCTTTAAAATCCAGATTCTTATTGCCTTCACCTGTCCATGTACCATTCACGACCAACACTGTATCTCCATCTGCCGCTACATCAATACCAGCTTGAAGCGTAGGATAATCACCCGGTACATGGATAATATCCGCATATCCAAAGCAGGTAATGACTAATACGAGAATCAAACATAAACACGTTGATTTCATGATTGCCTCCTGAGATATAGATTTGCAAACTATTTTACTCCCTCATTTAGACTTGTCAATATTTTTCCATCAATGTCATGTACAATCCCGTCGATGTTCTTGGCATGGTTCTGGCGCGCTGAGACGCCCTGTGGCTTGAAGTTGAGGTCGTATGATAGATAACGACGAAAGAAGAAGCTGGATACACGCAGTGGGCGACTGGGGGCGTTTTTCCTTTCGGCTATCCTATCGTGATAACAATATAGCAAAAATTTATAATAGAATATAACACATCATAACATAGTAATGGAAGTATTTTGACGGCATAGAAAAATAATAATTTCCCCTTGACATTTGCCACAACAGATGATATACTTCAGGCGGGAGGATGATAAAATGCCAAGAAAAGCTAAGGAAGCACGACTTCAAATGAGAATGGACGCCGAGTTGTTCGATTGGCTGGACGAATACGCTAAGCGGCATGGGACGAACAGAACGAAGATAATAACAGACTTTGTAGCGCTGTTACGAAACATTGATAAAGGGAGACATGACCAAAATGAAAGGATGCAGACCGCTTGATACAAATGAGATTCTCAAAATAGCTGAACAATTCGACTAAACGCGGTAGTGCAACCGCTCTCTCCACAGGCGACCTTATAACTGAATTGCAAGCAAGAGGCGTGGATCTGTCATCGGCGATCAATCAGATGCAAAGTCAACGAAAGCAAAAGTTTGCGGCGGTTGCGGGCGGAAAAGTGGTTGCGTTTCCCAGAAGGGAATAGAGGGCCTAATTGAAGTGACAATTGGTTCTGAGAAGCATCAACATCCAACCCACTATATGATCCCATACGGTGGCGTAGAAACGGCTCTGAGCGTGTCTCAGGCAACTTTTAACACTGGTTGAGAAAGCACTTCGGCGATTTAAGGAGGAAATATGGTCGCTCCAGCTACTTCTGTTGATGATATAATCAATCGGATATCAACACAAACGGCATCTGAAGAAGACAGAACAGCGTTCCATGAATTGCTGGTTTTGGGACTGGCTACGACATACCAGGGGGACGGTGCGAAAGAGACTAAGTATCAAGGGGAACCTATGTCTATGGTAGTAGCCGAATTTTTGAATAGGGATTATGAGAGGAATAAGAAACCCAAGAAATCTGATAGATTAACGACAACGTTAGCAACGTCAGGCAACTTTGAGGATGTAGTTTCTACTTTAAGTGAAAAAGCGGCAACTTTCCCGACATTCCCAGACAGACTTGAAAAAGATGACATTTTAGAAAAGACTTTGGAAAAGCAAGATAATAATCAAATTGAGATAGTCATTTTTTATATCAGAAAAGGATGTTCATATATAGAAATAGAGGGAGAGACAGGGATTGACCGTCGGCGCGCTTCGGAAATGAGCGCTGAATTTGTAGCAGATGCAAAAAAAATCGCTGAATCTTAAAAAAAGTTCGGCAGAATAGCGTTTAAATTTCCCTTATATATATAGAGGGATGTGATCAACAATGTCAGAAAAAAATACCAATACCGATTTTATCTTTAAATTTGATGATAGAGGTCTTAAGCAGGTGCGAATCTACACTCCGATGGAGCGGCATAAGGAAGCAATGGAATTATACGAAAAATTAATGTCAGGCATTGAGGAAATGGATAGACAGATTCAAAACCAAAAGGGCGGTGCGAACAATGCTTAAAAACGCTAAAACGTCCATCTGGTGGACGATCTGCTTGGGGAATTACAATCCTAAGTGGTTTCGAAAGTGTGGTAGATTTGGGTATGCCAAATGATTTCTCTACGCTTTTGGAAAAGCTGGCGGGCATAGAAAAAAATCAAACAGAATTGACTCTCTGAACATGGTTGTGTTTCCGGCATCCAACAACAAGACAAGCCGCGTCTTGTCCAGCGGCTTGTCCTAATTAGCGAGTTTTGCCAGTCTAAAAAAAAGGTGGAATGCGAAGTGTTACATGCAGATTTGATAGAAAAGGCAAGAGAAATCTCGTCTCAGACCGGTTTTCGGGTGGAGGCATTACAGAGCGGATTTCTTGTCATGATCTTGGCTAAATTGATGGAAAAGAAAATCGTTCGATTGCGATCGAACAATGAAAAGACGGCATCCGTCAAAGCTGTGGAAGAAAAAATCGGAAAGCCAATTGAGACACTTCTTGCTGAGCGAAAAGGAAAATCGCTTGCGGAAATCGCAAGTGAGTTTGATATTGTAAAATCAACCGCGCATTCGTGGCGTAAAAAGGTTGGAATGTAAAAAGGTCTTTTGAAGGCGGTCATAAAAACACGGAAAGCCGCGCGTTACTAAAATACGGCGGCTTTGGGAGTACGTGTTTTGCAAGCGGGGAGGCTTGCTATTTGACCGAATACCGGAAATTTTGATCAATGCTATTTTACCATAAATCCGTTATCTCCGTCAACCAAAATTTAAGTTTTGCACAGAAAAAAGGCGGTGACTGGGGTTGTGCAAGAAAGTCCGTTGTGTCATTACACAGGACAGGAGGCAGCAATCATGAAAAAACAGGATATTTTAACGATAAGAAATCAATTAGGATTATCACAAAAAGAATTAGCTGAGAAATTAGGCGTGAAACGATTAACGATAGCGCGCTGGGAATCTGGCAAGACAAAGCCAAATGCTGAATACTTGGCAATGTTAGAAAAATTAGCCCCTGATACATCAGTCGAAAATGTATCACCCCCTGATACACCTGATACAAATGTATCAGATAACAATGTATCAGGCAGTGAAATTGTATCACCCCCTGATACAAAAAATGTATCAAGTAAGCAAGATTTTGTATCACCCCCTGATACAAATGTATCAGGCAAACAGGGAAAATGTATCACCCCTGATACAAATGATACAACTCAGGCTGATATACCTGATACAAAAAACGACAATTTTGTATCAGGCAAGCCCCAAAATGTATCATCCCCTGATACAAAAGCCGAAAATGTATCCAAACAACTGGATACAAATGTACGAGCTTATTATGAGGCGATGTATTCAGATGCAGAGGGCGTCATTTCACTATGCACAATTAACCAACCCAAAGACAGTGACCACAAGCCTTCGTTGCATGCAAAAGGCTTCTACGATATTTCGCAGATACCAGATTTACTTATTGAAGTTGATAAATTGAATGGGGATTACCATATCTACACAGGTCTCCACCCACTTAGGGAGCGCCCAAGCGTAGGACGTGGCGGGGAAAAGGATATTTTGGGCGTTGCACTTTTTGCCGCTGACGTTGACGCCAAAGATGTTATTGATGATCCTGTTGAGAAACAAAAAGCGAATGAGGAAAAGGCTTTCTACCAATGGACTGACGAATTACTTTCAGAATGCAAGTCTAAAGCGTTGGAGCATATTCGCTCAGTGTGTGAGCGGGTTTCACTCCCACCAACGGCGATAATCGACAGCGGGCACGGATATTACCCAATTTTCAAACTTGACAAGTTTATAAAGTTTAAAAATGACCAACACCGGGAGGAATTGAAAAAAGTAAACCAAGCCCTTCATAAAGCATTCGCCGCTGATAGCACCTTTGACTTTGCCCGGATACTACGTGTGCCTGGTACTCGTAACATCAAGCCCGGGTATCCAGCGGATTGTGAATTGATGGAATTCCACCCAGACAGGCGCTATACGCTTGATGATATTAGGAAAGTTGAGGAATTGACTGCGGAAGCTTCATCTAAAAAGGAAAGCAAACCTAAGCCGCAGACGATTTCGTTGGACGACCAAACACTACTTGAAAAAGCCAAGAATGCAAGGAACGGCGCAAAATTTACGGCACTTTGGGAAGGTAACACCGCAGGGTATAAATCCCAAAGTGAAGCTGATTGCGCTTTATGTTGTCTACTTGCCCACTGGACGAGCGGAGACCGTGAACGGATTGACAGGCTATTTCGGCAGTCGGGGCTATATCGTGATGACAAATGGGGTGAGCGTGAGGATTATCGAGAGCGAACTATTAACGCCGCGTTGGAGAGGACGACTAAGTTTTATGACCCTAATTACCAATCTGAACAGTCGCCACAGGACATTATAAGCGAAATCAATTTAGAGCAAACACCTGAAACAATCCAAAAGCGATTATGGGATTTCGTTACCGACGCGTCTCACTGGACGCCTACTGAGCTTGGACGTTTCTGCGATGATTTGAATATTGAACACAACCTTACCAAAACTTGGTTGAGGGGCTGGAAACGAGCGGTTATTAGTGAAAAGCAAAGACGGAAAGCACAGGAGCAGAAGTTTATCACTGATGAAAAGCCTACGATTGTAATTACCGACCGCTTTATGAGGGAAGTCACAGATGATATTATCTCGGCAATCAATCGAATCAATAGCCAAAAACCCTTTCTTTTCGTGCGCTCTGGCATGCCGACGCGGGTAGAGTTAGATGAAAACGACAATGCTATCGCAAAACCGCTTACCGTGTCTGCGGCGCGTGGGATTATGGAACGAGCCGCGAACTTTGTATCTGAAATCGATGTCGAGGGTGAAGTTGTGCAGACCCCTGTAAATCCGCCGCTGGATAACGTCAATGATTTTCTGTCGTTGGGCGGATTTCCAAACCTACCACCTTTAGTTGGTATCTCCACCGCCCCCATCGTTGCACCTGATGGAACCATCTGTGTAGATGAAGGATACCATCCCGCAATTCGTTACTTTTATTATGCAAAGCAAAAGTTGGAAATCGGTGATATAACCCCCACCCCTGAGAATGTAGAGAAATCCAAACAACTTATCTTAGATGAATTATTATGCGATTTTCCTTTTGCAAATCAGGCGTCGCGTGCGAATACAGTAGCACTTATGCTTAATCCCTTTGTCCGCCCATTGATTCAAGGCGCAACTCCGTTGTATGCCATAGACGCATCAACACCCGGTACGGGGAAAACACTTTTAGCTGATGTGGCGTCAATGCCATTTATTCCATCTGGACCCCCTATCACGACCGCTGGACGAGATGATGACGAGTGGCGCAAAAGGATTACCGCGAAACTGATGAACGCCCCTTCTCATATCCTGATAGATAATGTAAAACTCAAATTGACTTCAGGAGACCTATCGGCGGCACTTACGGCTTACGAGTGGGAAGACCGAATTTTAGGACAATCAGCAACCATCCGTCTACCCGTCAAATGTACTTGGATAGCAACGGGAAATAATTTGGAACTTTCTGACGAAATCGCCCGCCGTAGTGTCTGGATTCGCTTGGATCCTAAAGTGGAACGCCCCTGGGAAAGGACAGGATTTAAACACAAAGATTTGAGGGGGTGGGTGAGAAGCCATCGTGGAGAGATAGTCACAGCATTATTGACACTTATTCGGAAGTGGTTGGCGGATGGTAGACCTGAAAGTGATGTTACTTTAGGGAGTTACGAAGAATGGGTAAAGGTAGTCGGAGGGATTCTTAAAGTTGTTGGGATTGATGGGTTCTTGGAAAATGCAAACGAGCTTTACGAACAACTGGACGCAGACAGAAGGGCATGGGTGGAGTTTTTCGATGTTTGGGCTGAGAAATACGGAGCGTATGATGAGGAATCTGGTTCCTGGGGCGTATACATTGAGCCTGCCTGTGCGATGCACGCAGACAGGACGGATAGCGGAGCGCCGATTTGGGAAAAAAGAGATAGTGGTGAATCCGTTGGCACGAAGGAACTCTTTCCATTAGCATCTCATTTTGACGATAATCCGAACGAGGGCCTGGGCATACTGGATGCTTATCTTGGTAGTAAAAAGGAACAGGCGCGCAGGGTTAATCTCGGCAGGCAACTTCAGAAGCGCAAAGACCGGGTTTTTGGTAATTATCGCCTTGAAATTCTTCCACAGAAAAAAAATAGAGCAATTCAATATCAGCTTGTGAAAGTTACAAATGAGTCTGGAAATTTAGACTCATAGACTAAGAAGCCAGTCATACTGTGGTTTCAGAAGATCGGTATGAGTCTAATGAGTCTAAAACTACCCCATGTTCAAGTGGTGTGAAAACATACTATACTAATACTTTGTTAAGTAGTGATCATTTCAACGGGTCCAGTGACGGGGTGGGAATAGACTCATTAGACTCATTTTCCAAAAAAATGATGCCCACAAATCCAGTCCCAGTGTGGATTTGGATACAAATGAGTCTAAATTTTCCAGACTCATTTCAGATTCTAAAGACGGGGATATCGAATCTGAGGAACGAGAGGTATTCATAATATGAGTGCTAAAGAACTTCTAACGGAATTATTAGGGCAAGGTGTCAACATCGAAGCTGTTGGTGATGGATTACGGATAGACGCTCCCCCAAATGTGCTAACATCGGAATTACGTCAAGCTCTGGCAGAACACAAACAAGCGATTTTGACCTTGTTATCGCCGCCAGCGCCCATCGCCGTCGCGCCTACTATCCAAGAAGTAGATTCAAGAGAAAAGGAACTCGACGAATACATTGATGAACCATCTGAGATTCAGAAGATTGCTGTTGCGCCAGCAATAGAAGACCAACAATGCGCATGGACGTTAGCATGTTGCTACTTATGGCTCACAAGTAAGAATATGAGTGAACGAAAAGGCATTGTATTCACAACACCAAGACCATTCCAAGAATTACTGAATAAGAACTTATGGCATGAAGTACCAGACCAAGCAGAATGGATAACTTGGAATCGGATACATGTTTGTGTGCTTGAAAACTTTTTGGCATCGAAGGAAAGCATTGAAGAATACAAGCAGGCTCTAAAAGAAGTTATGTGCTCAACTCCCCCCTGGTGGCGCGAAAAATATCTTGCCAATTCTGAACTCTTAACGAAGTGATAAAGTGGCAATACCAGATATCTAAAATTTGGAGGAGGAAACGAATCTATGGCAAGGCGGCGTTTCTCTTGGACAAATCACCAATTAGACAAGTTAAACAAAGTTATTGAGGTCTTGGACGAATTCAGCAATTACAAGCCATTAACGCTCAGGCAAATTTATTACCAGTTGGTAGGCAAAGAGTATATTGAGAATAAAAGAAGCCAATATATTATGCTCTCTAATTTGCTCAAGTGGGCGCGGATAGACGGATATGTTAGTTGGGATGATATCGAGGATAGAGTGCGGACATTCCATAACGCCGCTGGATGGGGAAGTAAAGATGATTTCATCGAACAAGAGTTAGGTAGTTTTCAATATTAAAATTCAAGAAATTGCCGCCGCAGAATCAAGACCCATTAAGGACATAAATCGAGCAAAGGGCAAGTTTTCTAACCAATGGACAACAGCTTCACAAGTTTCCTTAATGGATTCCCCAAAGTGATTTTTGGTAATATCCGCTCTCATTTGACGCCATAGGCGTTCGATGAGATTCAAACGGGTTTCGATACGCAAGCTACTCAACCTAAAGGACTATAGGTAGGCAGAAAAACAGGACAAATTCTGTTTCTATACTCCTCAAAAAATGGAGAAAGCATGTCGGTAGTATGGGTTTTAGCATTATCCCAGATGAGGAAAATGAACTTTTCTGAAAACATCGAAACGATGGAACAAAGATACGATTCTACTTCTATAGTGCGCTTGCGATCATATATCTGATACAAGCCTTCCGATGTTGGATACGCTACACCACCCATCAAATACCACACTTCGTCTTGTCCTGGGGAATCAATCTTCTCTTGGGCACCAACGACTTGATAGCCTTTCCCTGTATCAGGACACCAATGCAGATCGGTTTCATCGAAATAGATTAACACCGCTTCCCTTCTCTGGGTAATTGGCATTAAGCCAGGGTCTACTATGGTTACATCGTTGCTGGTCAAATCACCATCTTGGGCTTTTTTTTTTAGCGCTTCTACTCGTTGGCGCTTGACAGTATATTCAGCATCTTTACAGGGAATTCTCAACTTGCTACGTCCCATGGAAATCTTAGCCTTACGCAGTTGGTACCAAATACCAGATAGGCTCATAGACACACCATGATACTCCTTGATGTAAACAGCTAACAGTTGTAACGTCCAATGTGGAAGAGAGCGCGCACTTTCGGCCTTTATGTGATTCGCTGTTTGCAACTTCTCAAAGAGGCAAGGACTCTGGTGTAGAATCTCTTCCCACTGGTCTTTGGACAAAGAGAACTTCGCTGTTCTCCCTGGTTTCTTTTTCGGTTGAATCTGTACCAGTCCGCCATCATTGTAGTCATGGATGTATTGCCGAACCATCGCTTCAGTGAGTAAAAACAGTGATGCTAACTCAGGTACGCTCTTCCCTTCACTAGAGAGTTGGATGATGAGCAAAAGAGAGTTGGATGATGAGCAAACGTCGATAGAGATAGGATTTCTTAGCGACTTTTAGGGCTGATTGTAATTCTTTTTTCGCTTTTTCGGTTTCTATTTTGGCAAAAATCATCAGGTTACCTCCTGGGTAAGTTTTTATGTAAAACAGGCGGGAAGCCTGCCGCTTTCAAGGGTCGGATGAAGCCCGACGACTTCGTCTTACGGCGGTGTCTCGTTTTCCCGTTTTCTCGTTTTCATTCTTTATTCACCCAGTATACCTGATGGTAAGTTAAAGTGCAAGTTTATTTTTGAAAACTACCTAAGCATGGCGTTTAGTGTTGTTGTGCTACTATTCATAGGGGGAATGGTGGGGATATCTGAAGCAGACGACTGGACTATAATTTTAGCACTACTTCTTATTGTCATTAGTGGTCCAGGCATAATTACACTGGGCGTAATGCTTGTCAAGCATGTTCGTGACATATTCAGGAAGTGATTGAAGCATATATGACAATCCTTTGTGTAGGGGGTTTCAGAGCGTTTTCGTTTCAAAGGTGGTCAACAGGGGGTTATGAAATTCGCTTGCCAGACGCAACGTAAGCAACGTTTGGATATTGCTGATAGTATTAGGGCAAGGGCAAGAATGCGGTTGTCGTCGTTGTTGGCTTGCGCTCTACCGTTAGCTTTTTCCCCACCCACCATTACATGATGCTTCCGATCGGATGTTTGCGGTCCCCGCTACCACCTACCCAGCGGGAAAAACCCCAAACCCGTTTTCCCGCACCCTTTCCCCGCCGCTGGTTTGTTCTTCGGTGAACGTAAACAACAAAAATACCGTTTGCGACTTTGAACGTCATAAACACAGTGGGGATGCTATGCGAAGCGTTTTGCGTGACAAGAGCGTTGTAGAGGAAAAGACTTTGCTGGTGAAAAGAAAAAAGACTTTGCTGGCTAAAAGAAAAAGATTCATTTTCCCTTTGCGAGCTTCCGAAGAAATTGTGCCGAAAAAAGTGGCGTGAAAATTTTTCGGCCCAAAATTTAAGACGTACCTCAGAGAGCAATATTAGCTTGTTTATACAAGTTAGATAGTACCGTCCAACGATGAAAAATTGTGCAATTTTCTCTTGACAAGATGTATTGAATATGATATACTTATATGTGAGGTGAAAACAATGAAACAACATAGGAAGGAAAAGAATTTAAAGCGTGTTCAATTCAATTTACCAATAGAAATAGTTGACTGGATAGATGAAAGCGTAGAATCTACTAAAGAGAGTAAGAGTGCCTTCGTAGCAAGGATGTTAGATACTATTAGGGTAACTCAAAAAAAGTTATCAGAAGTGTAATTTTTTTTAAAAAAACATCATTTTTTCCTTGACAAGATGGATTGTTTATGTTATAATATATAGTGTAACATTGAGAAACAAACTTCCGTGAGTGCCAGTCAGACGACCTGAAATGATGGTCAAGGGGCGACCTGTTAATCAGATAAGTCCGAAAGGATACTGTCTGGTGTGCCGTAATCTGCAATGCTTCAAGGTATAGAAATATACTGGTGAAGCCATCTGTT
>Ga0209979_1002222_pt1 | contig 19062 bp, 20 predicted proteins | sample AnhtaG_FD_183114 | JGI IMG/M metagenome (GOLD analysis project Ga0209979, IMG submission 183114) | Deep subsurface microbial communities from Anholt, Denmark to uncover new lineages of life (NeLLi) - Anholt_01485 metaG (SPAdes) (version 2) | ecosystem: Environmental > Aquatic > Marine > Oceanic...
CCAGGGTTGATTTTCCCCGGGGTAGCCGGTGGCCTTAGCTTGCTCTTGGCTTTTTACTCCTTGGGAGTGCTTAATGCTTACTGGGGGGGTATAGCGCTTATTCTGCTTGCTATGGGGCTTTTTATCGCCGAGTATTTCACCACTAGTTTTGGGTTACTGACCGCTGGAGGTATAATCGCGCTAGCTATGGGCTCGCTAATCTTATTCAGCCATAGCCCAGGAATAGAGGTGAATCGCGGGCTAATTGCTGGTGTCACAGTTGCCATTGCCGCCTTCGCCATCTTCGTCATTGGTGCTATCATTAGAGGACAGAGACGTCGCAAAGCTACTGGCGCTGAGGGCATGATAGGGAAAATCGCTATAGCTAAAACACCCCTTGATCCCACAGGCACTGTTCTAGCTGAAGGCGAATTGTGGACAGCCACAGTTGAAGCGGGTAAAATAGAACCACGTGAGGAAGTGATTATAACCAAAGTAGAAGAATTGAAATTGCGGGTGACAAAAAAATCTAAAGAATAGGAGGGTAGTTTGCTATTCATGGAATCGCCCTTTGTCGAATCATTACCTGAAGAGTTAGAAGCACTATTTAAGGCGTTGTCTAAAGCGTTATTTAAAGTATCAGAAGCACTATCTGTGGGAATAACAGGGCCTGTTATTATAGTCACAATTTTTGCTGTTGCTTTTATTGCCTTTGTCATTTTTGCTATCATTAAAGATCGAAGACGAAAACTCACCACTGGTGTAGAGAATATGGTGGGAAAAGTGGCTGTAACGGAAACAGAGCTCAATCCTAGAGGCACAGTTCTGGCTGAAGGCGAGCTTTGGACAGCCATAGCTGAGGGGAGTAAAATAAAGGCTGATGAGGAGGTGATCATAACTAAAGTAGCAGGCTTGAAATTGTGGGTAACAAAAAAATCTAAAGAAAAGGAGGACAAATAACATGGTAACAGGTTGGATTTTTTACATTATTATCGCCCTAGCAGTAATACTACTTCTGTCAAATGCTCTCAAGGTCGTTCAAGAATATGAAAGGGGAGCTGTTTTCCGGCTGGGCAGATTTGTTGGCCTCAGGGGGCCGGGGCTTGTCGTGATTATACCTTTCATTGAGCGTATAAGGAGGGTTGACCTTCGTGTAATCACTATGGATGTTCCGGAGCAGGAATGCATGACTGTGGACAATGTTACCGTCAGAGTTGATGCCGTAGTTTACTTTCGAGTGCTTGATGCGGCAAGCGCCATTCTTAAAGTAAATAACTATATCAAGGCAACCCACTTGCTGGCCCAGACTACCTTACGGAATGTCGTCGGGCAATCTGAATTAGACGAGTTACTAGCTCATCGAGAGCGACTTAATGAAAAGATGCAAAAAATCGTTGATGAAGGCACAGACCCTTGGGGGATAAAAGTAAGCATGGTAGAAACTAAGGAGGTACAATTGCCCGAAAATATGAAACGGGCTATGGCGGCACAGGCTGAAGCCGAGCGAGACAGAAGAGCTAAAGTCGTCCATGCCGAGGGGGAATACCAGGCAGCTGAAAAGCTAGCTAAAGCTGCTGAAGTCATGTCCAAGCAACCCGCAGCCCTACAGCTTCGCTATCTGCAAACGCTAACAGCTATTGCTACGGAAAGAAGCAATACCATACTTTTCCCCTTACCCATGGACTTGCTAACCGCCTTTTCGAGTAGAGGTAGCCCAGAAAAGAAATAGGCAGATGCTCCGGCCTGGCTAACCGGTTGGGCCGGAGTAAATCTTCCGGTAATTAAACCTGAGCAACACCAATCAGCTCAGCTAAATTGTGGATTCCTTTATCGCTCATAAAATGCTTTATCCCTTCCAATATATTAAGGCTGGCACGAGGGTTGGTTAAATTGGCGCTACCAACTTGTACTGCGCTAGCCCCACACATAATGAATTCTAAGGCATCTGCAGCACAACCAATCCCACCGCAACCTATCAACGGGATATGCACGACCTTAGCTACTTCATACACCATATAAAGTGCTATGGGTTTGATAGCCGGACCAGAAAGTCCACCAGTAATATTCCCTAAGCACGGTTTTCTTTTACTTATATCAATCACTATCCCTTTCACCGTGTTAATCAAAGATATGGCATCAGCTCCAGCACTTTCCACTGCTAAGGCAATTTCCTTAATATCAGTCACATTAGGGCTTAGTTTGACCATGATGGGCAAGCTGGTCACAGCTTTAACCGCTGAAGTTACTTCAGCGGCAAGTTTTGGGTTTACTCCAAACTCAATTCCCGCAGCCGAGATATTAGGGCAGCTAATGTTTAATTCAATGCCGCTTACCCCGGGTATGCCTTCCAACCTGGTCACCACCTGAGTATATTCTTCTATTGTTTCCCCAGCCACGTTGACTATAACAGGAACTCGCCAGCTTGCCCATATGGGTGCCTTATCCCTGATCACAGCATCAACGCCAATATTCTCCAAACCCACAGAGTTAAGCAAGCCGCCCACTGTTTCCACTAACCTCGGTTGGAGATTACCTTTTCTTGGCATAAAAGTAGTGCCTTTACAAACAATTGCCCCTAGCTTCTGTATGTCAATAATCTTGCTATATTCCGTGCCATAACCAAAAGTGCCCGAAGCTGTCATCACTGGATTATCCAGCATTAACCCTTTAGGATGACGCGGAGCTAGCTGAACGCGAAGATTTAACGAATTAGTTCTCACAGCTATAATTTTATTATAGCAGGGTAGCCTCTGAAGCGATATGCCTTGCATCACAAGCTATGTTAAAATTTAACCAATGCCAGAAGTAGCTTACCTTATTCGCCCTATGGAGGATGCGGATATTCCCCAGGTAACTAAGATTGACCGTGAGGCTTTCCCTGGCGAGTCACTGTTTCGCCCCTACACTTCATATAAGCAGGAGATTCACAATTCATTAGCCCACTACATAGTAGCTTGTATTGAGAAGGAGACTGGACCAAAACCAAGTTGGGAAGATAGGCAAAAGAAGTCCTGGCTCAAACGCCTCCTGGGCCATCACCATTTAGCTATTAGCACGAGTGCGGTGCGAAACAACCTCTATAGTAAAGAATACATAGTTGGCTTCGCTGGCTTCTGGACTATGCTAAATGAGGCACACATCATCGCTATTGCGGTAAGAAATAATTATCGCCGCAAGGGAATAGGCGAAGGACTGCTCATTTCAGTTATTGAGGTGGCTACTCAATTACATGCCAATGTAATCAGCTTAGAAGTGCGTGCTTCTAATGTGGTAGCACAGGCACTTTATAAGAAATATGGATTTCGAGTAGCGGGCAATCGCCCAAGGTATTATTCAGATAACGGCGAAGACGCTGTGTTTATGAGCACCGATACTATTACTTTGGCCCCCTTCCAAGCTCACTTCCAGCGACTGAAAGAAGCTCATAGCCAGAGGTGGGAAAAAATCTTCACAATTCAATTAGCTTGAATCGAAATAGGTTACTAAATTCTGCTCCCCTGCTTTACGACTCTACTAATGACATCTGAATCTTCGCAGCCGTCTTATGTCAACTATATTTGCTCAGGATAGCCTTGAAGGAGTCTATGACAAATTTTAGCTGTGCTTTATCAGCGGCAAAGGTAGAGAGTTTAAAAGCTTTTGTCAGACCTGGCTGCAGCCCCCAAATGCCTCTGCCCTTAAGCTCCTTGTACAGGAAATATCCCCTCTCTCGAACACGCTTGGAGATGTCATAGAGCATCGGAGCTTCAAAGTGCAGTAAGTCATGTCTATGCGGTCTTTCCCCCAATTGCTTGAATCCCAATTTCTCCAGTTCACCGGAAAACCATTGCGCCTTTAATACTTGCTCATCCCAATGGTTAACCCTTTCTTTTACATAAGGAAAGGAAGCCATGAGCGTAATCAGTGGGACACCCCTCAAAGTACAACCGAGAAGCTCAACTTCTTTGTTATCAAATAGTTCGGATTTCCTCAATATAATTTCTTCCCACCTCTTTTTCATTCCCAATACTCCACAGGGCCCAGCAGAAGCCATACTTTTGTGACCACTGCCAATAATGAAATCAGCACCAACATCACTCAACTTTACGGGCATTCTGCCCACTGCATATGCACCATTAAGGATATAAGGGATACCATATTCTTGAGCAATTTTCCCCAGCTTTGTGGCATCGGGAAGATTTCCATAATTGCCATCGGGGTAGGTTAATAAAATTAGCTTAGGATTATGCTTCTCCATAAGTGGTATATAATCGTTAACGTCAATCCTGAATTCTGGATAGCCAGAGTGGGGCACCTCGATCACATTCAACCCTACCCTTTCGGCAGCGACGATTGTAGTGTAATGCCTGTTACCATCAACAATGATTGAATCACCTGGCTTGGCCAAAGAATGCATCACCATAAATATGCCATCTCTTGCTCCATATGTTATGGTGGCAACCTCACAGCCTAAGAATTGGGGTAGAAGTTCATGCACAAACTCCCGGATAGGAGGATTTGTTATATCACACAGGCTGCCAAGGCAAAAATCACACACGGAATACCCATCTCCGAACTCTATTAAAGCCTCTTTAGCAGCATCAGTGAGAATGCCTCCCGTTTGTAGAGGCATGATATTTATCAGACCTTTATGCAATCTGTGTAATGCACCAAGTTTCTGTAATGGTTTGTTCTTTGCTTGCTTCGCCAGCTTTTCCTTTTGCAACAGTTCACCCCTCGTTCAAAATTCACTGCTCTCTGTCATTCCGAGCCTAGCGAAAAATCTCCAATGCCTTAAGACCCTTCGCTTCACTCAGGGTGACAAAATGATGCCGCATTATTACATCACCTCGAGGGCTGTGATTTTATGGTTACAAATACAGCACCACCAACCCCTATCTTCTTCTGCTGCCCTTCGATATACTCCCGGATAGCTTCTGGAATTCGCAGATTGAGGTCAGAGAGATGCTTTATTGTTTTCACCTGGTAGGTTAAGCTTTCGTCGCTGCTTTCTATTAAAGCTGCTGCCCCCATTGCTATAGCACGCATATAGTTTATACCTGTATATACCCCTGAGGGAACAACGTCACTATAGACGCTACCATTAGCTACGCAAATCTCGTTAAAACCAGCAGGCCCGATTAGTCTCTTGCCTGTTTCCTTTTCTACCACTTTTACCTGTGTGGAGTCATCCTCCCAGGCCAAAAATTCACATGGGGCAATCTCGTCTTTACACTTTTGGGCCGTTTCCTCGATTGCCTTGGCTATCTTTTTCCCTCTGGCAGTCTTGGGACTTGTTATATAGGTAATGGCCCCGGCTATATCTTCATCCGCATATTCAGCTACAGAAAATTGAGGATATGCCAGTTTCCTCATATCATCTACTTCGTATAGAATCATCGCTAGTCGCTCAATTCCCAAGCCAGCATTAAATACCGGATACCTAATGTCAAAGTTCGCCAAGGATATTGGAGAGTACATGCCAATATCAGCAACCTCGAGCCAATCCCCTTTGTAGTTAATGAAAACCTCTTGCTCCTGGCCGGGCGCATAATACTTAGATGTCGCTGTCTTTGTCTCAAATTTTATATCTGCAAAGCCATATTGCTGTAAGACGTCTTTGGTTATTTCCCTCCCGGCATCCAAGGACACTTCGGGGGCCATCACTACGACCGATGCTGAATGATGAACACGTAGATGGTGAGCATCTTCCCTTTGCTCATTGCGATATCGAGGCCCTACCGAAAATAAGGCCAGCGGAAATTCAGCTTTGTCCTGCAATGCTGCTAAAGTGTGAAACCATGTGGCTGTCATATGACTTCTCAGGGTCTTATTGGAAGGCAATGGTCGCAGTTCTTTTAGCTCAGGAAAAACCTTATCCAAAAGCTCCGTAGCTTGGTAGTCACTGATACCCAGCCCAGCAATAAACTCCTCAATGAGGTTATCTGCCTCGATTTCCCCCTTCTTATACCTTCTAAGAATTGACCTCAATTTCTCAGTTTCAATTTCTCCTGCTACCTCCTTTATTTGAGCTATTTTTTGGGCGCTCAACCCAATCTCAGGGCGAGGTAATTCAGCCAAATAAAAAACTCTGTCAAGGATAACCCGCGCCTCCGGGCCATACTGCTTAGAGACATCATAATCGGGCAAAATTGTAAGATTCTCAACTTCATCAAAGCCAAGATTTAACAGGATTTCCCTCGATTGTTGAATCAATTGGCGCACAAGATGAGGTTTCCCTTTCCTTTCTAGAGAGATTTTGGTACCCTTTGGAATAAGTTTTCCTGTTGATACCCAAGCCTCGGTAAAATTCTTTTTTGCTTGCGACTTTATTTCGTTTAAATCAAACCTTGCCATATTTACCCTTTACTGATACAGTGTACTAGGTATTGCTTTAACATGTTTAGCGCTGCCTCGGTAGCATCTCTCTTGTTTTCCTCTCGCTTTCCCTGAAAGGTATGTTTTTGGCTCAGGCTATCATCTTTAGCGGCTAAGCCAATGTGAAATAGCCCCACAGGTTTCTCAGAGCTACCACCTGAAGGTCCAGCGATCCCAGTATTAGAAACACACATATCTACGTCTAACAATCTCTTGCCACCTTCAGCCATCTCTATGGCTGTTTGCGAACTAACCGCCCCATAATTTTCTATAGTTTCCTTTCTCACTCCGAGAACATTGATTTTTACCTCATTGCTATATGCTACCAAAGAGCCTTTAAAATAGTCGGAGCTACCGGGCACGTTGGTTAACCTATCAGCTATCCTGCCACCAGTAGCTGACTCGGCTGTACCAATGGTAACTAACTTTCCTGTTCTGGCTTGGCATTCTTTTATCAGGTCTGCAATCTCTATTTCCGGTTTTTTCATATGCCACCTACTACTTAAGAACCTTGGCTTATTTTAACACAGTTACACAATAGAGCCTGAATTTTCCTGCTATAATTTGGCCTACAAATGGCTGAATTATCTGATGTGATAACTTTTCTTGGCATTGCCGGCGCTAGATTTGTAGTTACCCGCCAATTTCTAGCTTCCGGCGGTGCCTGGCTTAGCCTTGGCAACACTCAAATACTTCTCGATCCCGGCCCTGGCAGTTTAGTTCAAGCTGCCAAGAGAAAACTTGACCCCTCTAAGCTAGAAGCTATTATTTTATCTCATAAGCATCTAGACCACAGTGGGGATATCAATATTATGATCGAAGCTATGACCAACGGTGGCAAAAAAAAGCGGGGCATAGTCTTTACTCCTGCTGATACTTTAAATCAAGAGCCTGTTATCTTATCTTATTTGCGCTCCTACCCCGAAAGGGTAGAAATTTTGACTGAGGGGGGCTCCTACAAATTAGCTAACATTTCTTTTGAGACGCCAATTAGGCATCGGCATCCTGTGGAAACATATGGCTTTATCTTTCGAACAGCACGACATACCTTCTCTTGGATCACTGATACTAAATATTTTGATGAGTTACCTAGTTATTATGTGGGAGAGTTACTGATTATCAATGTTGTCAGGTTAACTCCCGGAGCTCCCATTGATCACTTATCTCTTCCCGAGGCCAAGGGAATAATCGAAGAAATAAAACCAAAGACAGCCATACTTACTCATTTTGGCATGACCATGTGGCGAGCTAAGCCTTGGGAATTAGCCCAAAAATTAACCATGGAAACTGGAATTACAGTTATAGCTGCTCAGGATGGAATGCGATTCGATTTGGCGCAATTGAAATAAAGAGAAGCTTCCTGGCAACGGCCTATTTTCCCAAAGGGTTGCCCCTTAAGTATCGTCTGCGCTGGAGCGTTTCACTTCCGTATTCGGGATGGGAACGGGTGGTTCCACTCCGCTCTAGTCACCAAGAAGCCCCTCTGATTAAGGAGTATAATATACCCGGGGAGGATATTCAAGCCATAGTGGAAAGTGAAGAATAAGACGCCACTCAAATATCATATTGGCACTAGTGGTTGGCATTATGACCATTGGCGTGTCCTTTACTACCCTGAAGGATTACCCAAGTCGAAATGGCTGCAATTTTATGTCAAGCAATTTAACACTGTAGAGCTTAACAACAGTTTTTACCATCTCCCTTCTGAGAAGGCTTTCGCCACCTGGCGGGAATCTGCACCTGAAAACTTCGTCTTTGCCGTTAAGGTAAGCCGATTCATTACTCACATTAAAAGATTGAAAAATTTGGGCTCAGCGGTGGAAAACTTTCTATCACGGGCTCGTTTGCTGCAGGATAAGCTAGGCCCCCTTCTGTACCAACTACCACCTAACATGAAACGCAATGCTGAGGTATTGGGAAGCTTCCTATCTTCATTACCTCAAAAATATCAGCATGTGTTTGAATTTCGCCACAAATCCTGGCTTGATGATTCTATCTTCCACATCTTACAACAATACAATGCTGGCTTGTGTGTCTTTGATATGCCTGGCTTTACTTGCCCTCTTGTAGCCACTAGCGACTTCGCCTACATCCGTTTTCATGGCAGTGCTAGCTTATATTCAAGCTGCTATTCTGATGAGGAGCTTTCCCACTGGGCACAAAAAATTGCTCGATTAGGTGAAAAAGTTAAAGCCGTTTATATTTACTTTAATAACGATGCTGAAGCCTTTGCAGTTAAAAATGCTTTGACTTTAACAAAGCTTATAAATATTGCTTGATCCTCTGAGCTAGAGCTGGGGGTATTCTTTCCACTTGGCTGAGCTGATTAATTGAAGCTTCTCTAATGGCTTCGATTGAGCCAAATTTCTTCAACAAGGCCTTCTTCCGTTTCGGACCAATACCAGGAATGTCATCTAGAATGGAGGCTGTGCTTCTCTTACTCCGCAATTTTTGATGATAACTTATAGCGAAGCGATGTGCCTCATCCCTTGCCCTTTGCAGTATGTGAAGGGCTGGAGAACCTTTAGGTATATTAACTGGGGCAGACTCGCCTGGTATGAAGACATCCTCATTTTCTTTAGCCAAGCTAGCCATAGGAATAGAATCAACTCCTAACCCTTGCCTTACTTCTAAAGCAGCATTGAGGTGTCCCTTACCACCGTCAATAAGGATAAGGTCAGGCGTAACTGCCCAGCTACCCTCACCAGCTACGCCTCTCTTGAATCGGCGCCTTAATATCTCTTGAATCATGGCATAATCATCAGCCCCGGCTACCATTTTCACTCGGAAACGACGATAGAGACTTGGTTTGGGTAAGCCCTTTTCTAGAACAACCATGCTGCCCACAGCCAAAGTGCCTCGAATATCAGAAATATCATAACCCTCTATCCTCAGCGGGATTCTTGGCAAGCAAAGCCTATCTTTTAGCTCTTGCAAGCCAGAAGTTATAGTCTCTAAATTTATTTGCTTAGCTTTAGCCAATAGCAAACCTTTATCGGCGTTTTCAGCTACCATACTTACTAGCCGTTTTTTAGCTCCTCGCTGTGGCACTTGAAGTTTCACGCTTCCTCCCCTTCGTTCCTTAAGCCACTCAGCCAGCACTGACATTTCGTCTAGGGGATATTGAAGTAATATTACTGATGGTATATAGGAAGCTGAGGCATAATATTGCTTTACGAAACTTGCCATTATTTGACCGGGCATTTCATCATGGATGCCTTCCATGATGAAATGGTCACGGCCAATAAGCTTGTTATTGCGAATGAAAAAGACTTCCACGTAAGCCTGCCCCTCATTTTGCACCATAGCAATGACATCTTGCTCGCCTTTAGCCATGATAGCAATCCTCTGCCCCTCTATGACTCTCTCTATTGCCTGAATTTGGTCACGGAGCAACGCCGCCTTTTCAAATTGAAGTTGCTGGGCCGATGCTCTCATCTTGTTGCTTAGTTCATGAAGCACCAGCTCCTGTTTACCTTGCAAAAATAAAATAACTTGGTTTATTACCTCCCGGTATTCCTGTTTACTCACCGCGCCAATGCATGGCCCAAGACAGCGGTGAATATAATAGTCGAGACAAGGTCGCTTACCTGTGCCATCAATGGACTTGGTACAAGAGCGAAAGGGGAAAATTTTCTTTACCAGCTTCAAGGTTTTACGTACTGACCCAGCACTAGCAAAAGGCCCAAAGTACCTTGCTCCATCATTTTTAAAACGGCGGGTGATGTAAACGCCTGGCCAATCTTCGTTAATATCTATCTTAAGGTAAGGGAAGGTCTTATCGTCTTTAAGGCGCACATTATACTTCGGGTGATATTTCTTTATCAGATTGCATTCTAAGATAAGCGCTTCTTGCTCAGAGTCCGTAACCATAAACTCGAGGTCATTTATCTTCAACACCAACTGCTGAATTTTTGATGACAAGCTACCAGAGGCACCAAAATAACTTTTTACTCGATTGCTAATATTGGCCGCCTTACCTACATAAATAACCTTACCCAGGTTATCCTTGAATAAATAGACTCCTAGACTTGCTGGCAAGGCTTTTATTTGTTCCTCTAACTGTGCCTGCATGGTAAATTTTATTGTAACAGGAGACTTGGATGCAGACAAAAATAGTCTGAGTTATGCTAAAATAATATTTAATGAAGGAAGATATTAAGGCTTTCCTTGGCTATCTAGCTAAGAATAAAAATTGCTCACAGAATACCCTGGCTGCTTATCGTAATGATTTGAACCAGCTAATGACTTACACTGAAGCAGAGAGGGCAAAAGGAATAATTAAGTCAAGTGGCGAGCTTTTAAAGAGCTATCTGCTTAACCTCAGGGAAAGGAGATATTCCACTGCTACAGTAGCTCGCAAAGTAGCCTCGGCCAAGTCTTTTTTTAAATTTATGGTTGCTTCAGGCAAGCTAAGAGAGAATCCAATACAGAATTTAATTTCTCCTCGAGTTAGCAAGCATCCGCCTAAATTTTTGTCTCCGTCTGAGTATCAGCGTTTGCTGGCAGAGCCAAAAAAACTATCCACTCCAGAAGCCAAGAGAAATGTGGTGATGTTAGAGTTACTTTACGCTACTGGTTTGCGTGCTAGTGAGCTAGTATCTCTAAACGTGAAGGATATTGACTTGGAGCGCTCTTGTGTACACTGTGCCCATGGTAGCTCCAAAAGGCGGATCCCCTTTGACCACCATATAAACCAGATATTAAGAAATTTCCTTGAGAATGATAGACTTGATTTATTATATGATGAAAAGGAAAAAGCGCTATTTCTCAATCGGCGTGGTGGTCGGCTTACCCGGCAGGGATTTTGGCAGATTGTTAAAAACCATGCTTCTAAAGCTGGGCTTAGTGCTAAGATTACGCCGCACACCTTGCGACATAGCTTCGCGGCACGCAAATTACAAAGTGGTGCTGACCTTCAATCCATCCAGCGAGCTTTAGGCCATGCCTATATTTCCAGTACTAGAATCTACAAGCAGTCCTCGCCCTTAGCTAAGGTAAGTGAATAATGCCTAAGAAATCGCGTCGGGCTAAAGCGAAACACCGTGCCAAGTTAGCACAGGAAACACAGAGGAAGTATTCCCAACCACTCAAGCCAGTAACTGCCCAACCTCAATTAGCCGGTAAGGTGTCTCCTGAGGTCAAAGATCCTGCAAAACACTATCAATACTTGATGCCTGAGCTACGACGCATCGGTATTCTTGCCGGAGCGATAATTCTGGTCCTTGTAGTGCTATCCTTCGTCCTTGGCTAATATTTTTGTCATGACCGGCATGGACTTAGAGAAAGCCAAAGCCGCGCTAATCAAACATCTCAATTGGGAGATTGCCGATAAGCGTGTGGTTGAAGCCATGAAGCGTGTTCCACGCGAAGCCTTTGTGCCTCAAGAGTATTATCATGCCGCTTATGAGGATAGGCCGTTAAGCATTAGTTTTGGGCAAACCATTTCCCAACCTTTCATTGTAGCTCTGATGATACAGGCCCTAGAGCTTAAAGGTGACGAAAAGGTCTTGGAGCTAGGTACAGGAAGTGGCTACGAAGCGGCTGTATTAGCCGAGCTAGCCAAGCAAGTAGTTACTGTAGAAATTATACCGGAGCTAGCAGAATCGGCTAAACAAGTTTTGGAAAAACTTGGTTACTCCAATATCGAGGTTCACGTTGCTGGCAAGACCTTGGGTTGGCTGGAAGATGCGCCCTATGATGCTATTATAGTTTCTGCTGGTGCTCCTTCCATTCCTCAAATCCTGTTGGGACAACTATCATGGGGTGGCCGATTGGTAATTCCGGTAGGCTCTCACTGGCAACAAGAACTGATGAAGATTAGCAAAGACAAGGAAGGAAACAAAGTGGAGAACCTTGGCGCCTGTTATTTTGTGCCACTTATCGGTGAAGGCGCTTGGAAGGAATAGACTTAAATAGCGGGTGTTTAAAAATGTAGCGCGAGGCTTTAGCCCTGTGTAGTAGAGAAGATTACTACACGGGGTAGCCTCGTGCACGACCCTAAAGGGTCGCACTCTTAAATAAAAGTAGGTAAAAGGTTGATGGAGGTGCTTGAAGCAATAAAAACAAGGCGTAGCATTCGGCATTATAAACCCGATGCCATATCCGAAAAGAAACTCAACACAGTTCTGGAAGCAGCTCGCCGGGCACCTTCTTGGAAGAACAGTCAGTGCTGGAGATTCGTAATAGTTAAGGATAAGGAAAAGAAAACTAGATTAGCTGAAACTCTTGGGCCTGGAAACCCCGCGCACTCAGCTATTAAAGAGGCACCGGTAATCATCGTGGCCGGCGCAGAACTAGGCAAATCTGGCTTTCACGAAGGTAAGCTAATCACAGATAAAGGTGATTGGTATATGTTCGATGTAGCTTTAGCTATGCAAAACTTCACCCTAGCCGCTCACTCGCTTGGTCTGGGAACTGTACATGTGGACCGCTTTGATGCCCAGAAAGCTGCCCAGATTTTGAATGTGCCACAAGGTGTAGTCGTAGTTGAGATGACTCCCTTAGGTTACCCTGCGAAAGAGGCAAAAACACCGCCTAGGAAGGAACTCTCTGAACTAGTATTTCGTGAAAGTTACCGCTAAAGATTAAAAGATTAAAATGCCCCCAAGGGAATTCGAACCCCTGTCTTCAGCTTGAAAGGCTGACGTCCTAGTCCACTAGACGATGGGGGCAAGAACATTCTAAGGGCAAATAGCTAGAGCTTCAAGGCCAGTTGTCTCCGCTAAATTAAACATCAAATTCATATTCTGAACAGCTTGCCCTGCCCCACCCTTCACTAGATTATCAAGGCAGCTAATAACTATGAGCCTCTCGGTCTTTAAATCGATAGTAGGGTAAATAAGGCAAAAGTTATTTCCCCAAGCATGTTTGGTCTGGGGAGGCTTATCTGTTACCCGAACAAAGGGGGCATTTTTATAAAATTCCTGATAGAGCTGACGTAAGCTGACAGCTGACAGCTGACAGCTATCAGTTAATTTGGCATAGCAAGAACTTAATATACCCCGGGTCATTGGCACCAGGTGAGGCACAAAGGTTATCAATAAGGAAAGCCCAGGATTTAATCCTCTCAGCTCTTGTTCTATTTCAGGTAGGTGGCGATGACCCTCAAGGGAATAAGCACATGTATTCTCATTGGCTTCAGAATACTGGGTAGCCAGGCTCGGGGTTCTACCAGCACCGGAGATACCTGATTTGCTGTCAATTATTACATCAGGGTAAATGAGCCCTTCCTTAACCACTGGTGCTAATGCCAGGATAGCGCCGGTGCTATAGCAACCAGGATTAGCCACCAGAGATGCTGAGGCAATCTCACCTCCATGCAGCTCAGGCAAGCCATAAACTGCCTCCTGTAGTAGTCCAGGTGATGGATGGTCAAAACCATACCATTTGGGATATTCAGCGGCACTCTTTAGCCTGAAATCAGCGCTAACATCGATAACCTTGATGCCTTGCCTTAGCAAAGATGGCACTACACCGACACTGGCTTTATGCGGCATCGCTGAGAAGGCAATATCGATATCGCTATCAAGCTCGGTTTTTATTAACTGGCCAGTATCGGCAAGATACGGGAAAACATCACCCAGCTTTTGACCTGCGGCGCCTCGCCCGGTAACCGACTTGAGCTCCACTTGAGGATGTTGATGGAGCAAGCGAGCTAACTCACTTCCCACATATCCGCTAACATTTATAATGCCAGCTTTTATTTGTGTCATAGCAAATCCTATTATACTATATAGCGAATGGTGGTCAATAAGCCAATTTTTTTGCCATCCTTGACACCGACACCCCTCTAGTTTGATAATATATTTAATTGCGGGTGTAACTCAGCGGTAGAGTGCTTGCTTCCCAAGCAAGACGTCGTGGGTTCGAATCCCATCACCCGCTTTCTTGTTTTTACCCTCACAGTAGTGGTGGGGTTCATCCCCGCCTGACCGCATGAAATCCGGAATACCAAATCCTAAGCACTAAGCAAGCTCAAATATCAAAAACTCAAAACCGTTTTCGTTATTCGAATTTTGGCATTGTTTAGCAATTAGAATTTATGGTAACGTTTCCAAACAGTGTTATAATCTAAAGCCAGACAGAGAAGACAAGATGCCAGAAAGAAGCAGGGATTGGATCAAGCAAGCTTGGAGAGATTTAGATAGTGCCCGAGCACAGATGGAAGACGGTTTTTTTGAATGGTCCTGTTTTATAGCCCAACAAGCGGCAGAGAAGGCCATTAAGGCAATTTACCAAAAGATGGGAGCTGAAGCATGGGGACATTCAGTAACTGATTTGTTAAAGGTGAGTAAAGAAAAGATAAATGTTCCGGACGAGTTGGTGGATGGAGCAAAACAGTTAGATAGATTTTATATTCCGGCCAGATATCCCAATAGCTGGGCAACTGGCATTCCTGCTGAATATATAGATAGGAAGGATGCGCTAAATGCAATCGATAATTCAGAAAAGCTCTTACAATTCTGTGCAAGTATTCTGGCTGAACAGGACTCTGCTGAGAGAAAGACTCCTTGAGTGTGTAAAGGACTTAGTCGCCAAGAAGGCAGAGGTGCAAAAGGTGGTGCTTTTCGGTTCGGTGGCAGAATATCGGGAGACAGCCTCAAGTGACGTGGATATTCTCTTAGTGGTGAAACAAAGCCGGGAACGCTTTATTGATAGATTCATCGAATTTTCAGACTTCTTCCAAGGTCTGGAGCGAGGAGTTGATATATTTGTTTATACCCAGAAGGAGATAGAAAGAAACGATATACCTTTAGCCAGGACAGCGTTAAAAAGGGGTAAAATCTTGTTTGAAAGGTAGCTAAGTGAGCGAGCAACCGAGTCAGAAAAGCAAACTCCCTCCCGCAGCCATAGCTGGCATAGTCCTGCTCATCCTCTGCGGCATCTCATTATATATACGCATAGCCCTGCCCTACGACCAGGTTTTCGTCAATGGCTCAGTCTGGTTCAGAGGAACTGATGCCTGGTATCACATGAGGTTGATAGAAAATCTGGTCCATCACTTTCCCCACATTATCGAGTTCGATCCTTATACCTTCTATCCCCACGGCACCACAGTGCCCTGGCCTCCCTTCTTTGACTGGCTCGTCGCCGGCATTGCTTGGTTTGTTGGCTTGGGTTCACCAGCCCAGCATACCATAGACCTCGTTGGTGCCTATATTCCCGCTATTTTGGGCACTCTAACCATTATCCCGGTCTATTTCATTGGCAAGGAGCTGTTTAACCGCTGGGTAGGCCTGTTATCGGCTGCCCTGGTCGTTATACTGCCCGGCGAGTTTTTGAACCGTTCCCTGCTTGGCTTCACCGACCACCATGTGGCCGAGAGCCTATTTGCCACGATAACCATACTGTTCTTGATACTGGCAGTTAAGAGAGCTAAAGAAAAGGAAATCTCGTTTGCCCACCTCCTGAACAGAAATTGGTCAGTCATTACTAAGCCTCTCATCTACACCTTATTAGCTGGCATCTTCCTCGGCATTTATCTTCTCACCTGGGTGGGTGGTTTATTGTTTGTGTTTATCATCTTCACCTATGTAATAATTCAATTCCTCATAGACCACCTGAGGGGTAAACCAACTGACTACCTGTGCATCACCGGCACTCTATCCTTCCTTGTTGCCTCCATAATCTTCCTTCCCTTCTTAGGCAAAGGTGGATTGGAGACTATCGCCCGTGTATCTCTGGTAGTTGCCATAGCGACACCCTTAGTGCTAAGCGGCATTTCCCGACTTATGACAGGCAAGGCCATAAAGCCCATTTATTACCTGCCGGCAATATTTGGACTCGCTGGAATCGGCTTTGCCGCTTTCTATATCATTAACCCTTCTTTACTAAAATCAATGCTCAGTAGATTTAGCGTCTTTACCCCAGCCGGCGCTGCTATGACTATCCTTGAGGTGCATCCTCTTCTTTTCCCCTATGACCGTTTCTCCTGGGACATAGCCTGGCTTAATTTCAGCACCACCTTCTTCATATCCTTCATTTCACTTGGCTGGCTCATCTACCGCAATGTCAAGGAAGAAAGCGCTGACAAAACGTTGTTCCTGGTATGGAGTATTGTCATGCTAGTAGCCGTCCTGGGGCAGCGCCGCTTCAGCTATTACTATGCCATAAATGCTGCTTTGCTCACGGGATACTTCTCCTGGAGAGTCCTCGACTTTGCTGGCTTAAAAAAATTGCTCGCCCCGCCTAAAGCGGTAGTCGAAGTGATCAAGAAAGCCAAGAAAATGAGGAGGGCTGAGGCGAAGGCAAGGCAAAAGGCACTCCTGCAACGCAGAGCCACCTGGGTAAAGGTAATCGTAGCTGGAGTGGTTGTCTTCTTCCTGGTCTTCTTCCCCTGTATTGGACTCCCCGGCATTAAGCCCCATACAATGGTTTTTGGACAGCCTGTTGACCTATTTGGACATCCAATTGAGCTAAGGGTTAAATTGACACAGCCGCTTGCCCATGAACCAGCTCTTATAGACCATGCCTGGTATGACTCCCTTCTCTGGCTCAAAGATAGCACTCCAGAGCCTTTTGCTGACCCCGATTCTTATTATCAGCTATACGAAACTCCATTCCACTACCCTGAATCTGCCTATAGCATAATGTCCTGGTGGGATTATGGACATTGGATAACTCGTATTGCCCACCGCATACCCATTTCTAACCCATTCCAGCAGGGCGCCTCACAGGCAGCCCGCTTCTTCACTGCTCAAAGTGAAGACTCGGCTAATCAGATAATAGATAAATTAGGCTCAAAACATGTCATAATTGATTATGCCATGCCCACCACAAAATTTTATGCCATGCCAACATGGGCTGGTGAAAGCCCCGGTGACTTTCACGAAACCTACTATATCCCGCAGGAAGGGGGAGAACTAAAGCCGGTCTCCTTCTTTTATCCCAGCTACTATTGCTCCACTGTTGTCAGGCTATACAATTTCGATGGCAAGGCTGTGGTTCCCTCGGAGAACTCCACCATAGTCATCTCCTGGCAAGGGAAAATAAGCAATGAAGGGGTACAGTATAGGGAGGTCATCAATTCTTGGTCCTTCCCCGGCTACGAGGAGGCCAAAGCCTACATCTTGAGCCAGGAATCTGGGAAATATGTCATTGGGAATTCTGACCCATTCGTTACTCCTGTGCCCCTGGAAAAAATGGAGCATTACCAGCTGGTTTATAGCTCAGCACAGAAATGGCAAGGCAAGCCAGCGGTGAAGATATTCGAGTACATTAGAAGCGAGTAGCGCATAGTATCTACACGCTACCCCCTACCCCCTACCCGCTAGATACTACACGCTAGATACTACCCGCTATACGCTAGGAAGGTAGAATGAAGATAAAGAATTACAAGGATTTATTAGCTTATCAGAAAAGCTACAAAGTCGCGCTCTTAGGTTACCAGGTGACCTCAGGATTCCCTTCTTCTGAAATGTACGGCTTAGTATCTCAAATGAGTAGAGCTGCAATTTCAATTCCCTCAAATATCTCTGAAGGGTATAGGCGTGGTTCTCAGAAAGAATATACTCAGTTTCTAAAGATTAGCTTAGGTTCAAACTCTGAATTAGAAACTCAGCTATCCCTTTCAAAGGATCTCGGTTTTATTGATGAGGACGAATTCAAGAAAGTTTATGAACTGAATGAGGAAGTGGGACGACTTTTATCGAGTTATATTAGTAAACTAGAGGGTAGCTCATAGTGAGTAGGAATAGCATCTACCCGCTAATGTCTACACGCTACGCGCTAATATCTACACGCTACCCGCTACCCGCTACCCGCTACCTACTACCCACTACACGCTACCTACTACCCGCTACCCGCTACCTTCTACCCGCTACCTACTACCCACTACACGCTAATCGAGGTTGCTAAACTATGAAGTGTTTGATATTGGCTGGCGGCTTTGGCACCAGGTTATATCCCTTGACCATTAACCTGGCAAAAGCCTTACTGGGATATAAAGGCAAAGCGATAATAAGCCATATCTTGGATAAGATTCCCCAAAATATAGACATCCTGGTTAACACCAACAAAAAGTTTGAGGCTGATTTTCATCACTGGCAAGGAACAATAAACAGAGAGGCGGAAATCTTGGTAGAGGAAGTTTTAAGCGAGCACCAGAAGCTAGGCGCTGTTGGCTCGCTTAACTTCTGGATTGAAAATAAGCCAATAGTCGAGGATCTCTTGGTTATCGCCGGGGATAACTATTTTGAGTTCGATTTGGCTCAATTCATAGCCAGATATGATGGCAAACATACCCTGGTAGCCGTCTATGATATAGGTGACAAAGGTAAGGCCAGCCAGTTTGGCGTGGTGCAACTGGATGGGCACCGGATAGCTGAATTCCAGGAAAAGCCAGCCAAGCCCAAGTCAAGCCTTGTTGCTACCGCCTGCTATATCTTCCCTCAGCGGGTATTTCCTCTCCTCAACCAATATTGCCAGCGGGGCAAAAGAGATAACCTGGGCAGCTTTATCGCTTACCTGATAGATAAGGATGAAGTCCACGCCTACCCCTTCACTGAATCCTGGATTGATATAGGAAGCGCGAAGGACTTAGCATAACGAGGCGATATTGAAATCACCTAACTTCCCTTTCTTTAAAATAATCACTGAAGCCATAGATACAATTACCTCCAGGCGGAAGCTAAAGCAAGTTGTTACTACCCCCCTTTATAGCAATGCCTTTTACCTCATGCTCAATACTGCGGTCATGGCTCTCTGTGGCTTCTTCTTCTGGAT
>Ga0209979_1002225_pt1 | contig 19057 bp, 18 predicted proteins | sample AnhtaG_FD_183114 | JGI IMG/M metagenome (GOLD analysis project Ga0209979, IMG submission 183114) | Deep subsurface microbial communities from Anholt, Denmark to uncover new lineages of life (NeLLi) - Anholt_01485 metaG (SPAdes) (version 2) | ecosystem: Environmental > Aquatic > Marine > Oceanic...
GGGGGGGAAGTACCACGCACCTTTCGCCGCCCGGTGGTGCAGCGCACCCCGCCCCGATAGCTCGCAGCCCGCGCCGGTGCCACCTCCCCCTATGAGCTCTCCCCCCACCCTGCTACCATCCCCCTGTCGCCAGCGCAGAGCACCTTAACAACCTCATACCCGGCCCTCATTTCGGGCCCACGGCCCACCAGCCCGCCGACATCAATCAACCAGATCTCCCCCTTTCGGAATCTGCACCCCGATCTTTTTTCCCAAACAAACGGTCAATCAAACGCCCCAAACGCACCCTTCCCCCGGTACAATCAAGTCGAGCTGTAGCCATGTCCACTGCCCCCACCAACGGCATCACCACCTACTACGACGACCAGGGCTCCGGCCCCCCCGTCGTCCTCATCCACGGCCACAGCGCCGACAGTCGCATGTGGGACCTCCAGGTCCCCGCCCTCCTCGCCGCCGGCTATCGCGTCAGCCGCTACGACCTCCGCGGCCACGGTCGCACCACCGCCCCCGACACCGGCTACACCTGGGACCACTACTCCGCCGACCTCCGTGACCTGCTGGACCACCTCCAGGTCCAGCACGCTCACCTGGCCGGCCTCTCCATGGGCGGAGCCGTGGCCATGCAGTTCGCCCTCGACCAGCCCGCTCGGGTGGCCTCCCTCGCCCTCATCGACTCGGCCCTGCCCGGCTTCGGCTACTCCCCCGAGTTCGAGGAGGCCGTCGAGGCCCTCCGCGAGGCCGTCCGTCGCGAGGGCCCCCAGCACACCCTCGAGCGCCTGTGGCTGTCCCATCCCCTCTTCGACGGCCTCCGCCGCTTCCCCGAGCGCTTCGCCGCCCTTCAGGAGATGGTCCTCTCCTTCCCCGCCAGGGAGTACCTCGACGACACCGAGTATCCCCAGCCCGAGCGCCAGCACATCGACCGGCTCGCCGAGATCTCCGTGCCCACCCTCGTGGTCGTCGGTGAGCTGGACCTGCCCGACTTCCAGATCATCGCCGAGCTGCTTGCCGCCAACATCCCGGGCGCCCGCAGCGCCCTCATCCCCGACGCTGGCCACCTATGCACCATGGAGCAGCCCGAGTCGGTGAACGAGACGCTCCTGGCCTTCCTGGCCGAAGTGAGCCCATGACGGCAACTCTCCGGGTTTGCCATCTCCCTCCCCTGTGGCCTACAAGGGTGCTGAAAAACTCCCGCGCTCACAGGGGTACAGGGGGCCTGGGGGTGTCCCCCAGGTTAGAATATGCTCGCCGCGAGCCGCCGCCGGAGGCGGCGTGCGACGTGGGTGAGCTGGCGACACGCTTTTTCCGCATCCTGCTAGAATAAAGCGTAGCCCGGAAAGGAGAACCCACCATCATGGATCTCTTCGAGGCCATCGGCACTCTGCGAGCCATGCGCCGCCTCAAGCCCGACCCCGTTTCGGACGAGGAGCTCTGGACCCTCCTGGACGCCGCCGTCAAGGCCCCCAGCGGGGCCAACCGCCAGCCCTGGAACTTCCTTGTGATTCGCGACCCCGATACCAAGCGAAAGCTCGCAGAGCACTACCTGGACGGCTGGAATCGGATCTATGGCCCCTTCCGGGACTTCGCCCTGGCCGACCCGGCCACTGCCAGGACCTACAGCTCGGCGGAGCACCTCGCCCACCACCTCGCCGAGGTGCCGGTGCTCATCCTGGCGACGGTGCAGCGGGAGGCCATCGCCCCGGGCTCGCCACCGGGGGCATCCATCTACCCCGCCATCCAGAACCTGATGCTGACCGCTCGTGCCCTGGGCCTGGGCACCACCCTCACGACTCTCCACCGTGAGCACGAGTCCGAGGTGAAGGAGCTGCTTGGCATCCCCGAAGGCATGGCCACCATGGCCCTCATCCCGGTGGGCTGGCCCGAGGGGAAGTTTGGGCCGCCCACGCGGCTACCCGCCGAGCAGGTTACCTACTGGGAGCGGTGGGGCGACGTCAGGAGCCGCTAGGAGGTCAAACGGGAGAGTGGCATGAGCCCCAGGAAGCCCTCGGGCCGCACCCCCGACATGTTCCAGCAGGCTGCTCGCCAGCGCGCCGAGCAGGAGGCGCCTCTGGCCGCCCGCATGCGCCCCCGCACCTTCGAGGAGTTCGTGGGGCAGGAGCACCTGGTGGGAGAAGGCCGCATCCTCCGCCGGGTCATCGAGGCCGACCAGCTTCCGTCGATCATCTTCTGGGGCTCGCCCGGCACCGGCAAGACCACCCTGGCCCGCATCATCGCTTCAGTCACACAGGCGGTGTTCTCGCACGTCTCCGCCGTCTCCGCGGGCGTGGCCGACCTGCGACGCATCGTGGCCGAGGCCCAGGAGCGCCGCTCACTGGAGGACCGCCGCACCATCCTGTTCATCGACGAGATCCACCGCTTCAACAAGGCCCAGCAGGATGCCGTCCTCCCCTACGTCGAGGACGGCACCGTCACGCTGGTAGGAGCCACCACCGAGAACCCCTCCTTCGAGGTCATCGGGCCGCTGCTGTCGCGCTGCCGCGTGTTCACCCTCAATGCTCTCACCCCCGAGGAGGTAGAGGTCATCGTCCGCCGGGCGCTCGCCGACAAGGAGCGCGGACTGGGCCGGGAGAAGCTTCGGGTGGACGACGACGTCATTCCCGGCCTGGCCACAGCCGTGGGCGGCGACGCCCGCATCGCCCTCAACGCCCTGGAGATGGCCGTCTCCGCCGCCCGGCCCGACGCGAAGGGCTCCCGTCACATCACCCTCCCCCTCATTGAGGAGGCCCTCCAGCATCGCACCTACCTCTACGACCGCGCCGGCGAAGCCCACTACGATACCATCTCCGCCTTCATCAAGTCGCTCCGCGGCTCTGACCCCGACGCCGCCCTCTACTGGCTGGCCCGCATGATCGAGTCGGGCGAGGACCCGCTGTTCATCGTGCGGCGGATGGTCATCCTGGCGGCGGAGGACATCGGCTTGGCCGACCCGCAGGCACTGGTGGTGGCCACGGCCTGCCAGCAAGCCGTCCACTTCATCGGCATGCCCGAGGGGTTCCTCCCGATGGCTGAGTGCACCATCTACCTGGCGACCGCCCCCAAGAGCAACAGCGCTCTCACCGCCTACCAGCGGGCCCTCCGCGACGTGCGGGAGACACGCGAGGAGCCGGTACCCCTCCATCTGCGCAACGCCGTTACCGGCCTGATGCGGGAGCTGGGATACGGCAGGGGGTACAAGTACGCTCACGACTACGAGGGCCACCGCGTCGAGCAGGAGCACCTTCCGGAGCGACTGGCGGGGCGGCGGTACTACGAGCCGGGCGACCAGGGCTGGGAGGGCAAGATCCGCGAGGCGTACGAACGACTGCGGAAGCAGTCCGGCGGCGACGTTTGATTGACCGTTTGTTTGTGAAAAAAGATCAGGTGGCAGATTCGGAAAGAGGGCGATCTGGTTGATTGATGTCGGGCGGGCCGGCCAACGGGACGCTCGTGCGAGACGATAGGGACAAGCATTTCGAGCTTTCATCGCAGGGGAATGGTAGCAGGGAAAGGCGGAAGCTCCGAGAGGTTGGTGGCACTGCCATTCCTGACCAATGTGGTGCTTCCCACCTGCCCGCCCAGAGAGGAGATTTGGGTCAGGGGGACACCCCCTGAAACCCCCGGCAGAGGGGCAAAGCCCCTCTGCACTGCCCGACGGTCGGTGGATGGCCGGCGGGTGGGGAGACGAAGGAAGGGCGAAGGGATAGGACCAGAGAGAAGAGGCGAGGAGCGCGCGAACCGATGAGCAGCGAGAATGAAGACCGCTCCACGTGGCCGCGCAACGGGCAGGTGATACGCCGCGAGGAGCTGCTGCGGCTGATAGAGGAGAACGGCGGGCCTGCGGGCCTGGACCTGCGCGGCGCGCGACTGCTCAACGACGGACCTACTGAGGACACTATTTCCAACGCAATAGACCTGAGCCCTGAGGCCCTGGCCCCGCTTGCGCATGCTTGGCGGCAGGCGAGTGGGGGCTCTAGTCCTGCGTGGCTGAACTCGAGCGGCGGCATCGAACTCTGGGACGCGCAGCTCGCGCTGACGTACCTTGGGCATGCGCGGCTTCCAAGGGCGAGCCTCTCAGGAGCCAACCTGCGGAGAGCCCATCTCTCGGATGCTGAACTGCGAGGGGCTTACCTACAGGGTGCCAACCTGCAGGGCGCTTACCTACACGGCACACAACTTCAGGGGGCGAACCTTGAGAACGCGCGCCTGCAGGCGGCCGAGCTGGTGGCGACGGACTTCCAGGATGCCCGCCTGGGGGGCGCAAAGCTGCAGGCGGCTATGATCTTGTTCGCGAACTTCCAAGGGGCGCAATTCAACTTCGCGCAGCTGGGCGAGGTGGACATGTATGTCGCGGAAAGCCTCGACGGTGCGCATTGGCATGGGGCGGTCCTGGACCACACGCGTATCAGAAGGGACACGTTGGGGAAAGCTATCGGCGACGAGGTTAAAGCGCTCAAAACGCGGTGGCCGCCGACGTATCACGGGGCGAAGGAGGCCTACCTGCTGCTGAAGAACAACTTCAACCAGATCGGCCGCTACGAGGACGCCTCGTGGGCGTACGTGAAAGAGCAGCAGATGGAGAAGATGGCCTACCACTGGGAATGGCGCTCGCAGGGATGGCGAGTCTGGCGCGCGTGGGGCTCATTCCGGCGGTGGCTGCGGAACTGGGCATATGAGCTGACCACGGGGTACGGGGAGCGGCCCTGGAACGCCGTTGTGTGCGGCCTGGGCGCCATCGTCGCCTTCGCGGTGGGCTTCTGGGCGACCGCGGCCATCGGCAGCCGCGGGGCTGCTGCCTTCCTGGACTCCCTCGTCTATAGCATCTCCGCTTTCGCGACCTTTAACCTGGCGCGCGGTGACCTCAACCCGGAGGGGCGAGGAGTGGAGATCTTCTCGTCGCTGGAGGCGATCCTGGGGATTGGCGTGCTCGCGCTCGTCGTCTTCACCCTCGGCAACAGGATGAGCCGGGGGTAGGTGGCCCCCCGCTCGACCTAAGGCGCACTAGACGCTACCCTGCTCGCGGGAAGCTGATCCCACTATTCGAGGGCGACGAGGAGGGAGCGATGGCGCGCGTGGGCTATGTGAAGACGTCGGAGGCGATAGGAGATGCGGGGGAGGTGTTCGCGAAGATGGAGCAGCGGGGGAACGCGGTCCTCAACCTGCACCGGGCCGTCGCCAACAGCCCGAACATGCTGCGCAACTTCATGCGGCTGGGCAACTCGCTGCTGCGGCACGGGCTGCTTCCTGCCGCGCTGCGCGAGCTGGCGGTCCTGCGCATCGCCCAGATGACCGGCGCGGACTACGAGTGGGCGCACCACGTTCCGCTGGCGCTCCAGACCGGGGTGAGCCGCGAGCAGATCGACGACCTGGGGGACTGGCCGACCTCGCCTCACTTCGACGAGCGGGCCCGCGCCACGCTGCGCTACGTCGAGGCGGTGGCGCGGGAGGTGGCCGTGGCGGACGACGTCTTCGGGCAGGCCCGCGCGCACCTGAGCGAGGGCGAGGTGGTGGAGCTGAGCCTGGTGGTCGGCTACTGGGGGCTGGTGGCTCGGCTGCTGGTGCCGCTGGAGATCGACCTGGAGCCGGAGTTCGCGCAGTTCCTGCCGGGGTAGGAGCCAGATTCTTCGCTCCGCTCAGAATGACACGGGGGCGCGAGTGGGGGCGGTTGGCCAACCGCCCCTACGGACGGCTCTGCGAGGCGTGTAGGGGCGGGCCGTGCTAACATGGGCGCGCCATGGAGTACCGCATCCGTTCGGCGCGGCGCGAGGATTTCCCCGCCATCTATGACCTGCTCAGGGTGTGCTTTCGCAACGAGCGCATCGAGTACTTCATCCGTCAGACGGAGGACGACTCGACGTACCGCCTGCATCACACGCGGGTGCTGGAGGCCGACGGGCGGATCGTGTCGCACGTGCGCATCTTCGAGCGGCGGATGCGCGTGCGAGGCGTGACGCTGCCGGTCGGGGGCATCGGCTCGGTGGCGACCTATCCTGAATACGAGAAGCGCGGCTACGCCACGGCGCTGCTGCGGGACGCCATCGAGCGGATGGAGGGGGCGGGACACGCGCTCTCGTTCCTTTTCACGGGGCTCCTCTCGTTCTACGGGCGGCTGGGCTGGCGGGTGGTGCCCCAGCCCATCTACACGGCGCAGCCGGAGGAGGTGGCGGGCCTGTCGGCAGCCGACGTGAGCATCCGTCCCTTCACGAGTGCGGACTTGCCCGCGGTCGCCCGCATCTACCGCCGGGCCACCGAGGGAGCTAGCGGGGCGATCGTGCGCAGCCTACGCTACTGGAGCGACCACATGACCTGGGTGCGGGACGATCCGGAGGGCTTCCTAGTGGCGGAGGCGAGAGGGCGGGTGGTCGCCTACGTGCGGAGTTATGTCGAGATCGACAACCACCTGCACCTGCTGGAGGGGGAGGCGCTGCCCGGGGCAGAGGATGCTCTGGCGGTGCTGCTCGCCGAACTGGGGCGCCTGGCCGTGCGGCGGGGGCTGACGCCGGTGCGAGGCGTCATCCCTGCGGCTCATCCCCTGGCCGATCTCCTCGAGGGGCTGCCTTCCACGCATGTGAAGAACGGACTGCCCTTCCCGGTCATGGTTCGACCGATGGCGAAAGAGAGCAAGGCGATCTTCTCGCCGGGCGAGCCCTTCCACTTCTGGCACAGCGACCTGATCTAGGCGGGTTCGCCCTCGTCGAGGTGGCAGGTGTCGTTGAGGGTGAGGAGCATGGCGCGAGGGCGGGGGTCCATGGGGAGGCCGGGGCCGTCGCGGACCTCGACCACGCTGAGGGAGCCGTTGTCGAAGGCGAAGGGGACGGGGCGCCGATAGGGCATGCCGAGCACATCGAGGCAGAAGACGGCGATGGGCCCGGCGTGGGTCACGACGGCCACGCTCTGACGGGGGTGCTGCTCGGCGAGCCGCCATAGCGCTTCAGTGACACGCTCACGGAAGGTCTCCCTGCCTTCCTCACCGGGGAAGCGAGGATAGTCGGGGCCTTTCAAGTAGGCCTCCACAACCTCAGGGTAGCGCTCCACCACCTGCCGATAGGTGAGGCCGGCCGCCTCGCCGAAGTCGTACTCCCGCACGCCGGGCAAGGGGACGACGGATAGCTCGTGCGGGACGGCGATGAGTTCGGCGGTCTCGCGGGCGCGGGCGATGGGGCTGAAGTAGACGGCGGCTAGCTCGACGCTGGCCAGCCGCTCGGCCAGGCGACGGCTCTGCTGGCGGCCGCGCTCGGTGAGGGGATAGTCACCCTGGCCCTGAAGGCGTCGCTCGGCGTTGCCCACGGACTCCCCATGGCGGACCAGGACGAACCGCACGGGTCTAGGTCCTCTCCGGTGCGGCTTCGGGAGCCAGCAGGTCGAGGAGGTGTTTGAGCATACGGGCAGTGACCCCCCAGATGAGGTGGTCACCCCAGCGGTAGGTGTAGGTCAGGATGTCCTGGCCGTTGATGCGGCGCCACTCGCTGACCACGTTGGCGTCGTCCTGGAGGTGGTTGAGAGGCACTTCCAGAAGCTCCTCCACCTCGAAGCAGTTCTGGCGGAAGGGATAGGGAGCGGGGCGGGTGATAGCGCCTGCGAAGGGCGTGACCACGAAGTTGCTCACGGTGATCCAATCGTCAAGCGGGCCGAAGATGTCCACGTCCTCCGGCACGATGCCCAACTCCTCGTAGGTCTCCCTGAGGGCGGTTTCCCGCAGGTCGCGGTCGCTGGGGTCGGCGGCACCGCCGGGGAAGGAGATCTGTCCCTTGTGATGCTCTACCAGGTCGGTGCGACGGGTGAACAACAGGTGCTGCTGCTCGCCCTTGTTGTAGAGGAGCAGGAGGACGGCGGCACGGGGCCGGCCCTCGGGCTCTATCTGCCGGGGGCGGTAGGCGGTGACGCGCTCTCGGATGAAGTCGAGCATGGGAAAAGGCCTGGGACGGGGCCCACAGGTATTATGGCAGATATCGGAGGTGGCGGGCCAGCGTCGAGCGCCTAGCTGCCCAGGATGGGCACGGCGCGCTGCTGCGCCTCCTCCCTCATGTGGTGCACCAGCTTCTCACGGAGGGGGCGCAGGGCCGCCAGGGCGGGGTCAGCCTCGGCGCGTTCGCAGAGGGGGGCCAGACGAGCGAGTAACGCCCGCAGGCGATTGTTCTCCTGCATGAGGTCGGTCATGGTCAGGGAGCAGGGCCTCTCCTGGGCCCCAGCCCGCAGGTCGGCGGCCAGGGCGTCGATATCGCCGGCGGGTCGAGCACCGGCCAACGACGTCAGAACGTCGGCCGCCTGGCCGAAGATCTCCCGCATCTTTCGGTTGTCGTCCACCAGGGCCTGGACGCCGCCATCCCAGTACTTCGCCACAACGTTCAGCAGCATGGTGATGTACATGAGCTGGGCCTGTGCAAAGGAGGACCGCAGCTCGGGCATCACGTGGGTGATCAGGGAGCTCTGGATGCCATGGATGATCTCAAGCGAGTGGGGTCTCATCGCTTCCCCCTTTCCGGCGGCGCGGGCCTAGCCGCCGATGAGATTCAGGAGCTCGGCCTCCAGCTCCGGGTTGACGTGACTGGCGAGGGCCAGCATGATCTCCTGCGAACGTCCCTCGCAGAAGGAGCGGGCCCCGGTGATGAAGATGGTGGCGAGCTTGACGTTGCCCAGGACTTCCCAGAAGTGGACGGCCTCCCGGTCGACCTTGATGCCGCTGCACTCCTCGTACTGGCGAAACCAGTCCTCGCGGTCCATGAGGGCGCCAATGCGCTCGTCGCGGGCCCAGCGCCAGGCACGAAGGCAGGCCCAGGCGACGTCCTCCATGGGGTCGCCCAGATGGACCATCTCCCAATCGAGCACCCCGTGAATGACCCCCTCCTCATCGACGAGGAAGTTGCCGGTGCGGTAGTCGGCGTGGACGAGGCAGATGCGCTGGGCCACGGGTTTGTGACGCTTCAGCCAGCTCAGGGCGAGCTCCAGCACCGGCTGAGGCTCCAGGGCATCCTGACGCATGATGGACTCCCACTTCTGGATCTCCACCTCGGCGCAGTGAGCCGGGCTGGGAGGCGCCCCCAGGAGGTCGAGCCCCAGCGACTGCCAGTCCAGGTTGTGGATGCGGGCGAGGATCTCGACCTTCTGGCGGGCGATCTTGGGCCGGACCCGGTCGTACAGCTCCGTCGCCAGTAGCTGGGGCGAGGTCTCGCCCCTGACGCGGCTCATCACGAAGAAGGGGCGCTCCAGCCAGCGGGGGTCGGTCTCCAGCCAGTACACCTCGGGCACGGGGACGCCGGTGCCCTGAAGCGCCTTGTACACCTGGAACTCCACGTCTCGCTCCGTCTCCAGCAGGCTGGCCCCCGGGTCGCGACGAACGACCAGGCCGCGAGTTTCCTCGCGGCCCCCTTCGGTCCAGCGGGCGTCGAAGGACCAGGTCTCCCGAGAGGCCCCGCCGGGGATCTGGGCGAGGTTGGAGACGGTGATGCCCTGAGCCTGGGGCATCCTGTGCTGCAGGTAGGCGACGAGTTGGTCCTCCCTCACACGGCACCTCCGCCTCTCCGAATACCGTGCCGCGCGCGCTTTGTCAATATGGGGAAGGGGGATCTCGCGGGGCCCGGTATCAAGAGACAGGAACGCGCCCGGAGGCGCGCAATCGGTGAAGCGCTAATAGTGGTGGGCGCAGCAGCATTCGAAACTGCGACCAGCCGGTTATGGGGCGGTCGCTCTATGCGTGCCCTATCTACAATCCCGCTGTTGGAGCGCGGGCCTCTATTAGTTTACCACCTCCGTGAAGCCGCTGCGGTCAAGGGAACCTCGGCGTAGCTCATGGGTTGCCGAAAGCTTCTCTTGACAGGTCCGTGAAAGCATCTTCCATAGTGGCAATGACCGATGCTGTCCCGCCTCGAAGGCCCTCATACCATCGCTGCTGGTACCCCTGGCGGTGGATGCTCTGATACCGGGCTTCAACGACGCCAACCTCCCCCTCCCGAGTGAATCCCAGGACTAGGTAAGGTTCCCAAAGCCGCTCGTCTGCGATGCCTGTTACTCCGCTCCCGGCTCCGTGAGCCAGCGCATCCCGGACTTTCGCAACGTCATTTTTTTTCTTGTTGAGGCCAGCTACGAGTCGCTTCTCAACATCACGCCATTGGGCATTGTGCGGTCTAACTAGGTGGCGGACGGTGCGCTTGATCAATTTGTTCATCGCCTCCATCAGGGCGTATGCCTCAAACATCCAGTGGTCAAGGTGGTACACGGCCCAGGCACCGGGGTCCGATAACTGGTCCGCCTCCGCCGCGGGGGCCGTGGCCAGGAACCAGATTGCTCGCCCTAGCTGGTCCAGAACCATTTCGGTCTCCGCCATGGCTGTCAGCAGTTCATACCAGGCCGGTGGAGCGCCCAGTAGGGATCTTGTGTCCTCAATAGCTCCGCTTAGGTCGCCGGTCTCGGCGAATCGCTGTGAGAAAGCCTGAACATAGCCGGGATTGTCTCTCTGAAGCCGGTCCCTTGCCCAGCCATGGAGCTTCCTCTTGAATGCTGGGAGTTCCCTGAGAGTATCTCGGTCCTTATGTGCCATGCTCTCCTGCCCCACTGAACGGTACATGCAGCAGCGCCGCCGCCCGCTTCTTGGCCTCCTCGTGCGGTCTATCATACCTCGCCATGGTCCCAAGCGACCGCTGCTGCACCAACGGCGTCAGACCTGGTTCCAGGCTACCACGCGAGCCATAGCCGTGGCGGCCTGGCGAAGAGAATGGAAAACGGGGAAGCCTGCTCGGACGAATGCATCGTGGGCAGCGAGGAAATCCTTCATGCCTTCCAGGTCCGGCGCAGGGCGCAGCGCCAACAGAACAGGCTTGCCCGTAGCCCGCTGAGCCTCGCTCAAGGCGTCGATCATAGCTTGCAGAAAGGCCGCCGAAGAGAGCCGGCCACCTCCCCAACGGCTCACAGGGTGGAAGCCCAGATGGTAGATGAGCATGTCTATCTCCGGAACCTTGCCAAGTACGCGCATGGTTGCAGTGATGGCCCGTGGAGAGAGAAGGGTCGTTGCATCCACCGGATTGCTGAAGATGGCGCCGGCTAGAGGCAGGATCTGCCTTAACTCCGCCTGCACCTCTGAGGAGAGGGATGGCAGGCGGAGTCCTGCTTTCTCCATTTCGTCGCTGGCGAGAACGCTGGGGCCACCACCTGTACCCACCACGGTGACGCCGGTGCCTCGCGGCAGAGGAGCGACAAAGCGAAGCGCCACCAGCACGTCTATCAGGCTGTCCACATCCCCAACCTGAATTGCGTTTACCTGACGGCATAGGGCCTCGAAGACGGCCAGCGAACTGGTGAGGCTGGCCGTATGGCCGTGAGCGGCTCGCTGGCCGGCGTCGGTCGTGCCGCCTTTGTAGATGACCACCGGCTTTCGGCCGGCCGCCTCCCTGAGCGCAGCCAGGAAACGCCTCCCGTCTCTTACCCCCTCGATGTAGGCGGCGATGATCTCGGACTCCGGGTCTTGGGAGAAGTACTCTAGGAGCTCGCTCTCGTCCACATCCAAGGCATTCCCGTAGCTGACCACCTTGCTGAAGCGCAGCCCCCTTGGGCCGCCGTAGTAAGGGAGGTCATGAGCATGTCCCCCGCTCTGGGAAATGAAGGCGACTGGCCCTGGTTCCAGAGTCATCCCGGCCCCGGCGACCAAACGGCTCTTGGGCACAAACAATCCCACACAGTTGGGGCCGATGATGCGGAAGCCGCCAGCCCTCGCCTTGCTAAGCATTGCACGTTCCAGCTCTGCTCTTTCGGCGTCGCCAGTCTCGCTGAAGCCAGCGGTGAAGAAATGCACCGACTTGACACCCTTGGCAGCGCATTCGTCCAGCAAGGCCAGAGCCGATTCGGCAGGAATGCTCACCACCACGTGGTCCACTACGCCAGGAATGGCCTCGAGGCTGGGGTAGCACGGCAGGCCGAGCACCTCAGCGTACTTCGGGTTGACGGGATAGATGGCAGGGAATCCTGCTTCCTTGAGGGACTGGACAACGTGTGTCGCGAACGACATTCCCCCTTCTGGGGACGCACCGACAACGGCTACCCCACGAGGTGAGAACAGGTCAGCGAGTGAGGGTTGTTTTCCTTCCATGTAGCCAATCGTATGGGTCTAGGATGGAAGTGGCAAGGCACGCTTGGGCAGCTCGGCGAGGTCCGGGAGGCGCGAGCTATGGAACCGGGGAAGGAGGCTCGCGATGTCCCGCGACGAGGACGAGAGTGGTGGGCCCGGCAGGATTCGAACCTGCGACCAACCGGTTATGAGCCGGTCGCTCTGCCGCTGAGCTACAGGCCCCGGACCCAGCATCATGATAGTGGCTGGCGGCGAGGCCTGCAAGCCAGGCTGCGGGTTGACAAGCGAAGGTCAGTTGAGGCGGCCTACTCCTCCAGCTCTGCCAGGGCCTGATTCACCGCCTGCTCGAAGACGTCGAGGGGCACGGCTCCGGAGATCAGGACGCCGTTGACGAAGAAGGCAGGGGTACCCTGCACCCCGTAGCTGGCCCCGTCGGTATAGTCCTTCTCCACCTCTTGCATGTACTTCTGGCTGCTGAGGCACTCGTCGAAGCTGGCGGTATCAAGCCCAGCCTGAGCGGCATAGTCTTTGAGGCTGGCCTCGTCCAGTTGAGCCTGGTTTGCGAACAGCAGGTCGTGGTACTCCCAGAACTTGCCCTGCTCATGGGCGCACTCTGCGGCCAGGGCAGCGGGCAGGGCTTGAGGGTGAATCTGCGTCAGCGGGAAATCTCGGTACACCAGCCGCACCTTCCCCTCGTACTTCTCGAGCACTTCACGCATCACCGATGCGCCCCTAGCACAGTATGGTCACTGGAAGTCGCTGAACTCGACGATGGTCACAGGGGCATCCTCGGCACCCTGGATGGGGTCATCATCGATGCTCACCTCGATGGGTCCCTCTGGGGTGGGCTGTGCCTGGGGCGTGGAAGGAGAGGGAACCGGGCTCGCCTGCACCGCCGGGCCCTCTCCGTCGGAGTCGCCTCCCCGCACGGCGTCGTAGGCAAAGAAACCCGCCACGCACATCACGGCGGTGACTGCAACGGAGATCAGGCCTGAGATGATGTACACCCTGCTCTGGGGGGGTCCTTCGGAGGGAGAAACGCTCATTGGCCACACATCCTCTCGATTCAAGCAAAGACCGGACTTTGCCCAGCCGACCGGTCGCGGGGGGCTGCACCGCAGGAAGCGGAATGACTTATACTACGTCAAACACACTGGTAGCCGTCAAGCCCCGACCGCTGGAGGCGTTCGGAGAGACTCGACGGACGGCATTCGCCAGGCTGGCGCGGCTGGCTGGGCTGGCGGCAGTGGTAACATCTGCCGAGAACATGTCGAGGGCATGTAGCACATAGGGAGAGGCATGCTATGGCGCAAACGTTTTACCCCGATCTGCTGGTAGCCAACCGGAGCTACCTTGACCACGACACGCCGCCGGGCCAGGAGGCCCCTCGGGCTATAGCCGGGGGCCTCCTGGCAGCCCTTCAGAATGCTCTGGAGCCATCCACGGAGACGCGCGACGGGACGGTATGGATCGGCGCGGCCCTGGGCAAGCACGACCGCGAGTTCGTGGATGAGCAGGGACGAGAGCTGATCGCCCGTGACGGCGACTACGTGCGAGGCCGTCGAGTGTTCGTGGAGCCGGAGCGGTGGGATGCCTACTATCGGCGGGTGGCGAACCGCGGCCTGTGGCCCCTCCTCCACTGCAACGAGGTCCGGCTGGATCAGCTCAAGGAGTACTTCCCCAGCCCTGAGCTGTCATCGGTGGACGATTTCGAGCAGTTCAAGGCAGCGAACCGGCAATTCGGCGAGGCTGCCTTCGACGAGTTCGTCAGGCGAGAGCGGGGCCCAAAGAGCGCGTGGATTCATGACTACCATCTGCCCTTCGTGAGCGCTCACCTGCGGTCCAGGCTGCGGGAGATAGGGCAAGAGGAAGAGGCAACCATCGGCTACTTCCTGCACACCCCGTTCGTCAACCTGCGGCTGTTCGATGATGATCTGCTGACCAATCCTGAGACGCGCAATTTTCTCGCCTCTCTGCTGGAGGCGCTGCTGGCGAACGACCTTCTGGGATTCCAGAGCCGCGGCGACGCTGACCGCTGCGCGGAGGCTCTGGCCATGCTGGTGCCGGGCGTGCGCATCCGGCAGCACGAGTCGGGCAGCTTCGAAGCGCAGCGGGACGGGGATGCCCGCACCACCTACGGTCGGGGGATGCCGATCAGCATCGACGTGGAGGCGGTCAGGAGTTCGATCACGGCCGATGAGCCCATCGAGCACGTGCTGCCGGACGGCAGGCCCTTGCGCGAGGCGATGGAAGGGTATCGGCGCCAGGGGATACGCGTGCTGGTCGGGCTGGACCGCACCGACTACACCAAGGGCATACCGGAGCGCATCCAGATCGTCGAGCACCTGCTGGAGATGGGAGAGCGGGTGGTGTACCTGGGCTTCGGAGCGCCCACCCGGCCGGGCGTACCGGCCTTCGACGCACTGGTGGACCTGGTTCGGACGGAGGCGGAGCGGGTGAATCAGAGGTTCGCGGGCACCCTCTCCTGGGAGCCGGTGCAGTTCTACTACGCGTTCCTGCCCCTGAGCGACATCTTCCGCATCATGAGGGATGCCGATGTCGTCCTCACCACGTCTCTGAGCGACGGGCTGAACATCGTCCCGCTGCAAACCGTCGCCGCGCAGTCCCTCCTGCCCGCCGAGGGGCGCCACCTGGCGGTGGCAGGCAAGAACACGGGAATCGGCCGAGCCCTGGAGGGCTTCGCAGAGGGCGGGCACGGCTTCGTGACCGTGGACCCGCTGGACCCCCCGGGCGCTGCGCGACGCCTCGCCGAGAGCCTGCGGGCCGACGAGCGCATCAGCGATGCCCTGGTGAACTACGTGAGCGAGCATGACGTGCATCACTGGTCCGCTTCGTTCCTGGCTGCCCTCAACGAGCTGGCCAGGCGGGCATAGTCACCGATAAGGCGCAGCCGTGCCCGAGGCCTCCTCCCCATCAGCGCTCCCGCCACGGGTGCGGGCTTTTCTCAGCGACGCCCGCAGCGACCCCTCGCGGACCCTGCTGGCGCTGGACATCGACGGCACCATCAGCGAGATCGCGCCCACGCCGGAGGAAGCGGAAGTCACCCCCCGCATGCGGGGCCTGCTGGCTCGCTTGGCCGAGGCCTATCCTCTGGCCTTCCTCAGCGGCAGAGACGCCGAGGTGGCCCGCCGCATGGCGGCGGTGCCCAAGGCCGTCTATGTGGGGGCTCACGGGCTGGAGACGCTGGACCAGGAGGGCCTCCGCAGCGCCCTGGACCGGGAGGGCTTCGTGAGGAGAGCGCAGACTATGGCGGAGGCGGTTCGCGGGGATGTGCCGGAGGTCGGGCCACACATCGAGACGAAGCGCTGGGGCGTGGGCTTCCACTACCGGCAGATCGACGAGCCCGCCCTGGTCGAGCGGCTTTTGAAGAGCATCGAGCGGCACCTCCCGCGGGGCCTGCGTGTGCGCTACGGGAAGAAGGTTGCCGAGGTGGTGCCCGACGTGGCCGCCGACAAGGGCACAGCCGTGAGGGAGCTCATGGAGCGGCTTGGCCCTCGCCGGGTGCTGGCCCTGGGCGACGACCGCACCGATGTGGCCACCTTTCGCGCCCTGGAGGAAGGGAGGACTCGCGGCTGGGCCTTCCTCCGCGTAGCCGTTCTGGGCAGTGATGAACCCCCACCCGAACTCCTGGCCAGCGCGGACTACCGGGTTCGGGGCGTGGAGGGAACCTACGACCTGCTGTCGCAACTTCTGGATGGTTGAGCGCACCGCTCCTGACTAACCTCTGGAACCTCCATCGGTTGTTGCCGGTCCAGATGGAGTTGGGGTCAGGACGGTGCCGACAGATGGATGATCATCGGGGAATGGCGGTGCCCCGCATTTGAGGGCAGGACGTGCGCTATGCGGCCGCCTTTTGGTCGGAATCCTCCGTGTCCGCGAGAGGCGGTTCGTTGCGCTCGCGGAGCCGCACCAGGGCTTGCACAACCCTGGGGCTGAACTGCGTGCTTGAGCACTCAACGATCCCCCGCACAGCCTGGGCGATGGATCGGGCCGCCCTGTAGGGCCGGCCACTGGTCATGGCATCGAAGGCGTCGGCCACAGAGACGATGGTGGCGGGCTCGGGGATGGCCTCGCCTGACAAGCCGTCGGGATAGCCGCTGCCGTCCCAGCGCTCGTGGTGCGAGCGGGCGATGGCGGCCGCCAGTTCGAAGCCCAGCCGCCCGGCCAGGAACTCCCCGCCCCAGACGGTATGGCCTTTCATCAGCTCCCATTCTTCGTCGCTGAGTCGGCCCACGTTGGCCAGGATGGAATCCGGTACGCGGATCTTGCCGATGTCGTGGAGCACAGCCGCCAGGCCCAGCTCCCTCGCGTCCTTCTCGCTGTAGCCGAGCTCAGCGGCCAGCGCCTCGGTGGTGGCGCGGACGTTCTGGAGATGGTGTCCGCTGGTGCGGTCATGGGCCTCGGCAGCGGCGGCGAGCAGCATGACCGTCTCGGCCTGGGCCTCAGTGAGGCGGGCTGAGGCCGACTGGAGCTCCTCAACCAGCGTCGCCATGCGCGCGATAGCGGTGACCTGGGTGGCAACAGCCATCAGGAACTGGGCGTCACGGGGTCCGAAGGCCGCCTTCCGCTTGCTGGCGACCGATACGTCGCCGATCAGTTCATTCTGCCAGATCATCGGCGCGACCAGAGCCGACCGCAGCCCTGCTGCACACACCAGTTCTCGCTGCGTATCAGTAAGCCGCTGGTCGCGCAGCAGGTCGTCCAGGATGATCGGGCGGCGCGTACGCTCCAAGATCTGGCGCAGCGGGACATCCCTGGCCCGGCGCTGTTCGCGGTTCCACGCCTCGACGAGCTCCTTGGGCGCCTGGGCGAACGTTTCCGCGGCGAATGGCGCCTCGGGCTGCGCAGGCGGAAACAGCCCGAAGTTGACGGCGTCATAGCCGGCGCCGACCGACAGGCGATGGGCCACCAGCCGCAGCTTTTCGTTGAGGTCACCCGGCGACGTCAGCAGCGGCACGATCTCCCCCACCATTTTCGCGGCGCGCTCGTCACCCAGGAGCCGCGGCAGAGCCATGCCGGCCGACCGCACGGGCCGCTGCCGCTTGGCAGCGTACATGTCACTGTCAGCCAGCTTGATCAGCTCCTCGATCCTTCCGGCCTCGGTGGGGCAAGTTGCGAGCCCGATGCTGACAGCTATCGCCACGCTCGCCCCGGTCTCCGGATCCGTCAGGGGGGCGCCTGCCAGGGTGTCGAGCACGGCGTCACGATAGCGTTCGCCCGCGTCGCGGTCAGCGCCCGCCAGGATCGCCACGAACTCATCCCCTCCGTACCGGCCGACGACGGCACCGTCCCTCGACAGTGCGCCGGCGACCGCCACCAGCACAGCGTCGCCGACCTGGTGGCCATACGTGTCGTTTATGACCTTCAGGTCGTCAACATCAATCATTGCTGCGACGTGCGAAGCGCCGTCGCCGCCATCGGAGACCAGGTTGCGTAGCTCCTCCACAATGGTTGCGTGGTTGAGCACACCCGTCAGCGGGTCGCGCCGCACCTGGTCCCGCAGCGCTTCTTCTAGCCGCTTGCGCTCGCTGATGTCTCTGAGGGAACCTTCGACCCCGACAGATGCGCCATCGGGGCCACGAAGGAAATGAGCACTCACAGAAGTATCAACCACGCGGCCGTCCCCCGTCTTCAGGTGGACTTCATAATCGACGACCTCTCCGCGTTCCAGAAGTACTTTCAAGAGCGCTGAGCGCTCTTCCGGGCTCTCGTAGACGTCCAGCACCTGTGTGCCGATTAGCTCCTCACGGGTGTATCCGTATTTCTCTACTGTGGGGTTGATTTCGATGATGATGCCGTTCGCATCCGTCTGGTAATAGATGTCCTGGACGTTCTCGAAGATCTGGCGATACTTCGCCTCGCTCTCTCGCAGGGCCTCCTCGGCCCGCTTGCGCTCGGTGACGTCGCGAGCCATTCCCTGTACGGCTACCGGCCGGCCCCCTTCGTACACCGCTGCAGCGTGCGTTTCGACTTCGGCAAAGGTGCCGTCCTTCCGTTCTAGCTTGTAAGTGCTGAGCCCGGCCTGCGTGCCGGTCTTGATGATCTCCTCGAGAGCAGCAAGTGCAACTGGAAGCTGGGAATCATCCAGAAGATCGGCGAACGACAACTTGGAGATTTCATCTCGCGAGTATCCCAGCAGCCGCAGGGCCGCATCGTTGGCGTCAAGGAATCGGCCCTCGAGGTCGTGGACGTACACAGCGTCGAGGGACCGATCGAAGAGTGTACGGTATCTCTGATCGGTCTCTCGCAGGGCCTCCTCCGCCTGCTTGCGGTCGGTGATGTCCATGAGGACCGCCCGCAGGCCAACAATACGATCCCCGTCAAGAATCGGGCGGCTGGAGGTGCGTGCCCACCTTATCTCGCCAGACTTCGTGAAGAGCCGGTACTCGCTGGGTTCGAGATTTCCAGAAACCGTCCTCTGAAAACTCTCAATCAGGGGCGCCAAATCGTCCGGGTGGATGAACTCCGTGAACGACCGACCGATGACCTCTGACGGACTATATCCGCCGATCTGCTTCACGACTGGGCTGACGTAGGTTATCCGGCCATCTTTGTCTAGGCTATAGATGATCTCGCTAATGTTCTCGACCAGGTCACGGTACTTCTCCTCCGATTCCCGTAGCCCCTCCTCTGCCCGCTTCCGCTCGGAGATCTCACTAAGGAGCTCCTGATTCTTGTCCAACAGCTCTCGAGTGCGTTGTTGAATTCTGGCTTCCAGATCTTCTTGAGCCTTCTTGAGCGCCTCGTCCGCTCGCTGGCGAGCAGTGACCATCTCATTGAAGTCCCGGGCCAGAGACGCCACTTCCTCGGGGCCGGACACCCTGGCCCTCGCCTCCAGGTCCCCCGACGCAACCGCCCTGGCGCTCGCCTGCAGCGAAGCCAGGGGACGCGCCACTGATACGGCGAGCATTGCTACCGCCGCAGCCCCGACAACGAAGGCAGCCGCGCTGAACCCGACCAAGAGCCAGAGGGTGACATCTGCGGCGC
>Ga0209979_1002226_pt1 | contig 19047 bp, 15 predicted proteins | sample AnhtaG_FD_183114 | JGI IMG/M metagenome (GOLD analysis project Ga0209979, IMG submission 183114) | Deep subsurface microbial communities from Anholt, Denmark to uncover new lineages of life (NeLLi) - Anholt_01485 metaG (SPAdes) (version 2) | ecosystem: Environmental > Aquatic > Marine > Oceanic...
CAATCCGTCCGCTGCTCACCGATGACACGGAATTCGTTTGGTTATTGAAATTCCAAAGAACCTGTCCCCGGTTCAGTCCAATAGAGCATTTGTGTCGGCTACGCGACACAAAAACTCTTAATTAATTTCATTTTTGACGCAGTCGGCAAAAGTTCATTTACCAAGTGTAAACCATTGTTACAATCTGGTGGTGTATATATATCATCAGAATTAGGTTGGATGGCTCAAAACCTTTTCTTCGCGCTTATTACGCCAATAATTGGCAACAAAAAAGTCATATTTCCGATTCCTTCGGATTGTAGAAGAAGTGTGCTTTTTATCAAAAAACTTAGTGAGGAAGGAAAATTTAAAGCAGTTATAGATAGAAAATATTCGCTGAAAGAAATTGCAGAAGCTTATAGGTATGTCGAAAAAGGACAGAAAACGGGAAATGTAGTAATAACTTTGGAATATAATAACAAAACCTAACTAAGCGCTGCATCCGAACGCTATTCCGCTGCGCTTCATAGCGGCAGGTGAGCTTGGTCGTTGGGCACAAAAGAATGAATAGAAAAGAGTCATATGTCATCGGCTCCATTCTCGCAGTCATGATACCAATTCTACTGGTTGCATGCTGCTGGTTCTGCATAATCACAGCCATGATGCTTGAGATTTGGACATTTCCTGACAGCACCGCTATTGCATCGCTGGTTGTTAGTTTCCTTACAGGTTTGGCAATTGATGTTTATTGTCTAAGAAAATGGACCAAAAACATATATCGGGCTAACATGAAACTAATGATCATTCTGTATTTGGTCTGTTCTTTCATAGCCATTGGCATGTTCATGGGGGTACCTATTGGAAATCTTGCTTTGGGTATCCTTGCCGGCCTTTACATAGGACGTCGGTGTTTTCATATGGAACAAGGAAAAGATAGTCTTAACCGTTTCGCTCATAATACAAGCTTTTTCGCTGCCTTTATCATAGGACTGCTATCCTTCCCTGTTGGAATGCTGGCATTGTTTGCTGGCGAAGAGTATTTGATTAGATCGCTCGTTGAATCACTGAGGATCGGTTATTCTAGAATAGTCGGAGTAGTGTTTGTATTGGTCCTGTGTAGTCTGCTAATGATAGTACAATACTGGTTAACCCGTGGCAGCGCTATCTTGGCGTACAGAGGCTGGACCAAGTGTCAAGAATAAGCAGATTTTCTCTGCTGTTTAATTTATGAACTTGCCCAACAATGGGATCGAGCGTACCCCGTACGGTGCAAATATTATTTTCCCATAAGTTTTTATTCGATATTGATTTATAGCTGGCTCAGATGAAAGTATTTGCAAAGCTTTTTCCGATTCTTTACCATCTGCGGACTATGAAAGAGAAATTATGGATTACATTGGTCACTTGTCTGGCATATTGCATTGATAAAGAACTCTACAAAGCCATCGATTACCTCCGGGAACAGGTTCGGGTGCTTGTAGAGCAGCAGGAAAAGCAGAACAAACGGATTTTGCTAACCAATCGTCAGCGGATGAGAGTGGCTGCCAAGGCCAAAAGGCTCAGCAGAAAAATGCTGGCGCAGTGTACGGTCCTAATTTTACCCCAGATACAATCCTTGGTTGGTTTCGCAAACTGATCGCTGAAAAATATGATGGCAGTAAAAATCGCAAAAAACCAGGTAGACCACAAATCAGCCAGGAAATTGTAAAGCTTGTCATCAAATTCAAGGAAGAAAATCCAAGATGGGGCTATAAGAAGATTGCAGATCAGCTTGTTTATCTGAAATATACAATCAGCAAATCAACCGTCAAAAATATCCTTATTGAAAACGGCTATGATCCTGAACCTGATCTGACTGTAAAAAGCACCTGGCATGAGTTTGTTAAGAGCCATTGGGAAGTATTAACTGCCTGTGATTTCTTTACTGTTGAACTTCTCATTGGTCGAAAGCTGATCAGGTGCACAGTCTTCTTCGTGATTGAACTCTCAAGGAGAAAAGTATTTTTTACCCCCATCAAATCCCAGCCAGATGGTAAATACATGAAACAGGTGGCTATACTTCTCACGGATTATGAAAATGGATTTTTGAACGGCAAAAAATACTTAATCCACGATAGAGACCCGTTGTATAAAACGAAAGAGTTTCACCAAATATTGGGGTCTTCTGGCATAAGGCCGGTGAAACTTCCTCCTAGAAGCCCCGACTTGAATCCATACGCAGAACGCTTCGTGAAATCAGTAAAATCTGAATGTCTGAATCATTTGATACTGTCTTATGTTGATCAGCTTGAATATGTGCTTAAAAATTATTGCGAGTATTATCACCACGAGAGGATTCACCAGTCGCTGGGTAGAATAATTGAGCCAATACATAACATCGATGACGATGCTGAGATCGTCTGCATCGAACGCCTTGGCGGACTACTGAAATCATACCACAGATTGGCAGCTTGACAACCTTGGTAATTGTTATTGTACCGACAGAGGTAGTAGGCGTTTTGCGAAAATCTCATGCCAAAAACAATCATTTCAAAGACCTTCAAGCAAAGTTAATGAGCAAATCATAACTTTACTGCAATATCGCTGACAAAATTTTCAATATTAACTTGTTAAAGAACAAAGGTTTAACTGCTGACTAATATTTGCACTGTACGGGAAATAAAAGTCAATTCAACAGAAGAACTATAGCATTTAATGATGTAAAATGCGAATGAGGTGTTTAGGATTGTAAATGCTTGTCTTTCAAGAGGATAGATAGTTATTCTTAGTGGTCCCATTTCCGCTTGACAAGCACACCAATCCTCTTACCGGCTCAATCGGGGTAGTAACTATAAATATGGCTCGTCTGGGATATCTGGCGACTGAAAAGAGCGATTTCCTTGAAAAATTAGGCCGGTTGATGGAAATAGCAAAAACAAGCCTTGAGACAAAACGAAAAGTCTTGGAAGGACTCACAGACAAAAACCTCTATCCTTATACAAAGTTTTATCTGCGTGATGTAAAACAGCGGTTTAACAAATATTGGCACAATCATTTTTCTACTATAGGGCTGATTGGAATGAACGAGGCCTGCCTGAATCTGCTTGGTTGTGATATAGGAACATCGGAAGGCAATGCCTTTACAGAGAAAGTCCTGGATTATATGCGTCAGAAGCTGCTTGGGTTCCAGCAGGAGACGGGAAATCTATATAACCTGGAAGCAACGCCGGCAGAGGGTACTACATACAGGCTAGCTAAATTAGATAAGAAACGCTTTCCGGACATCATCTGTGCAAACGAACCGGGAGTTTCAGATGGCAGCAAACCATTTTACACGAACTCAACACACCTGCCGGTCGATTACACTGATGATATTTTCAAGGTTCTTGATCTCCAAGACAGCCTCCAGTCGCGATACACAGGTGGGACCGTACTGCATATATTCCTGGGCGAAGCGGTCGCCGACCCTCAAGCTGTTAAGGCATTTATACGCAAGGTCTGTGAGAACTATCATCTGCCGTATTTTACTATCTCACCAACATTTTCTGTGTGTCCTGAACACGGTTACATTACAGGCGAACGTCATAAATGCCCTAAATGCGGCATTGAAACAGAGGTTTACTCGCGTGTGGTTGGCTATTTGAGACCCGTTAAACAATGGAACGAAGGTAAACAGGCGGAGTTTAATCTGCGAAGCAAGTACAGAATAGGAGGATAATCATGGAAATTGGCGGTTTGAATACATTCAGTCTAAGTGATTTTCCGGGTAAAGTTGCAGCCGTGGTTTTTACACAAGGGTGTAACTTTCGCTGTCCGTACTGCCACAACGCCTCTTTGATCCCATACCATTACCATGCCCCAGACGAGTTACTGATACCTGAGGAGCATTTCTTCGAATTTCTTGCATATCGCAGTAATCGGTTAGATGCCGTAGTAGTTAGCGGCGGCGAACCGACAATACGCAGGGACTTGCCTGCGTTTCTGCGTCGAATTAAGGATATGGGTTTTGCAGTTAAGCTGGATACAAACGGCAGCGAACCAGAAGTCTTAAAAGAGATACTGGAAAACAACCTCATAGATTACATCGCAATGGATATAAAAGCACCGCTGGATAAATATAAACAAGTAACCAAGGCTCTATCGCTCATGGCCAAAGACAAGGTTAAAGAGAGTATAGAATTAATTTCAGAAAGCGGCGTTGACCATGAATTTCGCACAACCGTGGTAGAGGCACTATTATCACCGGAGGACATGCAGGCGATACGCAAACTCATTCCGGCCGGCTCGACATATCGTCTGCAGAAATTCTGTCCGGAACATGCCTGTGATCCGGAATTGCGAAAACACTCAAATGTGTTTTTAGGAGACCTATTGTTATGAGTATTCGCCCGGACACGTGGATTGCAAGGATGGCAAAAAAATACGGTATGATTGAACCGTTTGTGGAAGAACAGGTACGCAGTATAGATGGTCGCCCCGTTATCTCATATGGAACCTCATCCTTTGGTTACGATTTACGGGTATCCGACCGGTTTCGTATCTTTACGAATGTCTATGGCTCTGTCATAGATCCAAAAAACTTTGACCCTAAAAGCCTTGTAGAAGTTGAGGGTGATGTTTGCGTTATACCACCAAATAGCTTTGCCCTGGCCCTAAGTGTCGAGTGGTTCCGCATTCCCAAGAATGTAATAACCATTTGTGTTGGCAAGTCCACTTATGCTCGTTGCGGAATTATTGTAAACGTCACACCATTTGAACCGGGCTGGGAAGGAAAGGCTGTGCTGGAAATTTCGAACACTACGCCGCTGCCGGCAAGAGTTTACGCAGGTGAAGGTCTGGCTCAGGTATTGTTTTTTGAAAGCGATACACCATGCAAAACTTCCTACGCTGACCGTAAGGGGAAATACCAAAACCAGAGTGATATAACTCTTCCTAAGGCTTAAGAATAAAGCTATTGATGCGCGATCAAAAGCTTACTCTTTTATGTGGGAAGTTGACACCTTAGTGTTTTTTTTGAGTAACGGCTCAAATCCATTGTTCTTTTTAACTTCATTATTGAGCCAAAAACGAAGGTTTTTTTACATCGGATTAGCCTTCCTGACATATGTCAGGATTAAGTATACGGTGAGAAATAAGTGTATCAATCATATAATTCTTTCGGGGTATCAGAATATGGGACGAATGATCCTTAATACGCTGATGACCGTCAAAAGACGATATCCACTCTACTGCCGTAATCCTTTGTCTAAGATGGATTAGATTTGGGGAGAACCTTGCCCGTACGTGCAAAGTGTGGTATTCTGTTCATATAACACGCATTGAATGACGGATTATTGTGAAGCAATCGAAGCAATTACTATGGCAAACCGAAAGAGAACATACTGTATTCTTGCTTTTTCACTATTCATGTTGATAATCATCTCTGAAGCTGGCTTTAGCATGGCCAAACAATTTCCAACCGGAGTGATTTTTCACGAGGACACATTGTACAGATCTGACGCAAGAGGCGATAACTGGTGCATCACATGGGTAGCGGACGACTCACAAATAACATCTATGTGCGATGGCAACTGGTTGAAAGGCAAGCACAGTTATCACAATCATCTGTATCGTATTACAGGAGGTCCGGAAGGCTTTTCGAGAACTGATATTCCGAATTATCCTCAGTTTGTCTCAGGCACTGGAAGTTGGTTCGGATATGGCATTGTTTCGGTCGATGGTATTATTTACTCGGTTCTTTCGAAGACTCCTGCCAATCGATGGTCGGGACCATTTCGTGGAATCAAGTTGTTGAAATCCACAGATAATGGAAACACGTGGTATCGAGTAAGTCGTTACGGAAAAGAACGAAAGATTGGCCCATGGGATGATGCCCGTAATGAAGTCAATGCCGATGAGATGTTCTTCCTGGAGGAGTTCGGGCTTCATCATCAGACAAAAGAGGCATATCCGTTTTCCTATGTTGATTTTGTGAAACAGGGGAAAGATAATTCAGCTTCAAAAGACAATTACCTATACGTCTATTCTCCCGAGGGAGCACATGCTCATAAGCTGTTGCTGGCCAGAGTCCGTAAAGACAAGCTTGGTATTCGGAGTGCCTGGGAGTATTTTCAAAAATTTGAAAACAACCTTCCAGCATGGACATCCGACATCAGAAAGCGAGACTATGTCCATATCTTCCCTGAGAAGAGTAATGATGGCAACTACTTTGGATGGTATTCATGGCTGCCTTCAGTAGTGTGGAATGAGGGGCTTGGGCTTTACATTATGGTAAACGGTGGTACTTACGCTGGTCGGAAAATGACATCCTCTGACAAAGACTACTATGATGCTTGGATGCATACTCGAACGGGCAGTCTTGGCTTCTGGTATTCTGAGAATCCCTATGGTCCCTGGCATGAGTTCTACTATACAGACTATTGGACAGTTGACAATCCTAAGAACCGAACCTATCAGCTCAAGCTTTCGCCTAAGTGGATAAGCGATGATGGCAGGAAGATGGTGTTAATTTGGTCGGATGCTATGAAGAATAAAGAGGGACGTTCTCATTCCGTGAACTACAAATGGAACCACATGAAAATAACAATACAAATCATGTAGTAACATAGAAATCTCATTTATGGTTCGTCGCAACCTGTCCCAGTCCATAAATGGTTGTGCCTTTCGACAAACTGTGATCTTTGGCAGCGTACCAGCGATCTTATACGTGTTGTTGATATTGAACAAGTCCGGAATTTCTTGTAAGGTCACCCTTTTTGTTTTTTACCGGAGACCCTAAGTTCAGCAGACCATTGAGCGATCAGATCAGCCGTCATCGCGTCGCCTGTCTTCTCGCCCCACGCAGCAAGCCGTCTCACCAGATCACGCACCACCATACTGTTCTCCGTTTTTCCAAACTTGTTGTCCTTGTCAGGTTCAGCGGCGTGGCGGTAGTAGAGTTCTGGCTGGCGATGTGTATTCAGAATCAGCTTCCAGTCAGTAGTAACGACACACCGCTCGCGCATCGACGAATCCCCGCCTTGTGGTGGCTTCTTATGAGTAGGATAAGGAGAATTCTGGATGAAGACGTCCTTGTGCCAGCCTGCAGTCTTGCCAAGCATCAGCTTCTTCGCGCTCTGACCGTGTAGGGCGTCCGGCCAGGACAAGCCGCAGAGATCGAGAATAGTAGGGCAAAGGTCGGCGATGCTGATTACGTTTTCAATCCGCTTGCCCTCAGGCAACGTTCCCGGCCAGCTAATTATCAAAGGCACGTTAGCGGATTGATCGTAACACAGACGCTTGTGGTGGTTGTTCCAGTTCGCAGGATAGTTTTCTCCGTGGTCAGACGTGAACACGATGATAGTGTTTTCGCTGAGTCCCAATTTGTTCACTGCTGTCAATAACCGACCAACATTCGCATCAAGTCGGTTCACCATGGCGTGATAGATGGTCTGTTCCTCAGGTTCGATCTTGCCCTTGTAGAGCGCTACGTTCTCATCAGGTGCCGTCTTGGGTGTATGAGGCGGATAGAAGGACAACCAACAAACGAAAGGTTTGTCTTTGTGTTCAGTAATAAACTCAACGGCATAGTCCGTTTCCACGTCCGGTCGATACCTGCCGACCATACTCCGACCGGAAGGGATCATGGGCGGGTTCTCCTTCAGTTTCTTCCGAAACGCATTCTCGAACTCGCCCGGCTGAGGGTAATAGGGCTCGTCCTTGATCCAGTGTTTCCAGCCTGTATGAAAGCCGCGCCACCGGTCGAAGTAATCCGGTACCGGGTCCGTCCCGAGATGCCATTTGCCGATGTAGCAGATTCTATACCCAACTTCGTGCATGGCACGCATCCAGGAAAACTTGTCTGGTGGCAGGGGAATTTTATTCTCGACCACTGTGGTCACGTTGGGAAATAGGCCAGTGACCATGCTTGAGCGGCAGGGTGAGCAGACAGGCTGCGTCGTGTAGCAAGATGTGAACAGTATGCCGCGCTTGGCCAAACCGTCCAGTGCTGGAGTCTGCACCTTGTCGTTGCCGTAACAGCGAAGAGTATCTTTGCGCTGCTGATCGGTCATGATGTAGATCACGTTCGGCTTGCGGTCGGGCGCAGAGAAAGCTCGTGACCCAAAGGCCGTGAGCGTCAACGATCCCACTGCCGATGATTTCAGAAACTCACGTCGTGTCAGCTGTGTCATTACGATTCACCTCCGTAGCTCTACCTACTACCTCTTGCCGGCATCAGTTACACTTGTCTGTTGCGTTTCGCACTCCTTTTTCCATCTAGCCTGCAGGTTTATCATCTGCTTCACTTTCTCTGGATACGCCGATGCCAGGTCTTTTTCCTCACCCGGATCCGCTGCCAGGTCGAAAAGCCCGAGTATGTTGCCATCCTTCATCCGGAGCTTCAAGTCCCCTATGCGAATTGCATCCTCTTCCTTGTAGGTCCAATAGAACGTCCGGTCATGTTCCATCTCTCTTCCTTCAAAGAGCGACCAGACGTCTATGGCGTCTATTACGCGATCCCGAGGAGTCCTGGCCCCGGCAAGCCCCGCAAAGACGGCGTAAAGATCCAGGTGGAGCCAGGGAGTCCGAATCCGTTTACCCCCGGGAATTCTTCCATTCCATCGTGCGCAGCAGATTACCTTGAGACTGTTCTCAGACAAGGTACGGCCGTAGTCATTCAGAAAACTGCCGCCCTGGTCGCTGAGAAACACGATCAGGGTATTTTCAGCAATCCCGAGCCGGTCTACCTCTTCCACAACCCGGCTTACGCAGAAATCGAGATACTGGACCATGTGTTTGTAGTTCGTTTTGGGATCGTCGCTGTGATAATAACCAGGGGGTGGCTGGTAAGGTCCGTGCGGCGCGTAAAACGCAAGATTCATATAGAACGGTTTCGGATTTGCCTTTCTTCCCCGCAAATACTTCACAGCCTCGTCGGTAAACAACTTGTCGAAATATCCCTCATCATTGATAGGCGTCAAGTTGCGATAGAAATAGTTTTTCATGTCCCTATTGTAAAGATGTGTGTAGTAGTCCGCATGTCCCGCATTGCTGCCGTAGTATTGATCAAAACCATGGTATGTGGGATTGAATTTCTCGGCATATCCCAGATTCCATTTCCCGAATAACGCCGTGTCGTATCCTGCGTCTTTAAGAACCTCCGCGATTGTGATTTCTTTCGATGAGAGTCCGCCCTCAGGTATACGGGGATTTGTCTGGCTGTTCAAACCTACCCGATAGGCGTGGCGCCCCGTGTTCCAGCCGCATCGGGCCGGACCGCAGAGAGGGGTCCCAATCAGGCAGTTGTCAAAGATCACACCTTCTGAAGCAAGCCGATGCAGGTGGGGCGTTTTGATCTTAAGTCTGTCTGAGGTCTCGGTTGAGTCGGCCTTGTAGAATCCCACAGCTTCCCTACCAAGATTGTCCGCCACAATGAAAATGATGTTCGGTTTTTCCCTCGAAGTAGCGCGCACATCAGAGCGTAGATAAGTACCCAGTGCAGCGACTCCAAGACCGATTGTTTTGAGAAATTGACGTCGACTTGTTTTGTTGCACATCTTCAGTCGTCCCTTCCGGTGGTGAATATCTTATCTTCTTCTCTTCTAAATCTCTGCCTTTCACACCTTCTCTGGCACTACAAATGGCTTGCGGTACTGACGTGTTAACATGCTATTGGCCTCATCGTCGCTGATGAATTGTTGTTTTACTGGGTCGAAGTCCAGCGATCGGCCTAGGCGATAGGAAATGTTTGCCAGGTGCACCAGAGCGCATGTATAGAAACCCTCTTCGATGCTCTTGTTAAAAGTCTTGGGATCTCCATTACGAATCGCGTTAATGTAATTTGCATAGTGGTTGCCAAGGCCGCTGCCTGTTGCGCCCGGTTCGCAGTTTTTGCCCATGTAGGTCTGCCACTCACCAACCGTTTTGGCCATATAGCCCTTGGATCCGTAGAATAGGTTGCCAACGGTATTGGAACCACTGATCATGTAACCGGTTGAGGAATTCGGGTCGGCTTTCATCCACATGCCGTCTTCTCGATTGCTAATCCAGTGACGCACTTCAAACTGTAGGATCTTCTTTTTGTCCCCTCTGCCTTGCTCGTTAGGGAACTCAAACATGGCCATCAGTACATTTGGAGTGTTTTGGTCGTCGTCGAACATAACATGGCCACCCATGGTGCACACCCGTGTTGGCAGCTTAACACCCAAACCCCAGCGGGCAACGTCCATCTCATGTATGCCCTGATTGCCCATGTCACCATTGCCGTACTCCCAGTTCCAGTGCCAGTTGTAATGGAAGCGGTTTCGAGAGAAAGGACGTTTCGGGGCTGGTCCCAGCCAAAGGTCATAATGCACGCCCTTGGGAATGGATTCATCAGGAGTCTTTTTGATGGTGTCACGCCATTTGTAGCACAGACCCTTGGCCAGGTAGACCTTACCAAGGCTTCCTTCGTGTAGGAACTTGGCCATGGATTGGGCACAGGGATTACTGCGTTGCTCGGCACCGTCTTGTACAATCACATTGTATTTTTTGGCGGCCTTGACGAGTTGCTGGCCCTCGAAAAAATTATGGCAGCAGGGTTTTTCCACGGATACATGTTTGCCCGCCTGAATCGACCAGATAGCGGCCAAGGCATGCCAGTGATTCGGCGTAACAATAGAGACCGCATCAATGGATCTGTCTTCCAGCAGGTGACGAACATCCGTATATATCCTGGGCCTTTTCTTGCCCTTGTCGGTGAAGTGCGTCTTAACACGCTCATCAAACAGATTCTCATCCACGTCACACAGGGCCGCCACATCAACGTTGGGCAGCTTCAAATAGCTGCTGATGTGGTTCTGCCCCATGCCTCGGATGCCAATCACGGCCATCCGAACCCGTTCGTTGGCACCGGCCCAGGACGTTTTGTCGGGCAGGAAGGTCACACCGGCGGCGACACCTGTGGCAGCTTTCTTAATAAACGATCTGCGAGATACCTTGCTTTCAAGTTCCATTGTCCAATCTCCCATTCTCATGTAATGTTTCTTCTTGACTGTTATCTCTCACTCCAAATCCCGTTCCAGTGCTTCCGTCATAGCCGCTGTGTCCACAACCAGACTCGCATCTCGTGCGTAGACAGAATCGGGATCAAAGCTAATAATCTCATTGGCCACGCGAACGGTGGAATCATCGAGACGCTCAATGGCGGGCATCGTCTCCCCCGGCGATACAGGATAGATGACGGTCAGGAATCGCCACCGCCGGGCTGGAACGGCATTGCTGACCCACAGATTGTGGCCGCAAAGTATATTGTCTCTTCGCCACTGGCGATAATCTTCGCCAGTAAGCGGATTCACAAACGCTTTCATCCCGACACGGTCGTCAAGCTCGAGCCCTTCCGGATAGGCTATGTGCCGCAGACGCACGTTTACGTCGCCAACCATGTAATCCACAGTGAATGTGCTTTTGTCGAAGGTGAACGGCTCCTCGGGCAAAATGTGGTACAGCCAGGTATAAGTAGCGGGTCGTGAACAGCTCAGATCGTCGCAGATTATAAAATATCGGCCCTGCAGGAAAAGAACATGCCGAATAAAATGCTTTAGATAGGGCAAGGCCTTCTTTTCGTACACGTCGTCCAAAGGCAACGACCATCGCGAGTACTTGCCAGGCACACGAGGATAGCAGCGTGTAGCGTCACCGGCAAAATATACATAGTTTTCGCCGCGCGAAAAGGCAGCAATGCGTCCGTAGGTAGGATAGATCTGGCCGCTTGACGGTTGCGCCTGTCCAAGGCCATCCACCAGGATGGTGTTATGACTCATAGTGTGGTATGCATAGGCATCACGATTGGCCGAACTCCCACCGCCGTGGTTGAGCATTTGACCATAAGCGTGCAGTTGGAACGAGCCATCGGAGTTGAACGAGTGGCCGTAACCGCCGCGAGGCCGACACTGAAAGATAACACCCAGACCATTCTCGAAGGTCGAGCGTAAGCTCGGAGGACCGGTGGCGGCCATCCCCCAGCCAGCGACAGGAAAGAGACCAACGGTTTTATTCTCCGGTTTTGGTCGTAGCTTATCATGATACGCCGGCAACACGTACTCAATCCAAGGACGGAACGTGGAGAATTCATCGCCGCCGTATTGCTGCCAGTTCAACAGGAAGTGCCCGTCACCGGTCAGATAGGCGAATTTGCGAAAGTGGGCCAGGTGATTGTTACGGGAAGCGTTCGCCTGATTGCCCCAGGCGTTGTGGCTCATACCCACAGGAATGACTCTCCGAAAGAACTCACCGATGCGATTGTAGAATGGATTCCGGCCAAGATTGGCTTGAGGAAGTAATGTGTCAAAGTACATCGTAGCATTCATCAACCATTTGCATTTTGAGGTGCCATACCCCGGGCCCTCATTCCATGCCTCGTCGAAACCGTGACCGCAGGTGACGCCGATAAGATAGTTGAGAATCAGGTCAAACCATTCGCGGCCGATCTCGCTGTGCTCGTAAAGTGTCAGGCCACATACGGCGGTGCCCATGGCGGCTTCGTAGCCGTGGCTGCTAATCATTCCAGACATCCCAGCAGCTCTGACCAGAGGCTGGCCCGTTTTCTTGTCCCTTCTGTTTCGATTCTTCCACGAAAAGTCGTTCATGATGTGAGCGACGCGCCACTCGAGAGACTTTATCATAATCTGTCGTTCATCCGACGTTAGAACAGGATAGAGCCAGTCAAACAATAGGGCCAGAAACTCATTTCCATGAGTGGCGTCTTCATTGCCGTCGCCTCCCAGCCCTTCCGGTGATGCCCGTCCCCCCGGAGGATAGCTCGCCCACATCACGGCGCGAGATTTCACTCCCGCATATCGGTCCTCGCCGGTCATCCGCCAGACAAAACACACCGTCGCAAGATCTCTGGCGATAGTATAAAACTCCTGTCTGGGTTCGGCTGCGCGATCCGTTGCAGGAAAGTCACGCCACCAAGGCTTTTGCATGATCCCATCAGCCTGGTGACACAAGTAATGCAGAGCGGCTTTCGAACCGACATCTGTTTGCGCCAGGCGACGGATTCGATTCATGTTCTCGGCGTTGAATAGAATGCGAGGATGCCCCATTTGGGCGAGACCTGGATTCGCCAGTTTCGAACGATCCCAGATCACTGCCTCTTTTGAGATGATGAACGAACGAATCTTGCTCCATTCGACCTGACCAGTTCCAACGTAATAACCCACGCGCCAGTACCAGCGATCTTTCTCTTGAGTCGAATCTTTGACTAAGGCTGGTATGGTATTGTAGAAGTTGTAAGGGCAGGTAACGTTTACCACAGGGTTTGAGCAGTCCGGATTTGGTGATATCTGGAGACTGAATGTATGCAAAGCATCGCGAAAGTCACTGGGCCAGTCCGGCCAATAAGGCCAGCTCATCCTCGGAGGATTAATGCGGACGGTCTCACCATCTGCTGGACGCCAGTTGACATAGCGACTATAATGACTTCGCGGACTCTCCGGCACGATTGCTTCGGGACCGATACGTACAGGCTTGGCAAAGATGTGCCCTTGCGCAACCAACAGTTGCAGTATTAGGAGGCCAATAGAGTTTCTCATAGCATACCTTTCACACAGTCTTCGTCGAACTATTTGATCTCGAACCAAATCTCTGTCTGCTCAATCTACGATAGATTCTCACTGGCGTTTTGAACGTAGCAGAAATCCTTCGACCCTCATCCATTCGAGCCATCGTTCGCGCCAGGCGGAAACCGGCTGGCCACGTTGGCGCATGCCGAAACCGTGTCCGCCCTTCGAATAAACGTGCAACTCGGCAGGAACTTCGGCTTTTCGCAAAGCAAGATAGAAGCGAATGCTGTGCTCGACTGACAAACCGTCATCGTGGGCATGAACCAGAAACGTAGGCGGCGTCTGCGAAGTTACCCTAGTATCGAACGAGTACTCAGTAATCAGTTTATCGTTTAAGTTTTGCCCCAACATCCTCTCCAGGAGGCTGACGGACCGACTGCCCTGAAGTTCGAGTGATATCAGCGGATAAACAGGCGCGATAAAATCAGGCCGGCAACTGATACGCTGGATCGGGTCATCTGCGTCAGGATCCCCTTCCTCGAACAACGTACCGGCAGCGGCGGCCATGTATCCACCCGCAGAGAACCCCATTACTCCGATTCGCTTGGGATCGATGTTCCACTTGCCGGCGTTGAGTCGCACGATTCGGATTGCACGCTGCATGTCCGGAATCGATCCATTCGGCACATACAATCCAACATCGGGATCCGGCAGCCGATATTTAACGACGGCACCAGCAATGCCATGTGACTGCAGCCAGCGCGCCACGTCATGGCCTTCCTTGTCGATTGCCAGGTGACCGAAGCCACCGCCAGGACAGATTACGACTGCGGCCCCTGTTGCATTCCGTAGAGTTGGCAGATAGACTGTTAGTGTCGGCCTGGTTACACCGCGGACCGACCGATCACGGGACACGCCCGTGCCATCTGTGATCGGTCGATCACGATACTCTTCCTCTACTGTGCTGCTGGTCGAACCTGGAACAATGTTTGGCCAGATCGGGATTTCAAACTCATCAGTTGCCGCAACACGGCCTGTCGACAACAATCCGTATATCTTAATATGTCCGTACGCGCAGCGCGACGTATGCCCCATCTGTCGCAGACCGATCCAGCCTGAGTGGTTGTGGACAGGCCCGAATGTCTTCCCGTCATCGTCAAGCGCAACCGCGACCAAGCCATCCACCGCCACGCGGATCTTCTCGGCTCTCTTGTAGATCTGGACGGTCTGAAACTCCCTCGGCCCGCCCGCAATTATATAGTCTTTGCCCGACGATACCAGATGAAATCCGTGGTTCTTGCGCAGGTTTGAGAAACCTCGGTCTCCGGCCCAGTAGGAAACGTGATAGTTGTTCAAATCACCACTGTGGTACTGTTTGAAAACACCATTGCGTTCTTGCAAAGTGGGGTCGAAAATACTTTCGCCGTTGACGCCCCGGGCATTGAAGAAAACGATGTTCAGCCCCTTCTTGCGATCCTGTGGCCGGACGGTAAACTCAAGCAGGAAATCGGCTGGGACTTCCCTCCTCAGCCAACAGACCAGGTGATTTCTGTCGTCGTCAGTTGGCTGGCTTTCCAACACCATGTTGCCCTCGGCAATGCTCATTCGCTTGCCGCCTTCAAGCCTCCAATCGTCTAGCGCTGCTTGGTTGTCGAATGAGGATTCATATACGATATTGCCGTAATCGACCTCTGACGGCGTGAAACGCTTACCTACCAAAGGATGTTGCGGGTCAGAGTTGGCCGCGATAGCAGCCGTGCCGACCGCGAGTGTGACAGCCAAAACGGCTATCGGCCTACAGAGGTGATAGCTTTCAGTTCCTGTAAACATTCGTCCCATTGTCTGTTCCTCCGTCACTGCCCTTAGAACTCACCGGACCGCGCGGCCGCCGTTATTGCTCAGCGTAAAACGCCTCCATCAAAGGCCGGTACTGATTCATCAGCTTCTCATTAATCTCGAGGGGCGGCTTGGCATCGGCCGGTAGAAAAGACTCGTACGGGTGGGTCTTGGAATAATCCTCGAATTCTTTACGGATATCTTTCAACACTTCGGACTTTGTCAGCAAATCAATCGCCGACGTCGCCATGGCTTTGGCGCCTGCGTTGAGCCCCTTCCAGGCGGTCGAACCAGAACCGCACGCCACTGTGGACCAGTGGTGGCCCCTTGCACCGGGAACGTTTCCGGGAAAACGAATAGTCGCCGTCGGGGCAATTAGCGTCACGTCGCCATGATCAGATGATGCGCCGCCGGTGAACACCTCTTGTGGCTTTTTTATGCCGCTTGTTTTTGTAGGCATCCCCTTCTCTTCCTGACCCATCTCCCGCTGCAAAGCTCGGGCAAATGCGTGCTCTTCGTCGGTCCATTCGGGCATGCCGATAAGTTCGATGTTCTTGTTCACCAACTCAGCAAGTGCTTTATTGTGATGCGACTGATGAATCGCAGCAATGACACGAACCTCCACCAGTTCCGTTCCGGTGGCCAGCGCAGCCCCTTTGGCACAGTTGAGGACACGTTCGTACATAGCCTTTAGCCTCTGGTCCGAGTTGCGTAGGAAGTACCAGACACTGGCTTTGTCGGGAACGACGTTCGGCGCCTCGCCGCCTTCGAGGATCACGTAGTGCATCCGATGGGTGAACTTCAGGTGCTCCCGCAGATAGTTAGTTGCGACATTCATAATCTCCACTGCATCCAGGGCACTGCGCCCGCTCCAGGGGCTACCGGCACTGTGCGAGGTCTTTCCCTCGAATGTGAAGATGACAGAATACAAAGCGCTTCCTTTGATCCCGTAACCTGTGTTGAATCCCGAACTGGCGTGGTTGTTAATCACCGCGTCCACACCCTCGAATAATCCCGCCCTTACCATGTAGGGACGGCTAACAAGCATTTCCTCGGCGGGTGAGCCAAAGACTTTGACGGTCCCCTCAAAGTCATATTTCTCTATTGCTTGTTTGACTGCTATCGCAGTGGCTATAGCTGCTGTGCCCATAATATTGTGGCCGCACCCGTGTCCGGGCGCACCCGGAACGACTGCTTGCTGCTTGTGTACACGTGCCTTCTGAGAGATCATCGGTAGCGCGTCGTACTCGGCAAGGATGCCAACGACGGGTTTGCCTGAACCGTAGCTGGCGACAAAACAGGTCGGCATATCCGCCAATCCTGGCTCTACTGAAAAGCCTTCCTCTTCCAGCGTTTTGGTCAACAACACAGACGACTTGTATTCCTGAAGCCCAAGCTCGGCGTACGACCAGATAGCATCCGATATGCAGCCGAATCTCTCAACCACTTCAGGCTTGCTGAGCCAGTCCAACACATGCTGTTTCTCTTGTGAAATCTGAGCCCAGGCGTGCGACGATATCAAAGTCAAGCAGGCAAGCACCGTCAATTGGGCACGGGTGTACAACTTTGTCGTCTTCATAATTTCACCTTTAGTGCCTTTCTCGTTCGGTCCGCTTGGGCGATCTTAATGTCTTTCGCTCATTCGAGAACTTTCCTTCCATCTTACACATTATTTCCAAGAAGTCAAGCTTGCAAGGTGACTTAGTTTCCGTTCATCTCAAGAATTGGCAACGGATCACATTGACGAGGCCTAGAATCCGGGTTGTATTTGCCGATCTCCTTGAAACTGGGAATCGTCTGTTGAATTCCGTCAAAAACCGGATAACTGTCAAAGATGTCCCCATAATCGTAGTTTTCAATTAAAAAGGCCTTGCTTAATTTCGGTGAAGTGTGCACCCAAGAGAAGTATATGGATGCGTCAAAGCAAGGCCCTTTTTTCAATAAATTCGTACCCAACGTCCTCAATTTCCTATGGTCTCACTACTTGGTCGTATACCATGGTATGGCATGCCGTTCAACAGAAGAAACTCTGGATTTTTCAGAGTTGTTGCCACCGAGAGAAATGCAATCTCCACTGCTTTTTTGCTTTGTAGAATGTTGGGATAGAGCATACACTGGTGCAGACTAAAGTTCATCTGGACCTGGGTGGAACTGCCAGGAGTAAAACTGCAAAGGAGAAACACATGAAAAGAAAGACCACTATGAGGTCTATTGTGTCCTCATTATTTCTCGCCCTGGTTGTTGCTGGGTCGTCCAATCTGTATGCCAATAGCCAAGCCGTTCTGGATAAGCTTGGGATTAACAGAGGAATCTGTATTGTATGCGATGATTCGCACTGCGAATTGGCAATCCGTTTGGTTAATTCCAGTGACTTGCTTGTTTACGTTCACGTGCTTACTGAAGCTCAGCGACAGACTGCGTGCCAAGCGGCTGATGCTGCAGGTCTGTACGGCACACGTATTTATGTTGGCTATGCAAGAAATGGTGAAATTCAATTAGCAGACAACATTGCTGATGGGGTAGTGGCAAAGGGTGATCCGGCCAGCATCTCCCGAACAGAAGCGCTCCGTGTGATGCGCCCAGGTGCAAAGGCGCTGCTCGGCAAAGAGGTCTTGACCAAGCCGATTCCGGATGGAATTGATGACTGGTCCCATCATTATCACGGGCCTGATAATAATCCTCAATCCAATGACCAAATTGCACAGGCACCCTTCCTAACGCAGTTCATCGGTGTACCACGCTATTCAGCGATACCACAAACGACCGTGGTCTCGGCCGGGCGGATCTTCATGGCCTTTGGCCATGTGGCCTGGAAGGAGCGAGCCGAACCCTGGCTCGATACACTGATCGCCGTGAATGGTTATAATGGGACAATTCTCTGGAAGCGCAAGCTTCGCTCGGGGATCATGATCGATCGCAGCACCATGATCGCCACGCCAGAGATTCTCTACCTGGCTGACCACGAAGCGTGCCAACGGATCGACGCGGCGACTGGGCGGCTGATCGACCGCATTACCGTGCCAACCGATCTAAGCGGCGGGACCTTCTGGAAATGGATGGCCCTGGAAAAGGGCGTGCTGTACGCGCTGATCGGCGAGCAGGAAGCCCCCGACCCGGTCAAACGCTGGAAGAGAACGGTAGGAGGATGGCCCTGGGGTCAAATATCCGACGGTTTCAATGCGCAGGACCCGGAATCATTTCAACCGAATACCTGGCAACGTTTGGAGAAGTTTAGTGAGAAAGATTACCAATGGGGTTTTGCCAAGACCTTGCTGGCAATTGACGTGCAGACCAAGGAGGTGTTGTGGCATCATAATGAGAAGCAGTCGATCGACAGCCGAGCGGTGTGTATGAAGAACGGTCGCCTTTACTTCAGTCGCTTTAGCAGCTACATCGGATGCCTGGACACACGTACAGGCAAGGAGATCTGGCGCAAGACGGCCGAAAAGGACGCTGAACTGTTCAAGGCGATTGGTCCTTATTGTCCGTTTGAGTTTGCACGTACGGGCTGGCGCACCACCATCTACGCACGCTGCTCGGACGATGCCCTTTACCTCGTCGGCCCCCAGGTCTTTGACCTGACCGCGATCGCGGGCCAGGACGGACACCATCTGTGGACCTACCATGCTCAGAGAAATCCCCATGTGCTAATACGTGACGATGGATTGTACATCACCGGCGCCTCCGGTCTGTCGGGTGATACGAACAAGCTTGAGCCCCTCACAGGCGA
>Ga0209979_1002228_pt1 | contig 19042 bp, 22 predicted proteins | sample AnhtaG_FD_183114 | JGI IMG/M metagenome (GOLD analysis project Ga0209979, IMG submission 183114) | Deep subsurface microbial communities from Anholt, Denmark to uncover new lineages of life (NeLLi) - Anholt_01485 metaG (SPAdes) (version 2) | ecosystem: Environmental > Aquatic > Marine > Oceanic...
CAAGGAGAGCAAGGTGCTGACGGTCTCGGTCATCTCTCAGGATACACCCCTCTCCTTCATCGGTCACTTTGGCTTCAAGTCAGGTAGAGACATAGATAAGTTTAAGGGCATTAATTATAAAATAGGTGAGACCCAGGCTCCGGTGGTTACTGAAAATGCGCTGGCTTATCTGGAAGCTAAGGTAGTTCAAGAAGTAGATGTGGGAACCCATACTATCTTCATAGGAGAGCTTGTGGGAGCAGATGTCCTTAGAGAAGGCGAGCCAATGACTTATGCCTATTATCATCAGGTCAAACGGGGCACCACACCCAAGACAGCTCCTAGTTATGTTGAGGAGAAAAAGGTAGAAGTTATCAAAGCACCAAAATACAAGTGTACTATTTGCGACTATATCTACGACCCAGAACTGGGGGACCCCGATGGCGGCATAAAACCGGGGACACCCTTTGAAGAGATACCTGATGACTGGGTATGCCCTATCTGCGGAGCCGCCAAGAGTGAATTCGAAAGGACGGAGTAAGATGAAACCAAGAGAGATAAAACCAGGGATTTATTGGGTTGGAGCTATTGACTGGGACCGGCGGTTATTTGATGCCCTCATACCACTCCCCGACGGCACCAGCTATAACTCATATTTAATCATCGGTACTGAGAAGACAGCGCTTATTGATACCGTCGACCCCACTATGCAGGGTGTGCTGATAAACCACCTGAGTGAACTTGGAACTAAGCGCATAGATTATGTGGTCGCCAACCACGCCGAGCAGGACCATTCCGGTGCTATCTCTCAGGTGCTGGGAAAATACCCTGGGGCGAAGGTGGTATGCACATCCAGGTGCAAGGACATGCTCATCGACCTGCTCCTAATTCCAGAAGAGAAATTCATAGCGGTCAACGATAAAGAGACCATTTCGCTGGGGGATAGAACGCTGGAGTTTATCCATGCCCCCTGGGTTCACTGGCCGGAGACGATGCTCACCTATTTGAGGGAAGACAAAATACTGTTCACCTGTGATTTCCTTGGCTCCCACTTAGCCACAACCGACCTGTATGTCAGCGATGAAGGGCAGGTCTATGAGGCAGCCAAGAGGTATTACGCCGAAATCATGATGCCCTTCCGAACCACTATTCAGAAGAACCTGGAGAAAATAAAGGACTACGCCATTGACATCATCGCTCCCAGCCACGGTCCCATGTATGACAGACCGGAGTTCATCCTGAAAGCGTATCATAGCTGGGCCTTCGATGAGCCTAAAAACATTGTGGTATTGCCCTATATCTCGATGCACGGCAGCACCCATAAGATGGTTGAATACCTTGTCGAAGCTTTAACCCAGAGAGGCGTGACGGTAAAGCAATTTGACCTCACCGTGACTGACATCGGGAAACTGGCGATAGCGTTGGTGGATGCGGCGACAGTTGTTATTGGGACGCCCACCGTTCTCGCCGGTCCGCATCCGAATGTTGCCTATGCTGCCATCCTGGCGAATGCTCTGAGACCCAAATTGAGATTTATCTCCATCATCGGTTCCTATGGTTGGGGAGGCAAGGCAGTTGAGCAACTGGCTGCGATGATTCCCAACCTCAAGGTAGAAATATTGGAGCCGGTGTTGAGTAAGGGCTTTCCCCAGAAAGCCGATTTCGAGGCGCTGGATAGTCTGGCAACTACTATTGCCGGAAAGCATAAGGAGAGTGGTTTTACTTAATAATGTCTTACCAGAAGGGGTCAAAATGTCCAAAGCGATAATAATTTACGAAACCAGAACTGGCAACACACGGATAATAGCCGAAGCAATCCAAGAGGGAATGAAAAAAAGCCGGGGTTGAAGTCCTGTCAAAAAGGACTGCAGAGGCAAAGGCAGATGACCTGGCAGGTGTTGATGCCGTGGTTCTTGGTGCCCCAACGTAACATCATGACCTAATCTCACCGATGAAGACCTTCCTTTTCGAAATGGGGAAGGCAGACCTGAAGGGTAAGGTTGGAGATGCCTTTGGCTCCTATGGGTGGAGCGGTGAATCCGTCCAAATGATGAGCGATACCATGAAGCATATATTCAGAATGGATGTGATGGAACCAGGGTTAAGGCTGAAAGGCAGACCAAGTGGAAGCAGACTAGAACAGGGCAAGGAATTCGGTAGGAAAATTGCTGAAAAAATAAAAAGGGGAGGTGATTGAATATAGAATGAAGTTTGAAGATATTTTGAGAAATGAAGAGTCTTGAAGAAAGTATCCTTGAAGAAAGGAGGAAGAGATGAACTACTGGATGTGCAGTGAGTGTAACTATGTCCTCGAAGCTGAAACACCGCCTGAGGTATGCCCCGGTTGCCATGGCAAGTGTCTCTTTACCAATGTCACCTGCTACATTCCCGATTGTGGGGGACCAGAGCATCTAGACCATAAACTGGTGGCCCAGCGGGTGAGAGAATCAAAAGGGAAAATTAAGTAATCATAGCTATTAAATTTAGACAGTTAAGGATTGAAGTCTGGAGACATGAAGGGTAATGGGGAGAGTAGAGCCGACATTGTCCACGTGGTGGTGGGAAAAGAAACACCATAGCGGACATCTTGCTTAAAGCTGACAAGATCATTTCTCTATGAGTGGCAAGGCCTTCTTACAACGACCCCTTAATACTGTGTCGTTTGACACACAATTGCACAATCGTCCATTCTGTTCAGTCAAGGTCGCAAAGCTTGTTTCGTGCAATCGGAAATAAAAAAGGAGTCAGAGGATTAACCTCTGACTCCTTCTACTTGAGATGTTACATGGAGTAGTTTCGTACTTGACACTATCAGTAGCGTGGATTATCCTTAGAGTGCCGGGCCGACCCCGTAGGGAATAGTGAAGTGACGAGGATGAAATCTTCACAGCCCACCTTGCTTTATGGATTCATGGAGGCTCCTCCTTGGCCGCCATGGAAACCCTAGTGTAGAATTCAGACTATAGGGACAAGTCAAATACAAGCTATAATATAATCCCTTGTTGATGAAATACAAGAGAAGATATTTTCTCCACACGTTCAGAAGTAGTCAAGATTGCGGAGAGAGAGGTTGTAGTTGCTCCGCTCTTACATAGAGTTTTTGGGGTGCGTTTTCGTAGTATTCAAATAAAGCAGGACACAACCAACCTTCCATTGGCGGATCTTCAAGCTTATACCAGTTCCCATTATACTCTTCCCTCACCCATGAAAACTCTCTCTGATAGCCCGGAAAGGGGGCCGAAGAAAATATTAGCTTGAATCCACTCTTGGCATGTGGAATGTCCTGAACCAGGTCATCAATTATCTCTGGAACACCAAAGACAAATGGTTCCTTAACCAATCCAACGGATTCGTCATCAAAGACCCAAGTACCTTGATACCAATAGGGTGCAATCACTATTAGAGCATTAGACATTGGCGCTCACCTAATAGAACTGAATTACGAAGAATCTGTATTCTATTCTTATTGTACTAGCCTTTTCATTGCATATATCCTTCAATAGAAATAATTGAGTTCATATTAATTACTGCTTTTATAGCTGTCAACTCCGAAAAATATAGATGAATAACCACATGTGTAGCTACTATGGCGCCAAGACAAGACGACCAGGCTATAGATATAGCCTACAACGATTCTGGAGCTTGGGTTTGCTCTTCAAAAATAACTATAAAGCATACTTTCTGAGGATTTGTTCAAGTCGCTTTAAATAGGGGTTATTGACAATCACATAGAATAAGGACTAGATTAAAATCCCGATATGCAAACTAGGGTCAGTGGGAAGACTAGAGGGCGAGGCACAGCCGAAAGGAGGTGTATTGATGCCTACCTATGTAACATTACTCAAGTTCACATCGGAAGGGCTTAAAAGCATGGCTGATTTCGGAAAGGCGTGGGAGGAAGGTAGGAAGATGGCTGAGCAGATGGGAATCAAGAGTGTTGGCGCCTATGGCCTGTTAGGGCGTTATGACATGATGTTCATATACGAGGCGCCCGACGAGAAAGCCGCCGCAAGTTTACCCTTGTCCTTTGCACCAAGAGGGGATGCGCAAACCGAGACCTGGACTGCAATTCCAATGGAAGAGTTTGTAAAGCTCACAGCAAGGGTTAAGGGCTGAGTCCTAATGATATGTCGCGGCTGTGCCTTGCCCTGGCTTGGGCGATTGAACCGTGGAGTTGGAGAATTATTGAGTGGGTGTGACATTGCCAAAGTGTGTCGGCTATATGACAACCCCCCTCTCCAAAGTCGTAGCTCATTCCACACACATTACTGCTCATCTTTCAACTCGGCTACTTGCCATTTCCTACCAAGAATGGCCTTTGTCACGCCAAAGACCTAGTGAGGCTCGTGCTGCTTCCTTTGATTCTTTCTCCGTCGGGGTGGCGCTACATCCGGACGGTCACACTGAGGCCCCTAGCTTGGAGAGCGACCTGTTCTACGTTAAACAGAACAACGAGGCAGGAGCCGACTTTGCCATCACCCAGATGTTCTTCGACAACCGCCTCGTCCACTTTCAAACGCTGAATTGCGCCGAGACAGTGATCGAGGTATTACTCAACCTCTCCCTAGGCAGACTACTCCAAGAAAGGGCAGTGAGGACCATCAAGGTTGGGGCAATGTGCTATCTCAGTACGGCTTTCCCCGTCCCGAGGTCGAAGACGTGCATATTGGCCATGTTGAAGACGACCTCAATATCCTGACCCGGTCTTGCCATTGTCCGGGCATCCACCCGGGCCAAAAACTGCTTGTTTCCACTCAGCAGGTAGAGGAATAACTCATTGCCCATCAACTCGGTCACATCTACCCTGGCCCGGACCGGTGAGGCAACCATTCCCGAGGGCATGTATTCTGAAACGTGGATATGCTCTGGGCGGATGCCAAAAATGATTTTTTTCTCTAAATAGGGCAGTAACATAGCCACTTTCTGTGAGGGTACCACCACACGGAAGGTATCTGTGTCCAGATACATCTCAGCCCGGTCGCCTCTCACAGCAACCTCAAAGAAGTTCATTGCCGGACTACCAATGAAGCTGGCCACAAACACATTATCTGGTCTCTCGTACAGCTGCTGGGGCGTGCCAACTTGTTGTATGACTCCTGCATTCATCACGGCGAGGCGACTGGCTATGGTCATGGCTTCCACCTGGTCGTGGGTTACATAGATGAAGGTGGTTCCCAGTCGCTGGTGGAGTTTGCTCAGCTCGGCACGAGTCTGCACTCGCAACTTGGCATCCAGATTGGAAAGGGGTTCATCGAGCAAATCAAGGAGAGAGTACTGAATCAGGAGTGGTTGGAAGAGTTAGTCGGACTTGTCAATAAAGAGCTTGACTCCACCCACGATATCCTCAGGGATAGGTTAGACGCCATTGACGCTGAGCTTAATGATGTGAGAATCAGGTTATCCAAGCTGTATGATGCTCTTGAGACGGGCAAACTTAGCCTAGATGACCTGGCCCCCAGAATTAAAGAACTAAGAGCACGACAGGATGAGTTAAGCAAAGCTATACTTCAGTTGGAGGCTGAAAAGATCACGCGGGGAATCAAGCACGTAGATGCCGAGGTTATAAGGTCCTACGCCATAGATCTGAAGAGCCTTCTTGAAGAGGCCGACATCGCTGAAAGCAAGGCTTTCCTTCGCTCATTCATAAAACGGATTGAGATAGACAAGAGTCAGGCGGTAGTCTACTACAATCTGCCGATGCCACCAGACGGGAAGAGGAGAGAGTCACTTGGAGTTCTGCCTATTGACACCCCTGGTGGAGCTGAGGGGACTCGAACCCCTGACCTCCTCCGTGCAAAGGAGGCGCTCTCCCAGCTGAGCTACAGCCCCATTTACCAGGAATATTATAACAATAGTTGGGCTTGGTCGCAATTTACCTAAGTGAGCTTGTAGAACTTGACAAAATTAAAATAATTTGTTATTATGAACATAAGTTCATTATTCAAAGGAAATACTAATCATGTCTAGACCACCTAAATGGCGCTGTGTTAGTTTTATACCACAGATAACATACTTTAAGCCAGCGGGAGTACCTCTTCGCTTACTCAAGGAGGTATGCCTTTTGGTGGAGGAGGCTGAAGCTATCCGGCTTAAAGACTTGGAAGGGCTGGAGCAAGAAGAATGCGCCCAAAGGATGCGCATCTCACGCCCTACCTTCCACAGGGTACTGGGGGCAGCTAGAAAGAAGGTAGCTGAGTCGCTGATTAATGGCAAGGCGATTAGAATTGATGGTGGCAACTTTGAAATGGATACCAGCCGCGTCCGGTGCGATGATTCTGGTCATCAACGGGATGTACCCTTTGAAACAACGACGGCTAATCATCCCTCCGGAGCAGATTGAGTCTAGGAGCGTGAGCCGGAGACAAAAGAGAAAGTTGAGGTCTAGACAAATGGCACTGGTTGAAATAAGTGTAATTCCTTTAGGCACGCCGACACCTTCGGTTAGTCAATATATAGCCCGGGCTGTGAAGGTACTTGAAGGCGAGAAAGACATAAAGTATGAGCTAACAGCAATGGGAACAATTATTGAGGGGGATTTGGAGCGGGTCTTGACTTTAGCTCGGAAAATGCACGAAGCCGTATTTAATGCCGGAGTTATGAGAGTAGTAACTACAATTAAGATTGACGACCGGCGAGATAAGGCTTCAACCATGGGTAGTAAAATGGAATCACTGAGAAGAGAGTTAAGGCATTAGATATGGCTGATTTTGACCAAATAGGTAAAGCACGACAATTGTTAGGCTTGGTGGAAGCGGCTACCCTATATGGTTGCTTTGATGGTATATGATTCAATGATGGAGAGGGCGCTCTTTAATGACCAGGCTGCGCAATATGCTCTTTGGTATCAGACACCAGAGGGGCAGTACGCCGATACCTTAGAAAAGAAGCTGTTTCTCAAGCTAGTCCAGCCTAAATCCGGTCAGAGTGTGCTTGATATCGGCTGTGGCACCGGACATAATCTGGCTTTCTTCAAGGAATTGGAGCTGAAGACTACTGGCATTGATGCCTCTAAGCCAATGTTGGATATTGCGTCCGAGAAACTTGGAACCGATGTTGAACTCTATTGGGGGCACGCTGAGGCACTACCATTTGATAACGATTCTTTTGACATTGTTGCTTTGATTACCGTATTAGAGTTTGTTTCTGACCCAACCAAAGTGCTCAAGGAAGCAGGTCGAGTGGCGCGGGTGCAAATTTATTTAGGGATATTAAACAAAATTTCACTGATTGGAATAAATCGCCGAATCATGGGCAAATTTCGGGTCTCCATTTATAACCAGGCAAAGTTTTATAGCGTCTGGGAGATAGAGGCAATGGTCAGAAGAGCAATCGGTAAGGTGCCTCTTGAGTGGCGGACTACCTTATTCTTCCCACTAATCTGGCATAAATATATTCGCCGGCTGGACAGGCTCTTGCCTTCCGTTAATAACCCCTTCGGTGCCTTTCTCGGTGTGAAGCTAAATGTGGAGGGGAGAAGAAGGAACGGCATGTGATACTAGCCGTAGCTTAGAGCAAAAATATAAGATTGCTGTTGCTGGATTCTATATAAAGTGATAGAAAGGAAGTGATTGTTAATGACTACCAAAGAACAGATTGAGCAGGCGCTCATTGAGGTGCTCGTTCCCGGGGTAGGGCGTAGTATAGTGCAACTAAATATGATACGGGGGATTGAGGCTATAGATAATGTGGTCAAGATTACCCTTGCCGACACTGCCTTAAGCCCTGGCTCCCAGGACTGGGTCAGGACAAAGACAAAGGCTGTGGTGGAGGGACTGCCCGAGGTAAACAAGGTAGAGGTGGAATTTATAGAGCACAAGCCCAGAGAGCTAAACCAGATTAAACATGTCATTGCTGTAATGAGTGGTAAGGGGGGAGTGGGTAAGTCCCTGATAGCTAGTCTTACCGCAGTTGCCCTCAATCGCCAGGGAAATGAGGTAGGTATTCTAGACGCTGACCTTACCGGTCCCAGCATCCCTAAAATGTTTGGCATCTCCACTCGACCTGGTGGTAGTGATACCGGAATTCTGCCAGTGATATCAAGGTCGGGTATAGAAATTATATCCATTAACCTGCTTCTGCCTCAGGAGGATGATGCCGTTATCTGGCGTGGTCCTCTTATCTCTAAGGCTATTACACAGTTCTGGGAGGAGGTAGTCTGGGGTAGGCTTGATTACCTAGTGGTAGACCTGCCCCCGGGCACTGCCGATGCCTCTCTTACCGTGATGCAGACACTTCCTATATCTGGAGTAATTATCGTTTCCACCCCTCAGGACTTAACAGCTATGGTGGTTAGAAAAGCAGTGAATATGGTGCAGAAGATGGGTAAAGCTATCCTGGGTGTAGTGGAGAATATGAGCTACCTATACATACCCGAAATAGATAAGCGAATTGAACTCTTTGGCAAGAGTAAAGGAGAGGAGATGGCACGGGTAGCCAATGCCCCTTTTCTGGGGCAGTTACCCATAGACCCTGAGTTAGCCAGGTTATGTGATGAAGGCACTATAGAAAGCTACAGCTCTGATGCTTTCGTTGCTCTTAGTCAAGCCTTTGTCCAGGCATTGCCTAAAACCAAAGGAGAATGGTGAAATCTATAATCTATGGTCCGGTTCCTTCGTGGCGGCTGGGTAGGTCTTTGGGAGTGGATTTAGTCTCTACCGAGGGCAAGACTTGCTCTTTTGACTGCATCTACTGCCAACTGGGCAGAACAATATATCCTGAGGTGGAACGGCGAGAATTTGTGGCAATGACCCAGCTAGCCAGAGAGCTGGAGACAGTAAAGAATAATATAGTAGCTGACTATGTTACTTTCTCTGGGATGGCAGAGCCAACCCTAGCCAGTAATTTAGGAGAAGCCATCAGGATAGCCAAGTCAATCCTACCCTTACCAGTGGCAATTCTGACCAACTCCTCTCTTATGCCCAGGGAGGATGTGTGTGATGATTTGGCGCAGGCAGATGTAGTAGTAGCCAAAATAGATGCGGCTAATGAACAGATGTTCCGGCAGATTAATAACCCTGTGATAGACTATTCCTTTGACCAAATACTCTACTCCATAGAACACTTCAGAAATAGATTCAGGGGAAAGCTAGCTTTACAAATGATGTTAATTGCTATAAATAAGGATTATGCCCGGCAAATGGCGGACATAGCCAGGCGGCTTTCACCTGATGAAGTACAGCTCAATACCCCACTGCGCCCCTGCCCGGTGAAACCATTAACCCCAGAGACAATGGCTATTATAGAAAATGAGTTTACTGGACTAAGAGTGATAAATGTCTATCAAGCGCTAAAACCAGAGGTTGTGCCATTAAATCTAGAGGAAACATTACGAAGGAGACCAAAACTATAGCTAGTAAGGCTTATACTGAAAAATCCTTGGCTGGTTTTATCGGTAAAGGTAAGCCAGCGACCATCAGGTAAATCTTATCAGCTCGCTGTGCCAATATCTGGTTTGCCTTGCCCAGGAGGTCACGATATAACCTGCCCACTTTATTAGCCGGCACTAAACCTGTGCCAACTTCATTGGTAACAATAATGAAATTGGCATCAACCTGGTTAATACACTCTACCAGTTCACTAATCTCATCAGTAAGCTTTTTCTCAATGAGGGGAGCGTCAATTTGCTCGGTATTCTGGTGGCTATATTGACTAAAAATGTTATTAACCAGGAGGGTGATACAATCTATAATCACCACCTGAGACTCATCAATTTTTTGCAAAATCTCTCTACCTATATGGGTGGTAACCTCAAGCGTGCTCCAGGCTGATGGTCTTGCCCTCTGGTGCTCTTCAATGCGGTGCCGCATCTCTTCATCACTAGCCTCGGCTGTTGCCACAAACAGCACCGGTTCACCTGACTTTAGGGCAAGCTCTTGGGCAAAACTACTTTTGCCACTACGGGCGCCACCAATTATTAAGATGCACATTTTACTCACTTTGCCCTCAAGTCATACCTCTTTATCCCAAATGAGAAACATCGTTTAATAGGTTTAATATCGCTCCCTGGGAATAGGTTTCCACTATACTCAGTGAGGCTAAATCAAGGCGAAACTGCCGCCAGTGCCGTAACTCTAAGCCTAAAAGATGGCATACTAGTAGCCGCAGTGGTCCGGCATGAGCCACAACAAGTATCGTTTCCTCCAGGGCATGCTTTTCCAGTCTGCTTAAGAATTTGCTTACCCGGTTATTAAACTTTTCAAAATTTTCGCCATCGGGAAACTCAAGACTAAGACTCCGGCTGACCCACAATTTAGCAACCTCAGGATAAAGCCGACTAACCTCGTCAAATGTCAGCCCCTCAACCTTGCCAAAGTTAACCTCGTTCAGCTCATCACAGGTTATAACATTTGACTGGTGATTAGAGGCAATAACCTTAGCCGTTACCGAAGCTCGCTGAAGATTACTGGTATAAATAGCATCAATCTTCTCTGTTGCCAGGCGGTCACGCAGTCTTTCAGCCTGCTTGAGTCCAACGGCGCTCAGCTTAACATCACTCTGCCCCCAGTACCTTAGAGTACTGCCTGATTCAGTATCACCGTGTCTCACCAGAAGTAATTTAGACAATTATACCTCCGAACTAGGCTAACCCCAACCACTGGTTGTGAGCCAGCAGACAAATAAGGATGAGCACACAAACCTCAGTTACCTCATTTATAGCCCCGTAGGTGTCACCAGTAAGACCAGAAAACTTACGCTTAAAATAGGCTCCCATGGCTATCACCACAACCCAGATGCCTGCCATTATAGCTAAGCCTGCCGACCAAGCCGGCCAAGCTAAGACTAGAGCTATCACCAAAGCTATTATTGTTGCCTCGATAAACCTTGGCCAATCAGTAGCCTGCTTACGCTCCTTCCCTAAACCTGACGGTCGAGCATAGGGATAGACGAAAATAGCATAGACCATTGCCCAACGACTTACCACTGGCATAAGTATCAGGGTCATCATCAGTAAAGGCTCAAAATGCTCAAGCACGCTATTCAGTGCGATATATTTAACCAACAGCAGGCAACAAGCACCAATAATACCAAAACCGCCGACCCGACTGTCATGCATTACTTGCCATCTTTCTTCAGGAGTCTTGTGCCCACCTATCCCGTCGCAGGTATCAACAAAGCCATCAAGGTGCAATGCGCCACTAATCACTACCAGGGCAACAATCAACAGCACACTAACAATAGCCGACGGTAAAAAAAGAGCCAAAAGCCAACTAAGTCCGAATAGGATTAGACCGATAAGGAAGCCAACCACGGGGTAATAACCCACAGAGCGTACAAATTCCTCCCGGCTAGCTTCACGCCACCAAGGTAATGGTATACTGGTTAGAAACCTTATCGCGGCTAGCAACGCCAACTTTATTACTCTTCCTTCTCTGATACCTCAGCCTCAGCAAAGGTAGCCATCTCAGTCAGAATCCTGGTTGAAGTCTCAACCAGAAATATTCCCAAGGCAGCACCAGTGCCCTCACCCAGACGCATGCCCAAATCCAATAAGGGTTTAAGCCCCAGATAGTTAAGTAATGATTTGTGACCAGCCTCAGCCGAAACATGAGCGGCAATAAGGAAACCCTTCAATCTTGGTGCCAGTCCCGTGGCAATGAGAGCTGCCGCCCCAGATATAAAGCCATCAATAACTACCGGAATGCGGTGGGCGGCTGCGGCTAACATTACTCCAACCAACCCACCAATCTCAAAGCCACCTACCTTGGCTAGCACAGCCAAAGGCTGAGCCGGGTCAGGGCGGTTCACCGCCAGGGCTCTAGTTATTACTTCCACCTTATGCGCCAACTGCTCATCAGTTATACCAGTACCTCTACCTGTTACCTCAGCTACTGGTTTTCCAGTGATAACGGCACAGATAGCGCTACTGGCACTAGTATTACCGATGCCCATATCACCAGTGCCCACTATATCCAGACCTTTAGCCACCTCATCCCTAACTATTTCAATCCCTATCTCTACTGCTCTCATTGCCTGCTCGTCAGTCATAGCTGGACCCAGACATATATTTTGGGTACCAGGGGCAACCTTCTTAGATAAAAGCTGAGGGTTAGTTTCTAACTCGGATGCCACCCCCATATCAACCACAATAATTCTGACTCCTGCCTGACGGGCAATCACATTGATTCCAGCCCCACCACCGAGAAAATTATAAACCATCTGAGCGGTAACCTCCTGCGGCCAGTTGCCCACCTTTTCTGCCACTACCCCGTGGTCACCAGCCATAGTGATAATGGCTTTGTGCCTGATTTGAGGTATAGGCTTACCCTGAATGCCAGCCAGTTGAATAGACAATTCTTCCAGCCTGCCCAGGCTGCCCTGCGGTTTGGTCAACATGTCCTGACGTGCTTGAGCCTGAGCCATTACCTCTTTATCCAGAGGTTTTATCATTTCAATTATATTGGATAAAAGTTCTGACATTTCTACCTCCTATACGAAATTGTTAATCAACCTTACTCCAATTGAAAGCAGATTCCAAATGGCTAAATACTGACATTTAGTTCTCCCTCACGCTTTAATGCCTGGATAGTGGCGATGAGCTTTTGGCACTCGGGCATGGTGCGGGGCGCAATGCGGATATATTCAGGCAGCCCAAAGGAGTTGCAATCGCGAACCATGATGCCATGCCGCAACAAAGCATTTCGGAAGCTTTTGCCATCGCCCACCTTTACCAAGAAGAAATTCGTCTTTGATGGCACTAATTTAAAGCCGATTTGGTCAAGCTCGTCTATCAGAAACTGCTTTGCCTGCCTAATCTTTGACTCACACCGCTTGAGATACTCGGTATCCTTTAGAGCGATAACCCCCGCCTTTTGAGCCACTACATTAACATTCCATGGGGGACAGACCTTGCGTAGATTCTGGATAATCTCCTGATTGGCGATAACATAACCAAGACGCAGCCCAGCTAAAGCGTAATCCTTGGTCATAGAACGCAGTGTAATCACGTTGTTCCGAGGAATTAGGTCGGTAGAAGACCAGCTTCCCTCAGTAAAGGCGATGTATGCCTCATCCAGGACGAGCAGGCAGTCAACACAGGCATCCAAAATCATCTCAACCTCTTGCCTGGAGAGGTATTGCCCAGTAGGATTGCCAGGATTACAGATAAAAATCCCTTTAGGGTGGCGTTGCTTGATAAGGTTGGCTGTCTCTTCTATTCTCGGGGCAAAGTTCTCCTCTGCCCTCCCCCATTGCTCAAAAACCTCCGAACCCATGATTTGGCAGGCGATCTTGTATTCACCAAAGGTTGGCTCCAGAATCAGGACGGAATCTCCGTGTCCGAAGTAAGTCAAAGCGATAAGGCGGATAAGCTCCATGGCACCGCTTCCCGCCAGAATGTTACCCGGTGCCACCCCCAGTTTTTCCGAAAGACACTGCCTAAGTTCGGTTGCCTCTGAATCGGGATAGTGGTCAATGGCGATAGTACTAAAGATTTCCTTTACCCCCAGTGGGGGCATAAACGGGTTAGTGCTGACACTAAAGTCAAGAACCTCATCAGGAGTAAGACCCATGGCTTTCAGCTCAGCCCAATTTGGTCCGCCGTGGGGACAGATTTTCAGGTTTTCTACCTCAGGTTTAGGATGTAAGGACAAAGCTAATCCCTCCTACTATGAAACATATTATGACCCAGGTCAGCACTGCTATTAGCATTAGCTTTAAAGCAGCATCAATGGTCTCTGGCACTAGACGGGCATTTGCCTTTCCTACTCTATAGTGCCCTACCTTTTCCAGTTGCACGCTGAGCCCACCAGCCATTGCCGCTATAGGCCAGCCAGCGTTGGGGCTCTCAGTTTTGGAATGCTCACCAAGCACAACCTGCCACGAGGTTTGAGCATCTCTTCTCGACAAAAAAGTAGCTAAAGCCAAGAGTAGCGCCGTCAGTCTCGCCGGTATAAAGTTAAGCACATCATCCAACTTACTGGCAAACTTCCCCAAATACTCATATTTCCCGTGATAGCCTACCATAGTATCCAGGGTATTGACTACCCGATAGGCAATAGCTCCTAGTATACCAAAGAGCCCTGGAATACCAAAGAGTAAAGGCAGCAAAAAGTAAAAGAGAGGTGCAACAAAGCTGTCGCAGGTGCTCTCGGCCACTGACTCCACGGTAGCCGACACTAATAGCGGCTTTGGCAAATCCTGGGTATCACGACTGACCAGTGAGCGCAGCTCAAAGCGTGCTTCGTCCAGTTTCTCCTTCAGCAGAAGTCTCTTGACCCTGAGCGCTACCTGCCGCAGTTCCCTTAGGGAAAAGGTGGATTTGAGGAGCACAGCCCCCACAATCACATACGCTGCAAAGCCATACGCCGCAAAGCTAAGGCTCTTTAGATAAAAGAGCATAAAATAAGCAGGAGCCGTGAACAGCCCTACAGTGAGCAGGGTTATCGCCGACCCGTAGAGAAACTGAACCAATGGGGAACGACCAACATCAACCCTTTCCAAGAGCGAGGTGACCTTTCCCATCCATACCACAGGGTGTATGACACGAGGCGGTTCACCCAGAGCTAAATCAATAACTAGGGCTAGAGACAGTACTAGGGCTGGAGACAATAGGAGTAGAATCTCCACAACCGTTAAACTATACCCCCTTCTATCATGCCTCTATCCCCGTCCAATCCATCATCTAATTCCCCTCCACTTTAAAGAGGCTCAATATACTATGGCACCGGCACGAAGTGCCAATGGCTAACGAATAGGGTGGTGTAAGGCTTGCCAGATACTTTAATGTCTTTTTCACCACTGCACCCGGTACTCCTCCCACCCCATCAAATTGGCGACTTACAAAAATCTTATAGCGATCGACTGCCTCGGCGGCTGAGAATTCAAGAAGCTCATACATGGGAGCCGGTTTCTTGCGTTTGGTCACCGGACATATCCCGAGTTGAGAACAGCCCGCCTCGCACTTCATCCCTTCCGCCATATAACTCGTAACCAGAATACCAGACTTCTCATCTGCACTCAGGACCAATCTGTGAGGTAAACCGGCTAGAACCTCTGTCAACAAGCCTCCACCACTAGCCACTTTAAGCCCTTTTGCCGTTAACCAACTCTTGACCAATTTACCCAGTGAATGCCCCGGGACAGCAGGGATGATCCATTGCGGGACCTCTCCTTCCAAGATGCTGAACAAGATTTCCATTGCATCACCAACGATGAGTGATACTTGTCCCGCTTCTATAGTTTCTTGTCCAGTCAATACAACATCAACTATTTCCCTGGCAGCGCAATATGGATTTGTATCTATTATCATTGTCTTGGCCTTACATTCCTTACCAAGCTTGGCTGCTTTGGCTCCGAAATAGCCTCCGCCAAGACATACTAAGAGCTCTCCTTCCTTGATAATGGTATGCTTCACGATTGTTTTCCTTTGTGCATTCCAGCCGGCGATTTGAAGAGTTTGGGGTGAATGACACGAGGTGGTTCCCCCAAAGCTAAATCAATAACTAGGGCTAGAGACAATAGGAGTAGAATCTTCACAACCGTTAAACTATACCCCTTTCTATCGTATCTCTGGGTTTGGCGTGTTGCTTATTGCCTGCCTTGAGTAGGACAGCGGGGAGACCATTAACCGGATGGGTATAGACGCAGCCATCGGCTCCGTAGACCTCCTTGATGTTCCGAGAGTTGATGACCTCCTCTGGTGTCCCCTGGGCATGAACCTGCCCGTTATTTATCAGGATTAATCGGTCACAATATTGTGCGGCAAGGTTTAGGTCATGAAGAGCAACCACAACCGTCAAATTATTTTCCAGGCAAAGGTTCTTAATCAGGTCAAGGATTTCAACCTGATGCCTGATATCCAAATTCGCTGTTGGCTCATCTAAAAGGATTGACTTCGGCTCTTGAGTCAGGACACGAGCAATGACTATGCGCTGTATCTCCCCGCCTGAAAGCTCGCCCACTTTTCGTTCAGCGAGAGTGTGGGTTGCTGTCATCTCCATAGCTCGCCAAGTGATAGCCATATCTCTCGCCCCTTCATACTGAAGAAGCCCAAGGTGGGGATTCCTCCCCATGAGTACTACCTCAAAGGCGGTAAAGGCGCTAGGAAGGATTGACATCTGAGGGACCACGCCGAGCAAGCGGGCTAAATCTCCCCTTGGCATCTTGAACACATCCTTCCCATCTAACAGTATCTTCCCCGATTGCAGCGATATAACGCGGCTTATGGCCTTGATAATGGTTGATTTACCGGAGCCGTTGGGTCCGATAAGCCCTACCATCTCCCCCGGCATCACCTGAAAGGTCAGGTCTTTGACCACCACATTACGACCGTAGGCAACCCCGACACTTTGTAGTTCTAGTTTAATCATTTTATCTTATCCTCAGAAGAAAACTGCTCTTTTCTTGCGCCGCAATAAGTAAAGGAAGAAGGGGGCTCCACAGACGGCAGTGATTACCCCTATCGGTATCTCCGTAGGCGCTAGAGCGGTGCGGGCTACAATGTCAGCCAGGATTAGGAAAATGGCGCCGCTGAGGACGGACAAGGGTAGTAGGAAGCGGTAATCCGGTCCCCAAATCAGGCGTACGGCGTGAGGAATGATGATGCCGACAAATCCGATGGTGCCTACGAAACAAACAGCGGCAGCAGTAATCAGGGTAGCGGCGGCAAGAAGAATGAGCTTGACCTTTTCTACATTGATTCCTAGCTGTTGAGCTTGCTCCTCATCAAGCTGCATTATATTAAGCGAGCGGGAGTAAAGCAAGATGACGGCTACCCCTACCACCACATAGGGAAGAACAATCTTTACCTCCGACCAATCGCTTAAGGAGAAACTACCCATAAGCCAAAATAAAATTCCATGCATCCTCTCCCCACTGGTGATTATCAGGTAAGAAACGATTGACCCCCAAAGGGCTCCTAAAGCCACACCGGCTAGGATAAGGGTGGTCACGGGCAGGGTCTTGCCTACCCGAGCCAGACTATAGACAATGGCTACGCTAATTAGCGCTCCGGTGAAAGCGAGTACAGGGATAATCAGGAAACCCATTCCATGCCAGTCGAAGGGGAGTAAGAAGCCAATGACGGCTCCTAGCGATGCTCCTTGAGCCACGCCGATAAGGTAGGGGTCAGCTAATGGGTTGCGAAACAGCCCCTGATAAGTAGCCCCGGCTATGGCTAGGGCAGCGCCGACAAGACCGGCCAGAATGACCCTGGGCAAGCGTATTTCCAGAATTATGGTCTCTGTAGTACTCGGCCAGGTAGGAGTTATGTCAACTAAGGGCAATTGCGAAAGCAGAGTGCGGCATATAGTTAAGAAAGGAACTTGAACGCTACCAATGGTGGTGGCAAATGCCACTACCCCTCCAAGTGCAATCAAAAGCCCCACAATGGTGTATACCCGGCGGCGCCGACGAGGGAAATGGATGGGCACACCTTGCTCCATAAAAGATGGTTTAAGTTGATTCAAGCTCATAATCAAAAATTCCTTGGTGGCGTTCCAGTGGTTCCCCTTTCTCTGCTGAATATATTATCTCTGGTCTCTTCCAGATGATGGTTGTAAATCTCTTTTAGCCGCAGCTAACCTCGGCAGCTCAGGTTACAGCCCCAGAAGTACAGGTGCACAGTTTTAACCGTCGGAGCATAGGTGAGATGGTAATTATTCATCAGTCATCACCAAATAGTTCCGGGTGTATAGCTTTAGCGAACTGTTCTAGCCCATCAACTATCCGTGGTCCGGGGCGACCAGAAAAGTCAACGGCTATACCATAAACCTGGTTGTTAATGCGGGCGTCCACACCCCTCAATCTCTCCTCGGTTTTGGCAAACTGAAGAGGTGAGTCGGCGCCTGTGCCCATACCAACGTCGGCAATTATCACTTCGGGATTAGCGTCAATGACTGCCTCTAAACTAATTGGCACATAACCACCAGTGAGGTCGTGGGCTATGTTTATCCCGCCTGCCTTTACAATTAGCTCATCCTGCCAGGTATCTCCCCCCGCTGTCTTTAAGGGGTCATGCCAGGTAATGGAAAAAACTTTCGGTCTTTGAGCCTCTGGCAGATTATCTGTCTTGTCAGTTACCGCCTTAATCCGGTTAATCATCTCGGTCACCAACTGGGAAGCCTCCCCTTCCTTCCCGGTAATCTCTCCAATCAGGGTGATAGCTTCTAACACCTCATCAAGGGTTTTTGGGTCTAAAGCGAAAACAGTGAGCCCCTTTCCCTCAAGCGCTGGAATGATGGTCACTTCATGACGTTGGGTAGCTATTATCAGGTCTGGAGAAAGGGCGACCACCTCCTCAATATTCGGCGTGCTAAAACCACCTACTTTAGGTTTCTCTTGAGCCTCAGGTGGATAATCGCAATATTCTGTCACCCCTACTACTTTATTACCCAAGCCCAAAGCAAATAGTATCTCGGTATTGCCTGGGACAAGAGAAATAATTCTTTCCGGTACTTTTTCTAATTTGACTACCCTGCCTAGTTGGTCTGTCACTTCTATCGGAAATGGTCCCACATCTTCGGCAGGTGGTGCGCAAGCCACAAATAGGCTCAACAAAACAACAAGAATAACTAATGGCTTCAATTTCATAAAATATTGCCTCCAATCTAGTTTAAACAAAAAATATTAATCCCCTTGCCGCTTGGACAAGGGGATACTCATGTCCCGTCAAACATGGTCTCACCCCCTTCCTCCGCGGAGGTTCAAGGCTACCCAGAGGTTCGGCGTTCTGGCTTCTCGCTTCAGGCGAGTCACAGTAGGCGGGACTGCGTCGGACTTTCACCGACTTACTCTCCGATTACACCTGACCTATGTTCAGGCGCCTCCGGGCTACTTATTCAATTTTACTTACATATAATACAGGAAATTTGAGAAAAATGCAAGTTAATTATCAACTACTGATTAACTTGATATTTCAGGTCAAATTAATTACTATTGATATAATAATGAGCATCTCGCTTCTAGCTGCCTTCAGTGCCGGCCTATTATCCTTCTTGTCACCCTGTGTGCTGCCCCTAGTGCCAGTATATCTCGCTAGCCTAGCTGGGCCTGAAATATTTGAGGCTAAAGCCAATAGAAGCCGCCTCCCCATATTCCTTCATTCCCTTAGCTTTGTAGTTGGATT
>Ga0209979_1002231_pt1 | contig 19040 bp, 14 predicted proteins | sample AnhtaG_FD_183114 | JGI IMG/M metagenome (GOLD analysis project Ga0209979, IMG submission 183114) | Deep subsurface microbial communities from Anholt, Denmark to uncover new lineages of life (NeLLi) - Anholt_01485 metaG (SPAdes) (version 2) | ecosystem: Environmental > Aquatic > Marine > Oceanic...
GGAGTACGAGCCCGTGGCCGCCTGCTCAGCCAACTGCTGCATACGCACTAAGGCATCATCGATTGTTGCCATAGCCCCTTCCATTGTCTGCAGCATACTAATGCCGTCCTGAGCGTTACGGGTACCCTGCTGGATAACGGCGATGTCGGCTCGCATCAATTCGCGGACAGCCAGGCCGGCTGCGTCGTCCTTTGCGCTGTTGATGCGCAAGCCTGACGACAGCCTTTCAACCGATTGAGCCAGGGCATTGTAGCTCACGCCCAGGTGCCGAGCAGCGTTTGCTGCCATAAGGTTGTTCTTAATTGCTAACATTTTTTTGACTCCTTAATTTTGACTCCTTAAAAAGTACCAGAAAAAAGTACCAGACCAATTTTCTTGTGACCCTGTGAAGACACCCACCCAAATATTAAATTTGAACGAGCAACCAGCACGCTATAAAAATTTGTCTTCGACGACCATTATCGACCAAGATAAAACAGAACTTAGGAATTTTTTTGACGTAAGTATTTGTAAAATTTTTGGACCGGTAATCCGGATGAAATCGGGACTGATATCGCAGGTATCCTGCTTGAAACTGGATATTGTTGAAAATCTTCAACTTTTTAGTTGGTGAACTTTAGCCGTTTTATCGGACAAATGCTGAATCTGTGGTCTATTTCGTTAAGTCTTATTGTTTTTTGGGCAACTCAGGCTCTTGAGGAAGATTTGCGTTAATTTCTCAAGTCTTTGCATATAAAGATTTATGTGCCAGAAAATATGCCCTCTATGAAGAACTGCGTCTTGCTCGGCAAATATACAATTTTGAAGTTGTAACTTTGGCAACCAAAGCACCCTGTACGGCCGAGAGTTATTCCCCTGCTAACGTCCGTTACGCTGCCCAGATAATCTTTCGTATCCAGTTTCGTAGCTCTATTCTTTCCGGGAAGTTAAGGTATGCAAATTCGCCAAAAAGCTCAGCCGCTTTATCATCATAGGCCATCGCCGCCTTTATCTCATCGGCGAAGTAACCCAGATTTATCCGCCTGCCCTTAAATCCAATTCTCGCACGCCATGTTTTAGAATCATTTCCCAGACTCACACCCTTGTACCTCGATGCGCAGCCTTTTTTAGGCATTTTGTTGTAGAGGTTCTGTGCGTTGGTACAGAGTCGAAGATTGCTTTTGCGGTTATCAAGCCCATTGTGATTTTTATGGTCACAAACCATCCCTTTCGGCGCGCGCATAATCTCTCTGTGCATGCCAACTATTGTTCCATCGCCAAATCGCTGTGCGTAAAAAGTCTCTCTACTTTTGACAGCAAACCATTTGTACTGGCTCGGCCACCCGTAATCCTCGGCATCCACAATAGCGAATTTGCCCTGCGTCACAAGGTATGGGCCTGTAATCTTCTCCGTTCTCCGCAACAGAGCTGCTGCGTCCGTTCCCCTTAGTACTAAGAAGTATGAATCGCTTATTTTCCATCACCAATCTCCATTAATCGAACATTCGCCGATAAGCATTCAGGGCATCTGACAAATCCCACAAATTTTCGTTTACTTGTAATCAAATTTCGCCTGACAACTCTGGTATCTTGGCCACAAGTCCGTTGCCGCGTGTCGTTCGTGACAACTCCGGTGTCATGGCCGGATGCCTGTTGCCCGGTGTCTTTCCGGAAAATTCTACCTCCTTGTCCCACCGTCCAATTCTCCGGCGCAGTCCGAATAAAGGTTGCTTTACACGCCAGACACTCCATAAACCAGCCGACCAATAACTTTCCTGCCATCAACTTGCACTTTCTGTCCGCTATCCGCTGTTTTGCTCCTGAGCACTTATGCTCTTCTATAATTAGAGCTACCTGCGTGTTTGATACGAAATTTGATGGATTTTTCGGATGGCCAATTCCCCTAAGTGCTTATAAAGAAATGAATAAAAGAAATTTTGAAAAATTTAATTTTTGCTTTTACCCCCCTGCGTATTTGGTCGATTTTTCGCAAAAATATTACCTATTTTAACACCCAAGACCACCATTCCGCCATGCTTAGCCTTGCTTACTTTTCAATTAAGTACCAGCGTTTTTGATTGAAATGATTCCGTTTCATTCCCGGCGTCGTTCCGGAAATTTGCTCAATTTTCGGCGTACAGATTACTTGCAAAATGTACGATAAGACTGTAAGCTTGAGATAAAGAATGCAGATAGTAGAACATTAAAGTTACAGAAACAAAAGGGATTCAATGGTCAGCTTAATTGACAAACATCGTGAAGCGTTGATAGATTTGTGCCAAAAGTACCACGTTGAGAGGCTGGATGTGTTCGGCTCTGCCGCGAGGGGTGATTTTGAGAAGTCCAGCGACATCGATTTTCTTGTCGAATTTGACAGTGAGGTAAGCCAGCGTCGATTTGACAATTATTTTGACTTGCATAGTGCTCTGGAACAGCTATTTGCTCGTCCGATCGACCTTGTTGAGCCGGGCGGACTGCGTAATCCATATTTCATCCGCCAGGTCAACGAAACCCGGAGGCAAATCTATGCCGCATCATGAGCCTGAAAAATACCTTTACGATATGCTCAGCAGTTGTGAGTTTTTGCTTGAATTTACCAGCAGCAAAGCGGTTGATGATTATATCAATGACCGAGCCTTTCGTTCGGCTTTGGAACGCGAATTACAGATTATTGGTGAGGCCTTAATAGGGCTGGAGAAAGCTGCACCGGCTGTTGCCGCACAGATTCCTGAATATCAAAATATCATCGGTTTCCGTCACGTTCTCGTGCATGGATATGACAGTCTGGACCCGTCAACAATCTGGAATGTAGTCGAAACAAAACTTGAAGGCCTTGCACAAAATATCAAGTCGCTGCTCAAGAAAGATGAGTAAGGCAACTGAAAGCGGAAAAAATCTCAATCCAAATAATAAATAGTCAATAGAAAATAATAAATTGAAGTGCCTGCGGATTTGATTGATTTAAGGCAGGCAATCATTAAAAGGTAGTAAATGTAGGGTGGGGCTTGCCCCACCAAAACGATGTCGATAAGATATGTCATTATGCCGAATTACATACGTGCATAGTTTGAAAGAGGGTTCTACTTTTTTACAGTTGTTACCTATAACCGTGTAAAGTTATTCCATTCGGAGCTTGCACGTCAGTGTTTGAGAGATGCTATTCGCAAAACACAATTACATCGACCTTATGAGACTATCGCATTTTGTCTTTTGCCGGATCATTTGCATTGTGTATGGAAACTTCCGGAAGATGATTCGGATTTTTCGACAAGATGGTCATCAATAAAAGGTATGTTTAGCAAAGAATATTTGCAATCGGTTGGTCGGCGGAATCAGGTTACAGATTCTCGATAACGCAAAGGAGAGGTTTGTATATGGCAGCGGAGGTTTTGGGAACATCAGCTTCGAGATGAGAATGACCTTCAGCGCCATGTCGATTATATCCATTATAATTCGGTCAAGCATGGATTGGTTTGTCGGGTTGAAGATTGGCCGTGGTCAACATATCATCGATATTTAAGAGAAGGATTTTACGGCGAAAGTAATGATTTTGCGGATTTTATTAAAATTGGCATTGATGCTTTTGGAGAATAACAAAATGGTGGGGCAAGCCCCACCCTACAACCTACAGGATAATAAGGCGAAAGGATAGATATGATGGAGTTGTAGATAACCCTCATTGATAGGGTTCCTATAGGAAACGTTAAAGTCAGGAAGCAAAGTCAAAAGTTGTAAATAACCCTCATTGATAGGGTTTCTACTAAAGCTCGTAGTCCTTTTGATTAGTCAAAAGGACTATGTGCATATCAAAAAAACTTATTGGTATCGCATCTTTTTCAATTAACAGAAGCGAAAAAAAGCACACTAAATCTTAGCTTTTCGTAGTACATTGATAAATTCCAGAATAACACTTGCTTTACCTTTAGCTCCGACCTTACGAAAAATATTCCCAAGATGAGCACGCACTGTATTGTATTCAATATGTAGTTTGTCGGCGATCCTGGCATTATCAAGATCTTTACATACCAATTTAGCAACCTCTATCTCTCTTGGAGTCAAATGCCAGCATTTTCTCAGATACTCCCACTGTCTTTTAGTAAAAACCATAATCCGCACTCCTTTTATTTTTATTACTGAACACCCTGCTTAAATTTTTCTTGTTGGGTATCTCGCCTAATCTCTTATTTATTAAGAAAATATAAGTAGTCCTTTTGACTAATCAAAAGGACTATGGAAATTATATATGATTATGTATATTTTTCAATTTTTTTTACAGAAAGAAACATACTTTGATTTTTGCAATAAAAAAACCCACCTTCTCTTCATAATCTGAAATCCCCCCGTCATTCCAACCGAAGGCACGACGAAGTTGTGCCGAAGCGGAGGAATCTGGCTGCGAACATAGAGCAAACCGTAAGATGGGCTTCAGCCCATGCTGCCTCTGAAATTTGAAATCGAAAATCTTAAATTTGAAATCCCAAACTCATGCCCCCGCAGCATGTTCTCGACTCCGATTGGGGAGCGGGTATCTGTATTAAATCCGTTTAATCTGTGAAATCTGTGGTTACTGTCCTTCGTTTCCCTTTCTTCAACTTTAGCTTACTACCAACCAATTTTCTAATCAACTAATTCTCTAATTCACTAATGCTGTCCTCAGCCTTAATAAGCAACAAACATCAAACATCGTCTGATACTAAAAAAATCCTATTTTTAAAATGGTGCTCTGCGGGTTAAGCTGTTATAGTAAAAGGGCTTAAAATTTTTTCTAAAAAATTGAGATTTCGTTGCAGGTATCTGCGTATTTGATTGAAAATGGTTGAATAACATTATGCAGCAATCGGACACAAAAGAGAAGTTTCTAAACGAGATTAACAGTCCGGCGGATGTGAAGAAGCTGTCAGTACGTCAACTCAAAACGTTAGCAGAGGAAATACGCCAATTTATTCTCGGCTCGGTCAGCAAAACCGGCGGACATCTGGCGAGCAACCTCGGCGTGGTGGAATTGACTCTGGCGCTGCACTACGTCTTTGATTTCAAAGAAGATAAGCTGCTCTGGGACGTCGGCCATCAATGCTATACGCATAAAATTATTACCGGAAGGAAAGATAAGTTCGAGCATCTTCGTCGCTCTGAGGGCATAAGCGGCTTTCCCAATCCGGAAGAAAGCGAATATGACCAGTTCGCCGTTGGACATGCCGGCACCTCGATAGCCACAGCAATCGGAATGGCTTTAGGAGAGTCGCTCGTCGCTCGTGCCCCGTCGCTCGAGCCCCGAGAGACCAGCGACGAACAACGAGCTCCGAGAATTGTGGCGATGGTCGGCGATGCCAGTATTGTTAACGGCACCTCTTTTGAGGCACTCAATAATCTCGGACTGGTCAAGCGGCAATTACTAATCCTGCTCAACGACAACTCGATGGCAATAGATGCAACTGTAGGAGCAATGGCAAAGTACTTTTCCAAAGTTCGGCTAAGCCACACATACGATGATTTGCGCAAGACAACCAGAAATATCTTAGAGCATACGCCCCTTATAGGCAAAACTGTCGAGGAAGCGATTGAGAGGATTAAGAAAGGTATCAGGATGGCTCTGCCGGCCAGTCAGATGTTTGAGAGTCTGGATATTCCGTACTTTGGCCCTGTTGACGGCCACGATATTGGCTCGCTTATAAAGTTGTTCCAGGCGTTGGCCGAGGTGAATCACCCGGCAATTCTGCACGTCTATACAAAGAAGGGCAAAGGTTTTGAACCGGCCGACCAGGGACCCAGCAAATTCCATTCGACAGGCCCGTTCAAGATGAATGGAGATGCTGTTGAATCGGCTTCGGACTCGAGCAGGCGTAGTTTTACCAGTGTATTCGGTGAACATCTGACAGAGTTGGCTGAAAAGGATGACAGAATTGTTGCTATAACCTCAGCGATGTGTGACGGCACGGGATTAGTCGAATTTCGCAAAAGGTTCGCCGATAGGTTCTACGATGTGGGTATCGCTGAAAGTGCGGCTGTGGATATTGCAGCAGGTTTTGCCAGAAGCGGCTTAAAGCCGGTGGTCTGTATCTACTCGACCTTTTTGCAGCGCAGCTTCGACCAGATATTCCAGGAGGTAGCGTTACAGAAACTGCCGGTCATTTTCTGCATTGACAGGGCCGGGGTCGTTGGCTCGGACGGCCCAACACATCACGGCCTGCTGGATATTGGTTTTTTGCGGATAATGCCGAATATGGTGCTGACGGGGCCTGCAAACGCGATTGAAACGAAACTGGCTCTGGAATTTGCGTTAGGCCAGGATAATCCGGTCGTTATAAGGTATCCGAAAGATTTTGTTCCACAGCAGGAGTTTGTCCCGCCATACGTCTGGCGGGCCTGTGCCAAGCCATTCAGGTTGGGCAAAAGTGTTGTCGTCAAAAGGTCAAAAAATTCTGCTGTTGCGATTGTCAGTTACGGCAGCGTCCTGACAGAGGCACTGAAAGCGGCTGCATTATTAGCTGAAGAAGACATCGCGGTTGATGTGATTAACGGCCGATTCGCTGCTCCTGTTGATAAGAAGATTGTCTCTCTGCTGGAGCAGGGAAAGGGCATAATTACGGTCGAGGACCACGCCAGCGCCTGTGGATTCGGGTCAGCCGTGCTCGAATTGGCTGCAGCACAAAGTTATTCGCTAAAGGCTATACGCGTGCTTGGTGCGCCGAGGAGATTTATAGGACACAATTCCAGAGCACAGCAGCTTATGGAGGTGGGTGTAAATGCCGATAAGATAGCAGAAACGGTAAAAGAAATGGTCTGTCATATTTAGAGCGTCTAACAAAAAGAACCGATTGTTACCCTGAGCGCAAAGAGCCTTTAGCCCTGAGCGAAGTCGAAGGGGAAGGGTCTCGTTTATACGAAGATTATGAGATTCTTCGCTTCGCTCAGAATGACGGGTATGCTTTATATTCATTCAGATATACGAGCTACGACACACGAGACACGAAATATGAAATCTCTGCCAAAATTGGTGATTTTCGGCGACCCTAAAAAGGAGGGGGTCCACGAGGCGATTGACGAATTTGCCGGCTTTGCAAAGGACAAGGCCGAGATAGTAGCAAGCTGTAGTATTGAGGATTGTAGGGCCGAGATTCTTAAGGAATGTGATTTTGCGGTAGTTTTCGGCGGCGATGGGAGCATTATCTCGACGGCAAGGAATGTGAGTGAAGCAAGTGTGCCGGTGATAGGCGTTAATGTCGGCAAGCTTGGTTTTCTGGCGGAATTCAGCGTTAGTGAACTTAAGGATTTTTTTCCTTGTTTGACGAAAGGTACAGCCCAGATAGACAAGCGGATGATGCTGAGCTGTAGAGTTTTCGGCTCGACTGAGCTCTCTCAAGGCCCTCGAGACGGGCTTGCCGAAGTCAGCGATGCTAAGGAAGATGACCGAACCCAGAAATTTTGCTCAGCAGCTATCAATGATGTTTTCATCACGGCTGGGCCGCCTTTTAGGACGGTTGAGCTTAAAATATCGGTGGATGGTCAGCCGTTAGCTGGTTGTGTCAGTGATGGATTGATAATTTCCACACCGACGGGCTCAACGGCGTATAATCTCTCGGCAGGGGGCCCGATAGTCTCTCCTAAGATGGAGGCGATGGTTATTACGCCGATCTGCCCTCATTCACTGAGCTTTCGGCCAATTGTTATCAACGCCGACAGCATAATAGAGGTTGTGGGGATACGAGTCAATGAAGGCACGACTGTTTCTATCGATGGCCAGGTCTCATTGAGGTTGTCAATTGATGATGTGGTAAGAGTCGAGAGAGAAAGCTGCGATTTTTTGATCGTGAACAATCCGCTTCGGAGTCAATGGGACACTCTTGCTACGAAACTTAGCTGGGCCGAGAAACCGAAATACAAGCAAGGCCCGAACGTCTGTCGGAGTGAGTAGTGAGTGGTGAGCAGTCAATTAACCACTCACCAATTAACCGTGAGGTATTTAATATTATGAAGAACCGACTGTTTATTATAGTTATGGCGGTGTTTCTTACCGTCTTTTCAGCGACAAGCCAGTCGATAGAAAACCCTGCGATAAGGAATCCCGCCGGTTTAAGCACGGTTCCTCCGAGCAGTATCCAGAGCGGTCTGGTTAGCAATCCTAACCCGATTGATACGAGCGGTAATCTGTTAATTACCGGCAATGTACGCCGCGGCATGCACTTCCGTGGTACTGTGCCGTATGGTTCGACCACGAGTTTTAGGGCCGGTCTTGGCTCATCATCACTTAGTTCCTTTTTGAGAGATTCGGCCGGGGCAGAAGACTTCGGCCGTTATGCCAATGGATACAGTATTCAGCCTTATTATTTACAGAGCCGGACGGTAACCACTACAATGCCGGGCTATTCCGGAGTTTTCAGGCAAACGGGTACAAGGATTAATGACCGTGCGCTCCAAGTACAGTACCCGACGGGGATGAAGACAACAAACGGTCAGAAGAAACAAGCTTATTCCGGCTGGGATACTTTGGCTCAGCTCGGCACTTCGCGGGAATCATCCGAATCAGGATTGCAGGGACTGCAAACACAATATGGCACATCGGCCAAGCCTCGACGAATAGTACAAAGCATACGGGAACTACAGTTGCTTACTCGAGACGAGGCAGGCATATCGCTACAAGACCAACAGTTGATGGTTGAACGGTACCAAAAACAGACCCAAGACTCAAGACTCAAGACCCAAGACCAAGGACCCAAGACCCAAGAGCTAGGACCCAAGACCCAAGACTTAGGAACGGCCCTTGAGCAGAGGTATGTAGTATGGAGTCCGGAACATAAGCAAAGCCAGGTAGCTGAAATAGTTCAGTCCACCAAACCGGACTTCAGCGCAGACGTGCTTACACCCGGGCAGGCAGACGCAGTGGTGAAGGGTCTGGCGTTTCAGGACAGGGCCAATTTGCAGAAATTCGCGGGCTGGGAATCTCAGGCAGATGAGGTTAAAATTGATGAACACGGCAGAGACGTGCAGGGCCAACGCGATAGACTCGGTTCCGACGTTCTTGAGCGAATAAAACAACAACTCGATGATTTGACCAGGTCCGTTGATGCCCGTCTGCAAACCGGAACAGAAGAAGCACGTAAAGACGAAAGTATTAAAACAGATACGGTAAGCTCCCCCAGAGTGACAATGATTGACTGGGGTAAAATGGGGCGCTCTTATGAACCTGAAAAAGCTCCGTTCGTTCAATCCGCCGACGAACAGGAAGTATACGGTCTGGAATTACCGGAAGCAACAAGGCCTGAAAGCTCTCCGTTGGATGAACTAAATAAGCTTTCGCAGGCTGACTTATCCGCCAAGGCCAGGCGCATCAGGGGTTCACATACCAGTTCTGAGTCTTACTCGGAGGCCAAGTTCAATCGGCACATCCAGGCAGCGCAAGGCCATCTAAAAGCCGGCAGGTACTATCGTGCTGCGGACTCTTTTGCTTTAGCGTCTATTTATAAGCTGGACCCCGGCGAAGCCGGGTCGGATCCGGTCCAGGCCGGTGGCCTGGCACTTTGCTTTGCCGGCAGGGGCCATGCGTTATTTGCCGCCGGCGAATATATCAGCAGTGCGCTGTTTCTTTCCAGAGCGCTCAAGATTGCCCCGGAATATGCACGGACTAAAATCGACCTTACCGCTATGTTAGGCGGCCAGAACAAGCTCGATGGCAGGATAGCTGATATTAAGGAATGGTTGGGACGGAGCGGTTCAGGCCGATTGGAATTTCTCTTAGGCTATGTTTATTACCGGATGGGCAGACTCGGTCCGGCCAAGCAGGCAATCGATGCAGCTTCCGAAAAGATGCCCAAGTCACCGGATATAGATGTAGTTAAAAGAGCTATTGACGAAGCGATAGCAGAAAAATCGGTGACTGTCCCTGGTTAAACCTACCGTGCGCTCATCACGCAGAATCAATAAGAAAGCTTGAGTTTCAAGGCAGACTTGATATTCTATTGGAAATGAGGCTTAGCGGCGTAGCTAGTTCCTGTTGCGGAAACAGTATTTGTCATTCCCGCGAAAGCGGGAATCCAGTTTTTCGCTCTGGACCCCTGCTTTCGCAGGGGTGACATCGTCGATTTTCGTTTTCCGCAACAGATACTAGCTAAGCATTTAATATGGGAAATGTCAGTTGATAGTTAGTAGGTCTACCACCAATATTACAAATCTTCTGTTTATCTCCACCCCACTTCTCTATTCTTCTCGACTGTATCCTGTGTTTGTGGTATTCTGGGGGCTTGAATATTGGTTGCTATTAAGAGATAAAGTTCTATGAGAAAGATGATAGCAATTTTGGCGAGATGTTTGTATTTTCGTACTACATAGGATCAGATGGAAAGTATTTTCGAGCAGATTGGCAAAAAACTTTGAAATTCTTTGCGATTTTTGGATTATTGGTCCAAAAAACGATAAACTGCTTTGAATAAATCGATTTGGTGGTACGTATATAAATGCAGAAAGAGAGTAAAAGTAGGCACTTGAATCCTTTCCGGCCGATTGGGAGTTGGTAAAAAGTGAACACCTAAGGAGAATTGTTATGACCACAACATTATTAATTTATGGGCTGATGACTGTTATTCCCGGGTTGCTTTTGCTGTTCATGGCCATCTTTGGTGCTGATACTGATGTGGATGTAGACACAGACTTTGATATTGATGCAGATGTGGATGTTGACATAGAAGCAGGAGAGTTTGGAGGACCGGGTAGACTAAGTTTAAGGCTGATACTGTTCTTTTTAGTTGGTTTTGGTGTTGGAGGTTATGTTTCTGTTTATTTTAAATTGCCTTTACACCACATTTTAATTGGTTTTATTGGAGGCTCCATTGCCTGGTTTCTTGGTTATCAGCTGCTTAAACTGCTCTACAAACAACAATCAACAAGCCAGATCAGATTAATCTCATTTGTAGGCAAACAAGGTAGAGTAGTGGTTCCTATACCCAAAAATGGAGGCACTGGAGAGATAGAAGCAACCAACAAAGAGACCGGACAAAGTACTTACTTTAATGCAAGAGCCGTTAATCCTAAAAAAGAATATAAGAGAGGGGAGTTCGTTAAAATAAAGTCTGTTGCCGGAAAAACAGCAGTTGTGGAGTAAAGAAAAGAATCTTTTAGCCATGAAAAAGGTTCGAGGACTTTGACGTTAAACTAATTGGGTCTGTATTAGTAAATATTAACTTAAAAATTGAGGAGAATTATTATGGAAGGTTTAGGTTTGATAATTGTTGTTACTGTTGCAGTAGTTGCTTCGATTTCTGTTGTCTTAATTTTTGTGAACAACTACAAAAAAGCGGAACCAAATGAAGCTTTGATTTTTACAGGAAGAAAAAACAAGGTACAAACCAAAGATGGGGCGGTTGTTGTCAAAGGATGGAGATCTATTGTTGGAGGTGCTAAACTCAAGATTCCGGTTTTGGAAAAAATCAACAGAATTTCTCTCAAGACAATGAACCTGGCTGATGTAAGAGTAGAAAAAGCATATTCAAAAGAAGGCGTTCCTGTGACTATTGATGCTGTTGCGAATGTGAAGATTTCCGGTGAAGAAGGAATGCTTGATAGAGCCGTTGAGAGATTTCTCGGAACAGACGCCAGGCAGATTCAACAGATTATCAAAGAAACTTTGGAAGGCCAGCTTCGTGATATTATTGGTGTTCTGACTGTTGAAGAGCTTTACCAGAAGAGAGATATGTTTGTAAATAAAGTTCTTGAGCAGGCTGGTGAGGAATTGGCTAAGATTGGTGTCATAATTGACATCATCAACATTCAGGATATTCGTGATGAGAGAGGATATCTCGAAGCTCTTGGTATAAAGAGAACTGCTGAAGTTAAGAGGGATGCTGCAATTGGACAGGCGGAGGCAGACAGGGACGCGATGCAACAGTCTGAAACTGCTCGCAGAGAAGGGGAAGTTGTAAGGTCTGCCCAGGAAAAACAGATTGCAGAAGCAGAGAAAACCAGAGATGTTGCAAAACAGCAGTATGTTGGTGAAACTCTTGCAGCTACTAAGAAAGCTGAACAACAAGGACCGCTTGCTGAAGCAAAAGCAAGGCAAGGAGTTGTTGTTGAAGAGCAAAAAGTACAGGAAGAAGAGCAAAAGGCAAGAGAAAAAGTTGAGGCAGCAAGAGCACAGGCAGAAGAGCAGAAATATAAGGCCGTGGTAGTAGTTCCTGCTGATGCCGAGAAACAAGCTGCTATTCTTAAAGCGGTAGGGGAGTCTGAAGCTATTTTGAGAGTAGCTGAAGCAAAAGCTAAGGGAACTCAATTACAGCTTGAAGCCGAGGCGGAAGGCTTGAGAAAGAAAGCAGAAGCCTGGAATGCTTATGGAAAAGCAGCACAGCTTAATCTTGCTTTAGAGGCTATTAAAGCAGTCGCTGATGCAGGTGCTCAATCTATTGGCCAGGTTAAGTTTGATAATGTTGTTGCAATCGACAGTGGTGCTGGAAATGGTGATAGCGCGGTAAACAGACTTATGACCGCTGCCCCCGGGGCACTCGTTAAGTTTATAGAGCAAATGAAAGCTGCTACTGGAATTGACCTCGGCAAGAGACTACAGGAAATTGCTGGCATGCCGGATGAAGAAGCTGCTGAGCCTGCATCAGACCGAATTCAACCTTCTGCTAAGCCAGGAAAATCTGGAAAAGCTACTAAAGAAGAATGATTTTTTAGCTAATTTGCAAATAAAATATAATGTTTTAAGACTTTTGCTTTCTATAAATTGACACGAATACATATTCAGCTGGATATGGCAGAAAACTAAGAAAACTAGCTTTGCTGGGTACAGGTTAAGAGATACAAATCATTTTAAAGGAAGGAGAAACAGATATGGGCGATAAGGGAAAAAAAGATAAAGGCAAAAAGGAGCACCAGAAAAAGGCCAAGCTTAATCCAAAGGAAAAACGAAAGTTGAAAAAAGAAAAGAAGAATAAATAAATGCCCAGCGGTGGACACGGTTAAAAAAGCCATTGACGATGCGATAGCAGGACGGTAACGAATGACACTTCTTTTAAGCATTTGTTCATAGAATACCGCATGGGCTGAAGCCCATCCTGCCGGCTGTGGGAAAATAGGGTAACTATCCATAGTTTTTAAGATGTTAATTAAAGGAAGATTGTTATGAACAGGAATAAGTACAAAAAAACAGCAGTTTTAATTTTGTGTGCCGTTGCTGTTTTGTTCATTTTGAATAGTTGTAGTAAGAAAACACCGGCACCGGACAGTGAGGACGAAACTGCTGCCAGTTCCAGTGAACCGTTGGTAAAAGAAACACCAGCGCCGGACAGTGAGGATGAAACTGCTGCCAGTTCCAGCGAACCGCTGATAATTGAACCGGGTGTCGGTGTCGGGTCTATTAAGTTGGGTATGTCGAAAGATGAGGTCATAAAACATTTTGGAGCTCCCGACGAAATTAAAACATTCGCCCAAGGCATAGTAAGACTGAACTATATTTCTTCGAAAGGCATAAACTTTGGACTTGAACCCAAGGTTGGGCTCAATTATATTTATTGCTATTCAAACGAAGACCCAAACTATTCTCATAGAATTACCAATTTTCCCAATATGACAAAAGAAGGTCTTGCTATGGGAAGCAGTCGTGACCAAATCATCACCACGTACAGTACACCAGACAGTGAAGCTTCGAAAGGTGATTATACAATTCTATATTATCATGACTTGAACACCGAAGGGGTGGACACCGAAATGGTGCTTTTGAAAAATAGGCTCATTGGCATTAGGATGAAGATGATGGGCCCAGGTTTTGTCAGGCCCCCCCGTTAGAAGATGCAAGTAGAGTGATAGATTTACGTTTACGGATCATAGGGTACTGCAACTCATATTAAATGAAAAATAGGGACAGTCACGAATGGTGGTTCCTTGATCCTGGCAATGTGCTTCCTGAGCCGGATGCTTTGCGAAGTTTATCCCTTCGTTCCACTCAGGACAGGCTCTGAGCGAAGTGAAAGGCCCCTAAGAAAATAAACGGTTTTTGTATTGTGAGGGTTGAGATTGCCACAGTCGCCTGCGGCTCTTTCGCAATGACATTGTTGGTCCATTTTCTTTTGCATACCCGATTATTTGGGTAGGAGAAAACCCCCCGGTAAAACCGGGGGCTAAATATACTTTTTAGATGCTGGCTTCGAGCTGGGTGAGTATTGTTTTTGCTTTGGAGACTTTGTTGCCGGCGGGGCCCTGCCAGTGAAGCTCGGCATTTTTCTTGAGCAGCTCTTCGATTTTTTTGCAGGCCAGCAGTACGGTGGCGTGATTTTTATTGCCCATAAATCTGCCTACCTCCGAGGACGACATCTTTGTGTGCTTTCTGGTCAGATACATACTAAAATGGCGTGCTAAGGCTACTGTCCTGTCTTTTTTTGACGAGTGTATATTGGCCGGCGTTGTGCCAAAATAAATCGCGACGGCTGATTCGATATCCGATACGTGCACAATGGGGTCGCACCTTTCCAGATGTTCGGTCAGAACGGCTTTGGCCATAGACAGGTTGATTTTATTGTTTTTCAGTGCCGAATATGCAATCAATTTCAGCAGGGCCCCTTCCAATTCGCGCACGTTGGTGCGCAGATTTTCGGCAATGTATTTTATTACAGTTTCGGGGACCAGCGAGTTTTGAGTTTTTAGTTTTGAGTTTTTAGTCTTTATATTTTTTGCGAACTGGGTGCATATTTGGCAGCGTGTGCGGAAATCAGGAGTCTGAATCTTGACAACCATTCCCGAGACGAATCGGTTGACCAGCTTTTCAGACAGTTGTCCTATCATCTTCGGATGTGCATCGCAGGCCAGTACAACCTGTTTACCAGCCAAGCTGATTGTATTGAAAGTATGCAGGAATTCCTCCTGCGTTGAAGGCTTGCTGGCCAAGAAGTGAATGTCGTCGATTGCCAACAAATCCGTTTGCCGCATTCGTCGTCTAAAAGCCTCCAGCTTTTTTGTCTTCAAGGCCAGCACAAACTGATTGACAAAATCCTCCGCTGAGAGATATAGCCAATTAGTCTGGGGGCGCTTTTCGCACACTGCATTGCATATCCCTTGCAGCAGATGTGTTTTGCCGACCCCGTATCCTCCGTGAATAAACAGCGGATTGAAAGGGCTTTGTTGTTCATTTACGACTGCTTTGGCTGCGTTGTAGGCCAGCTCATTTGACTGGCCTACAACGAAAGTATCCAGACTCAGCTTGAGTCTTCTGGATGCTCGATGCCAGCTGCCTGATGCTCGTCGAGAATCGAGGGTCGACTTCGGCGAGCTCAGTCGAGCCGAGGATCGAGTAACGAGTTTCGCCTGCGAATCCAGTTGTGTTCTCCTCTGGTGGCCGGAAAGCTCCGGGTCGATGCTGAAGGTTATCTTTGCTTCTGCACCGGTAACTGTCCGAACTGCCTGGCCGATTTCTTTTAAAAAATGGTTTTCAATCCAGCTTGCTATAAAAAGATTCGGTACGCCAATCTTCAAATATCCGTCGGCAAGTGTCATCTTAGTTGAATTTTTAAACCAGATCCGAAACTTCTTCGGTCCTACCTTCTCAGAAAGAGCTTCGTTAATAGCACTTATCTGGGTCGCTGCTGTACGAGAACTCTCATCCGTGATTGTGCTCTGCATTAGTATCCTTCCGGTGCCAGGTGTTTTATTTGTCAGGCCTTTATCCCACACATATAGAACACAGTCTCACACGTTGTAAGTGCAGGTTAAGAATCCATTCTTTTTAGAACAAATAATACTGATAAGCTACCTATTATTGGACAACGAAAAAACAAATCAATTGCGTTTTGGGAAATTTCTTTTCCACTTAATAGAGGTTACTGTCGGCACTGGCTTTGCGCACGAAAAAAATTTGTTTTTAACAGGTTTTGCACATCGTAAGTTTGTTTTGTGGAAAAGCTGTGAATTGGATTTGTAAATTAAAAAAAAACTCGATGCTGGATGCTTCCGCCTTCGCTGAAGCTACGGCGGACAAGCGGATGCTCGATGCTTGTCATTCTGAGGCGAAGCCAAAGAATCTGTAATTTTTCGGCTTAAAGAGATTCTTCACTTCGCTGCGCTTCGTTCAGAATGACAGGAGATGCATGTTTTCTACAGAGCATTTTGAGTTTTTATTTTTTGGTGAGGATTGCCGTATAACCACCATCGTGGTCGAAGCATTCTGCCGAAGGTATAGTCAGCTTTTCGGATTTTAGCTCGAAGTTGCGGTTTTTTTGCAGGAAGTCTCTTATGAGGTTGCTGTTTTCATCCCTTTGAATGCTGCAGGTGCTGTAGCAGATTTTTCCGTGAGGTTTTACCATTGGTGCTGCGGTGGCGAGCAGTTTGCTTTGCGTTTTGGTCAGTTTCTTTATTGCACTTGGCGTTATCCTGTAGCGGACCTCGATGCGTCTGGCTAATACACCTGTATTTGAGCACGGCACATCCAGGAGGACGCAATCGAATTTAGAATTTAGAATTTTGAATTTAGAATTGAGAAGTTCCTCATACGAAACAATATCGACACTGTTTATGTCGAGGCGGGTGGTATTTTCTCGAACTTTTTTGAGGCGTTCGGCGTCAATGTCGGTTGCTATGATTGTGGCCGAATCTCTGGTAGCTTCAGCTAACTGTGTTGTTTTTACACCAGGTGCGGCGCAGAGGTCGAGTATCGTCCAGTCCGGCTGTGGCTCGAGAAACCTTACCACCTGAGAGGCTGTGATATCCTGAACGGTAAATTCACCTTCTGCAAAGCCAGGAAGCTGTGTTACCGCTCGTGGACTTTTGATTTTTATCATTGATTCACCAATTTTGTCATTCCCCGTATCAAGTACGGGGCAGGCTCTGTGAAAACAGGAATCCACTGCGTTCTCATTTTCCATATCGCTGCTTTTCTGGACTCCTGCTTGCGCAGGAGTGACATAGGGTACTATTTCAAAGCCTATATTTTTCTTGTCGAGTTTTTCGGTTAATTGTTGTGTTGTTGTCTTTAAGCTATTGGGTCTGAGGTAAACACCCGGTCTGCGATTGGATGCGAAGCAAATCTGGCGGGTCAATTCTGCGCCGAATTCGCCGAGCCAATCGGTTACGAGCCATTTGGGCAGCGAAAAAACAGTACTGAGGTAATCAGCCGGCAAAGCTTCGGGGTCGGGCAAAAAGTCTCTGTCAAATTCGCAACCAGTCGAAGGTATTTGGGGAAGCGTACATCTGGGGTCAGTCTGCGGTAGTTGAATTTGGCGATTTGTTATATGTCTTGTGATTTGGCGCAGGACCGCATTTACAAAGCCGACCTGCTTGGCCGTTTTCACGGGGACAAGTTTTGTCCCTGCGAGGGCTTTGGTGTTCTCGACTGCTTCGTTGACGATTGAATGCTGGCCGGTCGAAGGTGAATAAATAAGCTCATAGATCCCTATTCGGATGATGTTGAGCAGTTTGTCCGGTATCCTTTCGATGGGACGACCGGAGAATGCGACTATCACTGTATCGATAGCACGGCGGTTTCTTATTGTTCCGAGGGCAAGGTCGGTAGCTCGTTGTTTTTGGTCGGTTTTGCTCAGCAGCTTGTTAAGGATTGGGCCGGCGTAATTGCGTTTTGGGTTACACCGGTTCAGGACATCAATTGCGATAGTGCGTGCAGATTTAGGTTTTTGGCCGGCCATATTTTATACGCATTATGATTAATTGGTTCATCGTACCCAATTATTTGGGTAGGAGAAAACCCCCGGTAAAACCGGGGGCTAAATAGGCGTTGGTTAGATTTGCCTTGCCCTACAATACAATCTTAAATAATGAACATATCAAATAAAATCCGTACTACTTTTCTATCTTCATAAACAAATCGCCTGGCTGGGTTTTTCGGCCGTTGGTGAAATCTTTGAATTCCATAAGCGGCGAGCCAGCCGGCTTGATTTTTTTAATCTTTAAGGCGTCTGTACCACAGATTACATTTAGGTTTTCGTCGAGTATTCCCGGCGGTAGTGTGGGCGCGTGTAAGGGCGGTTCGCGAACCGCCCCTACTTCAGCCATCGCGATGGTTATGCGTATAGATTTGTTGGTTTTTTTAGAAAGATAAGTTGCCGAAGCACCGGGCCAGGGCCAGAAGCCTCGTATCTTTCTTGCCAGAGCATCGGCTGATTCATTGAAGTCTAAAAAGCCATCGGATTTTTTCAGCTTCGGCGCGAGTGTAGCCTTGGAATGGTCCTGCTCGGTATAAATAATTGAACCGTCAGCGATTTGTTCTATTGCTTTCAATAGTAATGGTGCCGCTATTTGCGCCAGTCTGTCGTGTAGTTGGCCTGCTGTTTCATTAGGGGCAATATCGGTCTGTGATTGTGCCAGGATTTGACCAGCGTCCATTTTTTCAGCTAATGTGATTATACTGATACCGGTTTTGGTTTCGCCGTTGATTATTGCCCAGTTTATCGGTGCAGCTCCACGGTATTTTGGAAGCAAAGAGGCGTGGACATTTATAGCGCCTTTTGGGGGCAGATTTATTAACTCATTGCCGATTTTTTGACCAAACGCAATTACCACTATCAGGTTCGGCTTATAATGAGCTATCTTTTCCATCATCTCCGGAGTGTTTACATTGCCTGTTTCAACAAATGGTATAGAATGAGCATTCGCCCAGTGGGCCGCCGGTGTCTGGCTTGATTTTCTGCCTCTGCCGGCCGGGTGTGGAGGCTGAGTTACGATGAATTGCAAGCTATGGCTCGACCGCTCCAACACATTCAGGCACTCAATGCCGAATTGGCCGCTTCCGAGATAGACCATTTTCATTTATCGGACCCGACAATCAAACAATTTTATTAAACCAGCGTAAACATTTATATAAAAAGTGTTATACAATTAGAAACCGAAATATATTCAATTTGATTCAGATTTTTCTTGATTTTGCCGAAACATACATTATACTTTAAATGTAGATAGAATAGAATTACGATGAGAGGCTATCCAAAGGGTTCCGTCCCGCGGCTATGCCTCTCTTACTTTTTATAGCCCAATTTACCCTTAAGTTTGTTTATTCCTACGATGTAAGCTGCGAATTTCCTCAGAAGAGAAGAGTACCGGGTATCGTCTGGCACCATTAATTTCAATAACTTTTCTCT
>Ga0209979_1002232_pt1 | contig 19036 bp, 17 predicted proteins | sample AnhtaG_FD_183114 | JGI IMG/M metagenome (GOLD analysis project Ga0209979, IMG submission 183114) | Deep subsurface microbial communities from Anholt, Denmark to uncover new lineages of life (NeLLi) - Anholt_01485 metaG (SPAdes) (version 2) | ecosystem: Environmental > Aquatic > Marine > Oceanic...
GAGGAGGCGCTGCAACTCAGCGTGGCCCAGGAGGTGCAGAAGGAGCGGCTGTGCCGGGTGTGGGAGAACGGACACATCGATGACGATGTTTGTAGCCGCATCTACGGCGCCACTCGCCGCGAGCTGTTCGCCGGGTTCCAGCGTGAGCGCGGGCTATCGGGCGATAGCGTCTCCCTGGGCGACCTGCACGAGTTTACCTATTGGCTGTTCAAGCACCGGGTGAACAACGCCGACCCGGCGCGGGTGGCCAGCGATACCCGCAAGGGGCTGGCGATGCTCTCTCGCTTGCAGGCGGGTTCCCGCTAGGCCGAACGTACGGGCGAGCACTAGGGCGCGGCCGCCGAGAGGCGGCCGCGCCCTGTCTAGTTGCTCCTACGGCCTTCGCCGCGGGATCACTCCAGGGAGATCATGTCACCGACGTCGGTGAGGGTGCCGTCGGCCTCCATCCGTATCGGCTGGAAGGTCTCGATGGCGCGGTGGTCGGTGGGGCTGAAGCTAACCGCGATGTCTGGCAGGAACAGCGAGGGGGTAAAGTCCTGGATGGACTCGACCGACTGTAGGAGGCCTTCGCGGGTGAGGTTATCGCAGGCCCCGCTGAGGGCCTCCACGATCGTCTCGCCCAGGTGCGCGCCGTAGACGCTGAGGGTACTCAGGCCCGGGCCGCCGTAGGTGTCCATGATGCGCGCGTGCTCCACCATGGCTGGGTCATCGGTGTCCCCCACGGCGTCGAGCTGGTAGTTGATGGCGATGGTGCCGTCGATCAGGGCGAACCCCTGGCCAAGCTGCTCCGGCTCCGTCCCTCCGCCGATGGTGGCGGCCAGGGAGGTGTGGGCGTTGACGTAGCTCACCAGCCACTGGGGGCTGTAGCCCAGGGCGTTGGCTGCGATGATGGCGGCGGCGCTGCCGGTGGGCACGGCCCCGAGGACCACAACCTCGGCGCCGGCGCTCTGGATGTTGATGATCTGTGCGCTGAGGTCGGGTGCCCCCGGCTCGTAGGTCTGCTCGGCGACCAGGAGAGCGGGGTCGGCCAGGTTCTCCTTGACGCTGTTCAGGTAGTCCTCCCCGAACGGGTCGTTCTGGTACAGGATCCCCACCTTCTGGCCCGGGAAGTTCTCGTTGATATAGGTGGTCAGGACCTGGCCGTCACTGTTGTAGTCGGGGATGTAGCCAAAGGTCCAGGGCCATGTCGCGACATTGGCCCAGCCGGTGAAGCCGGTGGAGACGAACAGGTCGGGGATGCCGTCTGAGGTGTCGCCGTCGTCGTTGGGGTCGTTGAGGTAGTCCACGGCCCCCAGGTGGGCGGCGGTGCCCAGGGCGCCCACGATGGCCAGTACCTCGTCCTGCTCCACCAGCTTCCTGGTCTTCTCCAGGGCCAGGTCCGGCGCGTACTGGTCGTCCTCGGCTATCAGGGTGATGTTCCGGCCGCAGACGCCGCCGTCCTCGTCGTTCACCTTGTTGAGGTAGGCCTGCAAGGCCAGGGTGATGATGCCGTAGGGGGTGCCCCCGGAGCCGGCCAGGTCGTTGGTGTGGCCCAGCTTGATCTCGGTGTCGGTGACGCCGGGCCCGGGTGTCACCCCGACGACGGGCGTCTCCCCCGTGGGCGTCTCGGCGGCCTCCTCCTCTTCGTCCTCGCAGGCCACGGCGGCTATCAGCAGGACTACCGCCAGGGCCAAGATCAGTAGCCAGGGTCTGCGCAGTATTTGCACGATCACTTGTCTCCTTTCTAGTGAGCCGTCTGGTTTTTCCTTTCGCTTGCTCCTGATAAGCATCACCTCCCGGTGGTCACGGTCTGCCGGTGTCCTTGCCGCCCCAGGAGAGCCGTTCCAGGGTCTGCCCCAGGCGGGACCTGAGGGCGGCTGGCAACCCCCGCGCCGCGTCGGCCACCTGGGCCGGGCGCAGGCGGGCCAGGCGGTGCAGGAAGCCGGCCACACCATGCGGCATTAAGATAATAACGCCGATGAGGACGATTCCGTAAACCGTGGGCCAGAGCTGTTTCCCCTGTTGTTCGCCGAAAATGCTGGTGGCTGCATCAGTCGCCAGGTCGGGCAGGAAGACGACGACGAAGCCGCCGATGATGGCGCCCATGATGGAGCCCAGGCCCCCGATGACGATGGCCGTGAAGAAGGTGATGGAGAGGATGATGCCGATGGTCTCGGGGCTGATGCTTCCTTGGAAGGTGAACAAGAAGATCGCCCCGGCTATACCGGCATAGAAGGCGCTGATGGTAAAAGCGGTCACCTTCGTGCGGGCGACGTTCATGCCCACGGCTGCTGCTGCCACCTCGCTGTCACGGACAGCTACGAAGGCCCTGCCCCAGCGGCTGCGGACGATGTAGAAAGCCAGGGCGGTCATGGCCACGGCGGCGAACAGGGCCAGGAAGAAGAACCACTGGTCGCGGCTCAGGTCACCCCCAAACGCCTGAGCCCAGTCTTCCAGAAAGCCGGGAACCGGTGGCTTGGGCACGCGGCGGATGCCAAGGCGGCCGCCGGTGAAGCCGTCGTACTTGGTCAGGACGGAGGGCAGGGCGAGAACGAGGCCGAGGGTGGCCACCGCCAGGTAGGGGCCGGAGAGACGTAGGGCAGGGATGCCCACAGCGAGGCCGGCGGCGGCGGCCACGAGGCCGCCCATTATTGTGGCCGCCCAGAAGGGCCAGGCCGCTTGGTCGATGAAGCTCAGGTGCTCCTTGCTGTCCGTTAGGATGGCGGCGGTGTAGGCGCCTATGAGGACGAAGGCGCCGTGGCCCAGCGAGATCTGGCCGTTGTAGCCGGTGAGGATGTTGAGCCCGATGGCCACGATGGTCCAGGCGGCCGCCTTTGTCAGCAGGGATGTGTCGAACGTGCCGATGGTGAACGGCATCCAGCAGATGAAGGCCAGCATGACGGCCACCGAAGCTGGCACCCGCCAGCGTTCCGGCAGAATCGGCAGATAGCGCACCGCCCCGCTGGCGGCTACGGCCATCAGGATGACGGTCCAGAACCAATCTATCCCCAGCAACTAGACCCTCCGCACAGCCCTTCGGCCGAAGATGCCCGTGGGACGGATCAGGAGCATCAGGCCCAGGACCAGCAGGGCGAAGGGCAGGCTGAGCTCAGGGCCAAAGAAGACGGGTCCAAACGAATACGTGCTGGCCAGGTTCTGCACAACGCCGATGATCACGCCGCCCACGATGGCCCCCGGCGGGCTGTCTAGGCCGCCCAGGACTGCAGCGGCGAAGGCGAAGAGGATGACCCGCAGCATGGTCACCAGGTCCAGGGAGAGGATGGGTGCTACCAGGATTCCTCCCACTGCGCCCACCATGGTCGCCAGGGCCCAGCCCAGCATGAGCATCCGTCCCACGTTGATCCCCATCAGCCGGCTGGCCAGGGGGTTCTGGGCGGTGGCCCGCATCGCCAGCCCCAGCTTGGTATGGCTGAACAGCAGGTACAGGGCGACCATGACGGCCGCGGTGATGACGATGACCACGAACTGGTGCTGCGTGATGCGGGCGAAGCCCCAGAGATCATGATTGAACCACGCTGACACGGGCTCCAGGTGGGAGCCCAGGGGGGTGGCGGGGAAGCCCTTGGGCAGCTCACCCTGGGCCCAGATGAAGGCGGTCAGGCCCCTGAATATGACGAACAGGCCCAGGGTGACGATCACCGCGTTCAAGACCGGAGCCTTCTCCACCGGCCGGATGACCGTCCGCTCTACGAACGCCCCCATCGCCCCGGCCAGGACCAGGAGGATGAAGAAGATCAGCCAGTAGTTGGCACCTCCCGCGCCCAGGGCCAGGACCAGGGACCAGCCGACGAAGGTGACGAACAGGGCCATCTCTCCCTGGGCGAAGTTGAGGACGTCCGTGCTGCGGTAGATGAGGACGATGCCCAGGGCGACGAGTCCGTAGATGCTGCCCGTGGCCAGGCCGGCCATGAGCAGGCTGAAGAACAGCTCCGGGTCCTGCCAGGGGGGCGCGGCGGCCAGGAAGGTCGCCGGCAGCGAGAGCGTGGCTGACACCTGACCCAAACCTTCCATAGGCAGCACCTCAGTATCCCAGGTAGGAACGTCTCACCGTCTCGTTGTCCTTCAGCTCCGCGGCGTCCGCCTCCAGGACGATGCGGCCGGTCTCCAGCACGTAGCCGTACTGGGAGACGCTCAGGGCCATCGTCGCGTTCTGCTCCACCAGGAGGACGGTCAGCCCTTCCTCCCGGTTGATGGTCTTGATGATCTGGAAGATCTCCTGGACCAGCGTCGGCGCCAGGCCCAGGGAGGGCTCGTCCAGGAGCAGAAGCTTGGGCCGGGCCATGAGCCCCCGGCCGATGGCCAGCATCTGCTGCTCGCCGCCGGAGAGGGAGCCCGCCGGCTGCTTCTGCCGCTCGGCCAGGAGGGGGAAGTAGGTGAAGATGCGTTGGATGTCGCGCTTGATGGCGCTGTCACGGCGAGTGTAGGCGCCCAGCCTTAGGTTCTCCTCCACCGCGAGCTCCGTGAACAGCTCGCGGCCTTCGGGCACGTGGGAGATGCCCATGGACACGATGGCCTCCGGGGAGCGGCGGTGGATGGGCTGGCCCAGGAACTCCACCGAGCCGCCGCTGGGGCTGAGCAGTCCGGAGATGACCTTCAGAGTGGAGCTCTTGCCGGCGCCGTTGGCTCCCAGGAGGGCGACGATCTGCCCCTCGCTCACCTCCAGGGAGACGCCTCGCAGGGCCTGGATGGGGCCGTAGCTGGCGCTGATGTCGCTAACCTTCAGCAAACGACTTTCCCAGGTAGGCCTCGATCACCGTGGGATCGCTGCGCACCTCTTCGGGCGTGCCGTCCGCTATCTTGCGCCCGAAGTTGAGGACGCAGACGCGGTCAGAGATGCTCATCACCAGGTCCATGTTGTGCTCCACCAGGAGGACGGTGACCTTCAGGTCGTGGCGGATGGCCTGGATGAGCCGCGCCAGTCCCTGGAGCTCCTCGTGGCTGAGGCCGCCGGCGGGCTCGTCCAGGAGGATGAGTTTGGGGTTGGCCGCCAGGGCCCGCGCCATCTCTACCCGCTTCTGAATGCCGAAGGGGAGCCCGGCAGCGGGAAGGTCGCGCAGCTCAGCCAGCCCCAGCCAGTCCAGGAGCTCCAGCGCTGAGCGGCCCAGCTCTCTCTCCCCGCGCTGGGTGTTGGGGAGGAGCTGGCTCAGCAGGTTGCCGCTGGCCCTGCTGTGTTGCCCCGCCAGGACGTTCTCCAGCACGGTCATCCCTTTGAACAGGAGGACGTTCTGGAAGGTGCGGGCGATGCCGGCGTTGATCACCCGGTGCGGCGGCAGACGGAGGACGTTTACGCCGCCGAAGGAGATGGCGCCGCCCTCCGGGTCATAGAACCGGCTGATGCAGTTGAAGACGGTGGTCTTGCCGGCGCCGTTGGGGCCGATGAGCCCCAGGATCTCCCCCTCGTGGACATCGAAGGAAACGCCTTGGAGGGCGATGATGCCGCCGAACTGCTTGGTGAGGGAGCCGACGCTTAGCTGTGGCACGTTCCTCCCTTCTAGGGCCGCGCTTGCCTGCGCCTGGACATCGTTAGCAATGTTATAGTCCCCCGCGAATGTCAAACGCAAGGCGGCCTAGTAAGGTTTCCTCGTTCGCGAATGGCCCTTCTGAGCGGCACGGGTGCCCCTTCGCGCTCTTCGTTGACCCGCATATCGCACGGAGGTAGAATGCGCCCTGACGGAATCCGCCTCCGGCGGATTCCTTGTGTAGGAGGCGTTTTCGGGTGGCGAGGGACGCTGGAGAGATACCCAAGGCCTATGACCCCTCCAAGGTGGAGGGCTCCCTGTACCAGTTCTGGCTGGGCAGGGGCCACTTCGTGCCCAGGATAGACCCCGAAAAGCAGCCGTTCTGCATCATCATGCCCCCGCCCAACGTGACCGGGGAGCTGCACCTGGGCCACGCTCTCACCGCCACCATGGAGGACTGTCTCATCCGCTGGCACCGTATGCGCGGCGATCCCACCCTCTGGCTGCCCGGCGTCGACCATGCCGGCATCGCCACCCAGAACGTGGTGGAGCGGGAGCTGGCCAAAGAAGGGCTGAGCCGCCAAGACCTGGGCCGGGAGAAGTTCGTGGAGCGGGTCTGGCAGTGGGTGCACAAGTACCGTGGCGTCATCAGCCGCCAGCACATGCGCCTGGGTGCCTCCTGCGACTGGGAGCGAGAGGTGTTCACCATGGACGAGGGGCCCCAGCGGGCCGTTCGTACCACCTTCGTCAACCTCTATCAGGACGGCCTCATCTACCGCGGCGAGCGGATGATCAACTGGTGCCCCCGCTGCCAGACGGCGCTGTCCGACCTGGAGGTGGAGCACCGCGAGCAGTCCACCAAGCTGTGGTACGTGCGCTATCCCCTCCTGGGCGACTCCGACAACGTCACCGATGAGCACATCGTCATCGCCACCACGCGGCCGGAGACAATCGTGGCTGACGTGGCGGTGGCGGTGAGCCCGCGGGCGGAGCGCTGGCAGAAGATCATCGGCCGCAAGGCGCTGCTCCCCATCATCGAGCGGCCAATCCCCATCATCGCTGATGACGCGGTGGACCCGGAGTTCGGCACTGGGGCTCTCAAGATCACCCCCGGCCACGACATCGTCGACCTTGAGATCGGGGAGCGGCACGGCCTGCCGCGCATCGTCTCCGTGGGCCCGGACGGGAGGATGAACGAGGAGGCTGGCCCCTACCTGGGGATGGACCGGTTCGAGTGCCGGGACGTCATCGTCGCCGACTTGGAGCGGCTGGGCCTTCTGGAGAGGACGGAGGACTACCACCACGCCATCGGCCGCTGCGACCGCTGCGACGCCATCGTAGAGCCCATCGTCAGCGAGCAGTGGTTCGTGCGCATGGAGCCCCTGGCCAGGCCGGCCATGGAGGCCGTGGAGGACGGGCGCATTGAGATCATCCCCCGCCGCTTCGCGCGCGTGTACGTGAACTGGATGGAGAACATCCGTGACTGGTGCATCTCCCGCCAGCTCTGGTGGGGACACCGCATCCCCGTCTGGTACTGCGGCGACTGCGGAGAGGTCACTGTTGCAATCGACGACCCCAGCGCCTGCGAGAAGTGCGGCTCCGGCGATCTACAGCAGGATCCCGACGTCCTGGACACCTGGTTCTCCTCGGCGCTGTGGCCCCACTCCACCCTGGGCTGGCCCCGGCAGACGGAGGACCTGCGCTATTTCTATCCGACATCGGTGTTGGAGACGGGGTATGACATTCTGTTCTTCTGGGTGGCTCGCATGATCATGACGGGGCTGTACAACACGAAGGAGGTGCCATTCCACCACGTCTACCTGCACGGCCTCATCCGCGATGCCAAGGGCCGCAAGATGACAAAGAGCCTGGGCAACGTGGTGGACCCCATCGAGGCGATCGACCGGTACGGCTGCGACGCTCTGCGCTTCATGCTGGCCACCGGCGGCGCCCCCGGCAACGACTTCCGCCTGACCGACGAGCGGCTGGAGGGAGGGCGCAACTTCGCCAACAAGATATGGAACGCCTCCCGCTTCGTCATCCAGAGCATCGGCGATGAGAAGGTGCGCCTGCTGGACGTCGGCGATAGCCGGACGGTGGAGCAGCGGAGCGGCTGGCCGCTGGAGGACCGCTGGATCTACTCGCGGGCCCTGCGGGTGATGCGCGATGTCAACGCGCTGCTGGTCGGCTTTCGGGTCAACGAGGCCGGCCACCTGCTGCACGACTTCTTCTGGAGCGAGTACTGCGACTGGTATGTGGAGATGGCCAAGGTGCGCCTGAAGGCCGGCGACCGCTCGCCGCTGCCGGTCCTGGCGTCGCTGCTCCAGGCCAGCCTCCGTATGCTCCACCCCATCATGCCCTTCGTCACTGAGGCGGTGTGGCAGCACCTGCGGGAGCGCGTCCAGGACCCGGAGGCGGAGTCCATCATGGTGTGCTCCTTCCCTCAGGGGGTCTCGGAGCGGGACCTCGAGGCGGAGCAGCGGATGGCGGTGGTGATGGATGTGGTGAGGGCGATCCGCAACATTCGCGCCGACCGACACGTGGACCCCTCCCGTTATGTAGAGGCCTACGTGGCGGCCGATGGGGCGAGGCCGGACCTGGAGGCAGCCCGGCCCATCGTGGAGTCGCTGGCGAGGGTGCGGCCGCTGCACTTGGTGGAGGACGCGGCGGAGGCGCCCAAGAGCGGCGTCGCCTCGGCGGTCCTGGCCCAGGCCCAGGTGGTCCTGCCCCTGGCCGGCCTCATCGACCCTGAAGCGGAGCGGGCCCGCCTATCCAAGCAGATGGCGGAGGCGGAGGCGGAGGTGAGGCGTCTGGAGGCCAAGCTAGGGAACGTGGCGTTCCGGGAGAAGGCGCCGGCGGCGGTGGTGGCTAGGGAACAGGCCAAGCTGGCGGCGGCGCAGGCACGGCTGGAGGGACTGCGACAGCGGCTGGCAGAGCTGGGATGAGGGCGCGCGGCGCGAGGCCCACGTGGGTGACCCTGTCTGCCGGCAGGCTTCAGGTTGCCATCAGCGGTGTGGAGGCCTGAAGGCCTCCGCTACATCACATCGAGCCGCCGACTTCAGTCGGCGGGCCCCGCTCGCTTTGAGGAGCGGCATGAGGACCGTGGGGAATGACCTGAGACCCTTCGCTCTGCCTGCCTGCCCCCTGCCTGCCGGTAGGCAGGGTAGGCAGGGCTGGGGCAAGCCGTTGTCCGTCCCGATGCCTCCGCCTTCAGGTGGGGGCCTTGACAAACGTTGGGACGAGGCAGCTCCGGCACATTGGATGACCAGGATTAACCAATGGGGTGGTTCTTAAATTGACACTAACATAACCCCGTGCTAGCATCGTTTGTGCCGAATGGAACAAATGCCGACTTTCTGCGCCCCTCAGGGTCCCTGCTAGTGATCCAGGACCTCTTCGCCGATTATGTAGCCGTCCTTATCGCCGCCATCATTGGCTTCGGCATAGTGGCCGTGGCCCTGATGGCCAACCGTATCCTGGCCCCTCGCCAGGCCACTCGTATCAAGGCCCTGACCTACGAATGCGGCATGCTGCCCATCGGCCGCAGCCGCACCCAGGTGCACTTCCGTTACTACCTGTTCGCCATCCTGTTCCTCATCTTCGATATCGAGGCGGTGTTCCTGTTCCCCTGGGCGGTCACCTTCCTGGGCATCGGCGAGGCCGCCTTCTATGAGATGCTGTTGTTCATCCTGATCCTTGGCTTCGGGCTCCTTTACGCCTGGAAGAAGGGTGTGCTGCGCTGGAGGTAGGTGCTCAGAATGCCTGAGAAGAAGCTCATCGAGGTCCGCGAGATACGCGACGACCCGCGGGAGGCGATCAGCGACGTCGTCCCCGAGGATATCCGGCACGAGATCAAGAAGCTGAAGCCGGCGGAGGTCTGGCCCAGTCAGGGGCAGGCGCCGTACCGCCAGCTCCTGCCCGGCATCTTCCAAGTGCCCGCGGACTGGCTCATCGCCTGGGGGCGGAAGTCGTCTCTGTGGCCGCTTACCTTCGGCCTGGCCTGCTGCGCCATCGAGATGATCTCCAGCTTCATGGCCAGGCACGATCTGGACCGCTTCGGCATCGTGCCCTGGGCCTCGCCCCGACAGGCGGATGTGATGATCGTCTCCGGGACGGTGACCAAAAAGATGGCCCCGGCCGTCAAGCTGCTGTATGAGCAGATGCCCTACCCCAAGTGGGTCATCTCCATGGGGGCCTGCGCCACCAACGGCGGGCCCTACACCCGCTACGACCGCGTGCTCCAGGGGGTGGACAAGGTCATCCCGGTGGACGTCTACGTGCCCGGCTGCCCGCCGCGGCCGGAGGCGCTGATGGACGCTTTCCTGGCCCTCCAGAAGAAGATCATGGAGGAGCGGGGGAAGATAGGGCGCTAGGCATGGCCCAGGAGCCCAGTCAGGAGACCACCGCCACCGGGCCGGCCCTCGGGCCCCTGGCCGGCCTCTTCCAGGAGGCCCTGTCCGGGGTCCAGATGACCGCCGAGCAGACCGCCATCGACGTCGCCATCACTGTCCGTCGCGAAGACCTACTCCAGGTGATGAAGACCGCCAAGGAGGACGAGCGCCTGGCGTTCGACTTCCTGCGCTGCCTGTCCGGCGTGGACCACCTGGACGAGTTGGAGGTGGTCTACCACCTGTACTCCTACAAGCTGGGGCACTCTGCGGCCGTTAAGGTGCGCTGCCCCCCGGACGACCCGCACCTGCCCACCGTCAGCCACCTCTGGCAGACCGCTAACTGGCACGAGCGGGAAGCGGCGGAGCTGTTCGGCTTCATCTTCGACGGCCACCCCGACCTGCGGCCCCTGCTGACGGAGGAGGGGCTAGGCTACTACATCCTGCGCAAGACCCACCCCCTGGCCGAGATCGAGGAGTGGCAGGAGGACTACCTGAAGGCCGCCGAGGAGAAAGGCGGCGAGTAGGCGATGGCCACTGAGTACCGCGTCCCCCACGAAAAAGAGCTGGAGACCATAGACGTCAATGTCAACGTGGGGCCGCAGCACCCGGCCACCCACGGCGTGTTCCGCATGATCCTCACCGTCGACGGCGAGCAGGTGGTGGACCTGTACCCGGTCATCGGCTACATGCACCGCGGCGCCGAGAAGCTGTCCGAGAACTGCGACTATCGCCAGGCTATCGGCTATCAGGACCGAACTGAGTACCTGGGCCAGTTCAACGCCGAGTTCTGCTACGTCCAGGCGGTGGAGAAGCTGGCCGGCATCCAGCCGCCGGAGCGGGCCGAGTACATCCGCGTCATCCTTACCGAGCTGAACCGCATCGCCAGTCACCAGATGTTCGTGGGCGCCTTCGGCACCGATATCGGCCTGTTCGGCACCTCCTTCATGTACAGCTTCCGCGACCGCGAGGTGATCCAGGACCTGTTCGAGGCGGTCACCGGGGAGCGGATGATGTACGCCTACTTCCGTCCCGGCGGCGTGGCCTGGGACGTACCGGAGGACTTCCGCGAGCGTTGCCGTGAGGTGGTGGCCGTCGTTCGTCGCGGCATCGATGACATCGACGGCCTGATGACGGAGAACGACGTGATCATAGCCCGCTGCCGGGGGCTGAGCCCGGTGACGCCCGAGGACGCCATCAACTGGGGCCTCACCGGACCCATGCTGCGGGCCACCGGCCTCAAGCACGACCTCCGCCGCGCCGAGCCCTACTCCATCTACGACCGCTTCGAGTTCGACATCCCCACGGGCACCCAGGGGGATGTCTATGACCGCTACCTGGTCCGTGTGGGGGAGATGCGCCAATCGCTGCGCATCGCGGAGCAGGCGCTGGAGCAGATGCCGGAAGGCCCCATCATGGCCGAGGGGTTGAAGCGGACGCTGCGCGTCCCCGAAGGCGAGGTGTACGTGCGCAATGAGACGCCCCGGGGGGAGTACGGCATCTACCTGGTCTCCAAGGGTGGCGACAAGCCCTACCGGCTGAAGATCCGCTCCCCCGCCTTCTGTAGCCTTTCGGCGCTGAAGGCGATGAGCGTCGGCACCTACGTCGCCGACACGATTATCAACCTGGGCTCTTTCGACATTGTCCTCGGCGAGGTGGACCGTTGATCGCTGACAATCCCTGGGTGGACGGCCTGGCCCGCATGGGCATCATCGCGGTGGCGATCCCCCTGGCCGTAATCGTCCTCACCTATGTGGAGCGGAAGGTGCTTGGGCGCTTGCAGATGCGCCTGGGGCCGATGCGGGTGGGCCCCTACGGCACGCTCCAGAGTGTGGCTGACACCATCAAGCTCCTCACCAAGGAGGACCTGCGGCCTCAGACTGCGGACCGCTGGACGTTCGAGCTGGCGCCGTTCGTGGTGGTGATGCCGGTGTTTCTGGCCTTCGTGACCCTGCCCTTCACGGCGGACCTGTTCGTGCGCAACCTGGAGCTGGGGTTGTTTTTCATCGTCGCCGTGTCCGGCGTGTCCATCGTGGGGTTCGTGATGGCGGGCTGGGGCTCGGACAACAAGTACGCGCTGCTGGGCGGGGCCCGCGCTGCCGCCCAGCTCATCAGCTATGAGATCCCGCTGGTGATGGCGGTGCTGGCGGTGGCCATGTTCGGCCAGAGCCTGAACCTTGTGGAGCTGGTGGAGGGCCAGGGGCGGGTGCCCTTCGTGGTCTGGCAGCCGCTGGCGTTCCTCATCTTCCTGGTGGCGGGCTTGGCCGAGCTGTACCGCCAGCCCTTCGACATCCCGGTGGCGGAATCCGAGGTGGTGGGCGGGCCGTTGGTGGAGTACTCCGGCATCCGCTGGTCGATGTTCCAGATGGCGGAGGTCGCGAACATGGTTCTGATCTCCGTGCTGGCGTCGTTGCTCTTCCTGGGTGGCTGGAACTGGCCGTTGGGGGAGGAGGTTGGAGCCGGCCTTCAGGTGGTATTGATCTTCGTCAAGACCTCCATGTTCATTCTGGTGTTCATGTGGCTGCGGGGGACGCTTCCGCGCCTGCGCATCGACCAGATGATGGCGTTCTGCTGGCAGGTGCTGCTGCCCTTCGCCTTCCTGCAGATAATAATCAACGGCTGGGTGCTCGTTTACGGCTGGCCGGACTGGGTGCTGGGCGTCCTGTCCGGGATGGCCGCGCTGGCGGCGGGCTACCTCACCTACCGGATGGCCTGGCGGGCGGCGGAGCCGGTATTGCCTCGGTTGCATAGAGTTGGGAGCGTGCCGTAGATGCTGGGGGTGTTCAGAGCGATAAAGACGACGGTATCGGCGGCGCTGCGAAAGCCCGTCACCGTCCAGTACCCCAAGGTGAGGAAGGAGCTTCCCCACCGGGCGCGGGGGCTGCCCGTCCTCCTCTGGGATTTCGAGGTGGTCGAGCCCTTCTGCACCGGCTGTCAGGTCTGCGCTCGCTACTGTCCGGTGGACTGCATGACGGTGGCGATGAAGGAGAACCCCAAGGCCGTGGAGGGGAAGAGCAAGCGCAAGAAGACCGTGGACAGGTTCTACATCGACTACGCCCGCTGCATGCGCTGCGGCATCTGCGTCGAGGTCTGCAACTTCGATGCCATCGTCATGAACAACACCTGGGAAGGCGTGGAGCTTTCCCGCTACGACCGTCACGACCTGGTGATGGACCTGGACAACCTGCTCCAGCAGTCCCATTCCGGGGATCTGAAGGACCCGTTCCGGGAGCCGATGGGTATCGCCCACTCCGGCTGGTCACCGAAGCGCCGCACCGAGGAGGAGAAGGCGGAGGCGGGGACCAAAGAGGAAGGTGGCGAGGGGTAGACGTAGAGTTGTCATCGAGGCGGCGCTAGTCCCATGAGCTACGAAGAGGTCATCTTCTACTTCGTAGCCGCGTTGACTGTCCTCGGCGGTCTGGGGGTAGTTCTCGCCCGAAACGTCGTCCATTCCGCCCTGTTCCTCATAGTGGCCCTGCTGGCGGTGGCCGCCGTCTTCATCCTGCTCTCCGCCGAGTTCCTGGCCATAGTCCAGATCCTCATCTACGGCGGCGCGGTTACCATCCTCATCCTCTTCGCCATGATGCTCACCCGGGTGCGGGACATGCCGGGGGCGCTGGACGGGCCGCAGCGGCCCTTCGCCGCCCTGGCCGCCGCCGCCTTCCTGGGCCTCTCCGTCCTGGCCGTCGTCTCCGCTGAGTGGCCCGGCGAGACGGAGAAGATCACGGTCATCGAGTTCAGCGACTTGGGCGACAAGTTGTTCCGCAACTGGGCGGCACCCTTCGAGGTGGCGTCCCTGGTGCTGCTGGTGGCCCTCATCGGGGCGATCATCCTGGCCCGCGGCGAGGAGGGCGAATGATCCCCATCCAGCACTTCCTGGTGCTCAGCAGCATCCTCTTCTCCCTGGGGATCTACGGTGTGCTGGCGCGGCGCAGCGCCGTCCTCATCCTCATGTCCATAGAGCTGATGCTCCAGGCGGTGAGCATCAACTTTATCGCCTTCGCCGTGTACCTCTACCCGAAGGAGTTCAGCGGCCTCATCTTCGCCATCTTCGTGATCACCATCGCCGCCGCAGAGGTGGGCCTGGCCCTGGCCATCGTCCTGCGCATCTTCCGCAACAAGGCCACGGCTAACGTGGACGAGGTGGACGTACTCAAGTGGTAGGCATGGAGGAGGCCTGGCTCATACCGGCGATACCGGCCGGCGCGTTCGCCGTCCTCCTTCTGTTCGGGAAGTACCTTCCCCGCCGCGGCGACTGGCTGGCGATAGGCGCCATCGCCGCCTCTTTCTTCCTCTTCTTCCCCGTCCTCATCGACCTCCTGGAGGAGGTGGACAAGCCTGGTTTCGCCGGCGTCGCATCCGGCATCGACTGGGTTAAGTTCAGCCTGCCCGGAGGGCCGGACTTTAACCTGCGGCTCGGCTTCTTCGTGGACGAGCTGGCCATCGTCATGCTGGCGGTGGTGACCTTCGTCACCCTCATGGTGATGGTGTACTCCACCGGCTACATGAAGGGCGATCCTCGCTACGGCTGGTACTTCGCCGCCATGTCGCTGTTCGCGGCGGCGATGCTCACCCTGGTGCTGGCCGACAACTTCCTGCTGCTGTACGCGGCCTGGGAGGGCGTGGGCTTCTGCTCCTACCTGCTCATCGGCTTCTGGCACGAGCGGCGCTCCGCCAGCGAGGCGGCCAAGAAGGCGTTCATCACCACCCGCATCGGCGATGTGGGGTTGCTCATCGGCATCTTCCTGCTCTGGCGGGAGGCCGGCACCTTCGACATCTCCGAGATCTTCGAGTTCGCCGAGGAGGGCGGCTACAGCCCCGAGTACCTGACGACGGCGGTGCTGTTCCTGTTCGCCGGCGCCGTGGGGAAGTCGGCCCAGTTCCCCCTGCACGTCTGGCTCCCCGACGCCATGGAGGGCCCCACGCCGGTCTCGGCCCTCATCCATGCCGCCACCATGGTGGTGGCCGGGGTGTACCTGGTGGCGCGGATGATGCCGCTGTTCCTGGAGGCCGACCCGGTGGCGCTGAACGTCGTCACCGCTCTCGGCCTCACCACCGTGATGATGTCCGCCACCATGGGGCTGGTGGCCACCGACATCAAGCGGGTCATCGCCTACTCCACCATCAACAGCCTTGGGCTGATGATGGTGGCCCTGGGCTCCGGCTCCGTGACGGCGGCCATGCTGTACCTGTTCGCCCACGGCTTCTTCAAGGCGCTCCTCTTCCTCTCCGCTGGTTCCGTGATCCACGCCACGGAGCGGCAGGAGGTCGGCCAACTGGGTGGCCTGGCCAGGCGGATGCCGGTGACGGCGGCGGTGTTCGGCCTGGGAGCGCTGTCCATGGCCGGGCTTGTGCCCCTGTCCGGCTTCTGGGCCAAGGACGAGATCCTCAACGTCGCCGGCGACCACCAGAACTTCGTCGTGTACGGCTTCATGATGCTCAGCGTGTTCATCACCGCCCTGTATATGATGCGGGTCGTCATCCTCACCTTCCTGGGGGAGCCGCGGGATCGCGAGGCGCAGGAGCACGCCCACGATGCGGAGCCGGCGATGACGGTGCCCCTGCTCCTGCTTGCCGCGCTGACGGTGGTGGCGGGGTTCGTCGCCTTCGATGGAGTGGGGGAGGCGCTGGGCTTCCCCGGCGGCTTCGGCGAGTTCCTGTTTACGGAGGAGCCGGAGGCGTTCCACTTCCCCTGGGACGTGGCGGTCCTGTCGACGGTGGCGGCGGTGGCCGGCCTGGGCGCCGCCTTCTATTTCTGGTCGGGCGCGGCCGAGCCGGCCCGGCGGGCGGCGGAGACGTTCCGCCCGGCCTACGAGACCCTCAAGCGCAAGTACTTCATGGACGACATCTACCAGTGGGCGATCGACCGGGTGGTGCTGGTGGCCGGCGCAGTGATCGCCTGGTTCGACCGCAACGTGGTGAACGACACGGGCGTGGACGGGGCGGCCGGGCTGGGCGTGTTCAGCGGGTTCGGGATGAAGTTCCTGGAGACGGGCAAGCTGCCCAACTACGCCTTGGGGATCGTGACCGGCGTCATCGTCCTGGCGATCGTGCTCATGGTGGTGCGGGCGTGATGGCAACAAACCAACGAGCCAACAAACCAGCAAACTTGGCGGACGCTCTTGGTTTGCAGGTTCTCTGGTTTGCTGGTTTAGGGGCTAGGTGGAGCGGGGGGTAGCCATGGAGTGGGTGCTGTTCGCGCTGATAGCTATCCCGCTGGGCACCGTGCCCATCTTCATACTCATCCCCTCCCGCTACCCGCAACTGGTGCGCAACGTGGCGGCGGTGTCCGGGTTCGCCATGTTCGTGCTGGCGCTGCTGGTGTTCACCAGGTACGAGTTCACCGGCGGCAGCGGCCTGCGCTTCGACCTACAGCTCGACTGGCTGGAGAACGTGGCCTTCCTGAAGGAGAACGGGATCACCTTGCACCTTGCGGTGGACGGCATCTCGGCGCCGATGGTGCTGCTGACCGGAATCGTCATCTTCGCCGGGGTGTTCATCTCGTGGAACATCGACTATCGCAACAAGGACTACTTCGTGCTGCTGTTCCTGCTGGTCAGCGGCGTGTTCGGGGTGTTCCTCTCCCTGGACCTGTTCTTCCTGTTCTTCTTCTACGAGCTGGCGGTGCTGCCGATGTACCTGCTCATCGCGGTGTGGGGGGCCAGCAGCCACTTCGGCACCTTCACCCGCACCAAGGAGTACGGGGCGATGAAGCTGGTGCTGTACCTGGTAGGGGGCAGCGTCCTGATCTTCATCGGCATCTTCGCCACGTTCGTGGAGGCGGGCCTGGGAACGTTCGACCTGCCGGTGCTGGGCTCCGTGACATACGACGAGAACTTCCAGAAGACGTTCTTCCCCTTCTTCGTGCTGGGGTTCGGGGTGCTGGCCGGCCTGTGGCCCTTCCACACCTGGTCGCCCGACGGCCATGTGGCCGCGCCCACCGCCGTCTCCATGCTGCACGCTGGCGTGCTGATGAAGCTGGGTGCCTTCGGCATCCTGCGGGTGGGGATATCGCTCTTCCCGGAGGGGGCCGAGTTCTGGGCGCCGGTGCTGATGACCCTGGGCGTGACCGGCGCCCTGTACGGCGCCGTGTCGGCGATGGCTCAGCGCGACCTGAAGTACATGGTGGGCTACTCCAGCGTCAGCCACATGGGCTTCGTGCTGATGGGGCTGGCCACCCTGACCACGATAGGCGTCAACGGGGCGGTGCTCCAGATGTTCGCCCACGGGGTGATGACGGCCCTCATGTTCGCCATGGTGGGCGCGGTGTACGACCAGGCCCACGTGCGGGACATGACGGTCTTCGGCGGGCTGGCCCAGAAGACGCCGCGCCTGGCCGCCTTTTTTGCCATCGCCGGACTGTCGTCGTTGGGGCTGCCGGGGCTGGCCGGGTTCGTCGCCGAGTTCCACATCTTCGTGGGTACGTTCAAGACCTACCCCTGGGCGGGCGCCCTGGGCGTGCTGGCCGCCGCCATCACCGCCACCTACATCCTGCGCATGCTGGCCATGGCCTTCTTCGGCCCCTTCAACGAACGCTGGGCGCAGATTAAGGAGATGCGTCTGGGCGAGCAGTTCGGCGGGGCGTTGCTGATCTTCTTTATCGTCTTCATGGGCGTCTGGCCGGCGCCGTTCATCGACCGCATCAACGATAGCGTTCAGTTCATCCTGAGGGTATGAGCTAGTGGACCTGAACCTCGACTGGTCTCTGCTGGCGCCCGAGTACATCCTGGCCGGCTGGGCGGGGATGGTGGTCCTGCTCGACCTGTTCTGGGGGCGGCTGCGCAAGCAGCAACTGGCCTACGTGGCGGCGGCGGGAGCCCTGACCTCCGCCCTGACCGCACTGATCTGGGTGAACGAGGACACCAACTTCGCCAACCTCATCGATATCAACAACTACACGACGCTGTTCCGCGTCTTCTTCGGCCTTATCGGCGTGTTCGCCTGCCTGGCCTCCGCCCGCTTCGTGAATGACCGCCTGCTGCACGCCGGCGAGTACTACGGCCTCATCCTGCTCAGCGTCCTGGGCGCCAACCTTATGGCCGCCGCCAGCGAGCTGCTGACCGCCTACATCTCCCTGGAGCTCCTCAGCTTCAGCCTGTACGTCCTCACCTCCTACGCCAAGTTCGACCTGCGCTCCAACGAGGGCGGCCTGAAGTACATGCTCCTGGGCGCCTTCTCCTCGGCGATCTTCCTGTACGGGATCAGCATGATCTACGGCGTCAGCGGGTCGACGCGGTTCAGCGAGATATCGGCGGCGCTGTCGGCGGACACCAGCGGCTTCGACCTGGCGATGTTCCTGGGGCTGGTGCTGATCATCGCCGGGCTGGGGTTCAAGGTGGCGGCGGTGCCCTTCCACATGTGGACCCCCGACGCCTACGAGGGGGCGCCTCTGCCCGTCACCGCCCTCATCTCGGCGATAGGAAAAGCGGCGGGGTTCGCCCTGTTCCTGAAGCTGTTCAGCCAGGCGTTCATCCCCCTGGTGGACGACTGGCGGGTGTTCATCGCCGTCCTCTCGGCGATGACGATGGCGCTGGGGAACCTGGTGGCCATCCAGCAGCACAACATCAAGCGGCTGCTTGCCTACTCCAGCATCGGTCAGGTGGGGTTCCTGATGATGGGGATCGCCGCTCTCACCCCGGACAACGCCGACGCCGCCAGCGCCCTGGTGCTGCACCTGGTGGGGTACGTCATCAGCAACCTGGCGGCGTTCGTCTGCGTGATCATCTGGTACAACTGGACGGGCAAGGAGGAGATATCGGACTTGGCGGGGGCGGCGGAGCGGGCGCCCTACCTGGCGCTATCGCTGGGCATAGCGCTGTTCTCGCTGGCGGGGATGCCCCTGTTCGCCGGCTTCGCGACGAAGTTCATCCTGTTCCAGACGGCGGCCGAGCAGGACCTGCTGTGGCTCTCCTCCCTGGCGGTGTTCTTCAGCTTCGTCTCCCTCTACTACTACCTGGTGGTGATCAAGCAGATGTACCTGGGGGAGCCGGAGGAGCCGACCCGCTTCCCGACGCCCTGGCTGGAGTACGGGGCGCTGACGCTGCTGGTGGCGGGGGTGTTCGTGCTGGGGCTGTACCCGCAGCCGGTGTTCGACCTGGTGGAGCAGGGCACGACGGCGATGATGGCCGCGTCCGGGGCGGCGGGGGCAGTGGGCGCGCCGCCGTAGGTGGCTCCGCTTGGCAAGCGACT
>Ga0209979_1002233_pt1 | contig 19035 bp, 23 predicted proteins | sample AnhtaG_FD_183114 | JGI IMG/M metagenome (GOLD analysis project Ga0209979, IMG submission 183114) | Deep subsurface microbial communities from Anholt, Denmark to uncover new lineages of life (NeLLi) - Anholt_01485 metaG (SPAdes) (version 2) | ecosystem: Environmental > Aquatic > Marine > Oceanic...
CAAGACACAGTGGTATTGGACGGGGTCTACAGGCTCGATGCTTACCTTTATAAATACAGCCAGACCCCTTCTCTTTTCACCATATCACCGCCAGGCAAGCTGGCTTTGAGCTATGACCTCAGCGAGTTACCCCCTAATTCTTTAGCGCTGTTCACCGCTTACTACGATACCCAGAAGGGTTGGGTGGAGCTTTCTCCCGGTGATATAACTGAAGCTGGCGAGCTGGCAGTGGAGATAAGCGGGCCTCTGTTTTTCACCATTATAGTAAAGCTTGGTCCTCCGCCCTCTCCTCCACCTTCCCCTCCTGAGCCATGCTTCCGACCCAGCAACCTGGTCATTGAGCCCGGGGAAGTAAAGCCAGGGCAGGAAATCACCATCAGCCTTATCGTCACCAATATCGGCGGGGCAGCGGGGACCTGCACCTTAGAGCTCAAAGTTGATGGGGAGGTCAGGTCGGTAAAGAGCGTCACTTTAGAGCCCGGAGAGAGCGAGGTGGTGAGCTTCAGCATAATTGAGGCTATGGAGGGAGAGCACATCGTGGAGATTGCCGCCCTCAAGGGCGATTTCACCATTGTGATAATCTCCCGTCCCTGGTGGCTTCTGAGCATGGCAGCTATACCTCCCGTGGCTATCATCCTGGAGCGCAAAAGAAGGTGGAAACGAAGGGTTGAGTGGAGCACTGGACTAAAGACCAAAGATTGGCTCATAAAATGAGCGAAACGAAATAAAAATGCAAAATGACAAAGCAAAAATTATGATAAATCCTAAGCACGAAATTCGAAATACTAAACAATATCAAAGCACTAATGACAAAAATTCAAAATAAAATGGGTTTTTGGTATTTGAATTTGGGATTTGTTTAGGATTTGGATATTAGAATTTAGAAATTGAAGTTAAGGGGGGTAGCAAGTGGCTAACATTAAGCGAGAAACAGAGGAACAATTAGCTCTGGCTAATATGTTGAGCAAGATTATCCTCTCCAGCTCGAATATAAGCGCACTAACCGAAGGTTTCGCTAAGGAGCTGAAGAGGTTCATGTCTATTGACTGGGGGGCTATTGCCTGGATAGAAGAAGGTGATACTGTTTGCTTTTTGCCCCTGTCAAGTAAGATAAGCTTGCCTCCTGATTTTGAGAGCACCCTTCCTCTGGAAAGAACACCCATAGCCTGGCTAGCGGAAAATAAAAGGGCGCTGGTAGAGCCTGACCTCAGTAAAGCAAGTCAGCCATGGAGTGGCAGCTTCTTGGGCAAATTAGGAAAACAAGAGATAAGGTCAATGGTGCTGATGCCCTTTTTCTCAGGCGGTGAAGTCTTTGGCAGTCTTATTGTAGGCAGCAGAAAGCCAAATGTCTATAGAGAGAGGGAGCTAAAGTTGTTGAAGTACGCTGCCTCCCAGTTGGCTTTGCCCCTGGCTAACAGTTTATTGCTTCACGAGCGGCTAAGCACGCTTGTTCAGGATTTCAGAACACCTCTTACCCCTGTGGTAGCTTGTAGCAGTTTGCTGGTTGAGCAGCTCCAAACTGACCCTAAAAGTGCTGAAGCCAGGCTGAGCCAGAATATCTACCGTTGTGCTCAGGAGTTGCAAACTAAACTTTCGAAGCTCGTGGAGGCAGGCAAAACGAGGTAAGATACCTAGCAGCAGGCTTCACATAGCCCACCTTCAGCATTTTACCCTAAAATTAATGCGTTTGCCTCACGACTAATATTTTTTGTGATTTCATGACCTCCTTCCTTGTCACAGGCTGTTTAATTTTGATTCCCCGTTCAATTTCAGCCATCTCAGAGGTGTTTCAGCCCCAAATTTTTGTAGTTGCCTGATTTATCAGGCACAGTCGCCCAATAAATTGGGCAACTATATTTTTAAACGGCCTCTATTTATTAAAACCATCCTCAACGTAGTTGTTTATTAGCAATCTTAAAGAGCACTAAGCAAAGTGTAATAATATGTTTTTGGAAAAGTCTAGGAAACCAGGCTACTTAAGCGGATGGGACTCTTGCCATTGTAATGGGTTTGTCGCCATATATTGAGGCTGCTGTGGTTTGCGGTTATCGTGCCTGATAAAGCTGTCTATATCTTCATGCTTGAACCTGCGATCGCCTCTCGGCCCCAGCCGATAGGCACGGAGCAGCCCCTTGTTTGCCCATTGCCTCACTGTGTTGGCATGAACATGCAAAAGCTTAGCCACCTCTGTGGTGGTCAACATCTCTGAATTCCGCGACCTCGTTTCCATGCTACCTCTAGTTTATTTATTTTCATAGGATATTATTTAACCTAACATTACCTCTATTCTTTGTCTATCACCCAAAAGTCCTATGCCTGAGCCTTGGTGGTCATCTCCTTAGCCAAAAGTCCCGGAAAAACAGGACGTCTGTCCTAGTTTTGGAGGTAAAGTTAAGATAATGCTATTGACTTGCCCAGCATGGATGGTAAAATAGTCGTAGGACTTAAAAAGGCAAAATTTACTGGGTGAGGGGGCGAGGAAGCGGAATCCGTGGGTGGGCGCTGAGATTCTGTGGAGCCAATGGCGAAACCGACCTTTAAGGGTGGTTTCGTTTTTTATTTGGAGGAAGAGGTGAAAGTTCTGGTTGCTAGTGACTCCAAGGACTTATTACAAACTATTTCCCTCTTCCTGAGGGTAAGATGGCCAGAGTTAAGCTTAATCCAGGCTACCGAAGTAAGGGAAGGCTTAGACCTGATACATCGGGAACATCCGGACATCGTTATGCTTCAACACGGGGTGCCATCCGTGGACTGCTTTGACCTAATAACCCAGATTCGCAGCTTCGCCGATGTGCCCATCATTGTTCTTGGCCAAAGCGACGATGTTGTAGACGAGGTGAGGGCTCTGGAAATGGGCGCTGATGACTGGATTGCCCGTGATTGCATGCCCATGGAATTTATCTCCAAGGTGACCGCTATTCTCCGCCGCTGCTCCCCCTGCAGTAACGACCACGCCGTCTCTTTCCTCGGTGGCAAGCTAAGGATAAACTATGCCGCTCATGAGGTATGCGTGCTGGGAAAGCCAGTGAGGCTGACCCCTATTGAGTATAAACTTCTTTACCAACTAGTCAAAAATGGGGGAAGCGTAGTCAGCCAGGTAAATTTGCTCCAAAGTGTCTGGGGACCAAATTATGGAGCTGACCCTGAATTTCTCAAGAAGTATATCTACCGTCTACGCTCCAAAGTTGAAGAAGACCCTGCTGACCCGAAAATCATTCTCACTGAAAGAGGCGTAGGCTATGTCATTAGAGCCTCTGATTTGAGCTAGCAGCCCGCCTTTGCAACCAAAAAGAAACCTTCTGTAACCAAAAAGAAACCTTTCGTAACCAAGTAGTCACTGACTTTTCTATCATCGCCCATTACACTGAACCTAAGTCTTGGTACTTAAATTCAATTTCAGAGATGAAAAGAATTCTGTTGATTCAGCCTGATATAGGGTAAAGAGACCAGTTGACTTTTCTCCTACACCACTCAGGTTTTCAAGTCATAAGCACTATGGAGAGTGAGCAAGCTTTGGCTGAGATATACCGAGGCTGCCCTGACTTGGTAGTCATGTTTGAGGGCTGCCACAGATTGAATGGGGATGAACTTTGTGTTCGTATTCGGGCGATATGCCAGACTCCCATCATCGTCCTGGGGCAGGACTACGAGGAAGCGGCTGGGATTGAGTTTCTGGAAATGGGTGCTGATGCCTATTTGGCCTCTCCCCTGAACCTGAGGGAATTACTCGCCTGGATTCGTTCTTTACTCCGCCGTACAAAGGGGCTTGATATAGCTTCGAGGAGTGATTAATGCCAAAAGGTAAAAATACTGTAGCCCGGGAGTTTGTCTCCCGCTACTCTGTAGTGCGAGGCTTTAGCCTCGTGCCCAGAAGAGTATTTAACTGCCAGCCCTTACGCCTTGTCCAAATCTTTCCTGCTCAAACCATGGAGATGTAGGTGGGAAATGAAAATGACAATTACCCATGCCGAGATGCCCTTGGGCTCTATTCCCCGCTTTCCTCTCCCTTGACGGGAGAGGATGAAGGTGAGGGTGATAAAAGAGCCGGTCGATCTTGGGCGAAAAAGGCACACCTTAAATCAGAGATGAGGTGAAATTAAGATATGCCCAATGAGATAAAGAAAAGTCCAGGCTCTTCGAAATCACCCCTCCGAGCGTGTTTTAAGAACGTAGTGCGAGACCTCAACCAAAAAATATTTGTAGTGCGAGGCTTTAGCCTCGTGCACGACCCTGAAGGGTCGCACTACGAAAATGTTGAAACTAAGGGTGATAAGCGGAGCATGGTCGATGTGGGCAAAAATCTCAACTATGGTTGCCAGGTTCTTCTGTATCGCTGTGGTGGGGTTTTCCGCTCGTCATTGCGAGGCATGAAGTGCCAAAGCAATCTCACACTAATCTCTTCGGGCAAAACGAAAGAAAGCATTCAGTTATCGGTCATCAGCGACCAGCCGGGAGGATGAGGCATCTGACCGCTGAATTCTGAAGGCTGAAAGCTTCTAAGAAACCGAAAGCTATTTACTGAAAGCTGATAGCTAAATGCTTAAAAAACAAGGAGGAAAAATAGATGAGAAAATTAGTTAGCATATTGCTAACACTGGCACTAGCAGCGAGCTTTGTACTGGCTACTCCAGTAGCAGCAGCTGACCTAAATGTGCCATCACAGTATTCCACAATCCAAGATGCCATTAATGCTGCTGGTTCAGGGGATACCATCATTGTGGCGGCGGGGACATATGCGCCGTTTACCGTGGATACCAAAACCGACCTAACCATCCAGTCTGACGGTGTGGTTATTGTCAAGGGTGCGCAGCTGGTGACCACCGCCTATACTGGTAGGGGTTGCGTGGTTTTCGTCACAGGTTCGACCGACATCGTTTTGGATGGCTTGGATATTGAAGGCTTGAACTTAGCTGGCACGGGTGAAGGAGGTAAAAATTACGGTGTCATCTACGAGAACTCCAGTGGCGAGATAGGGAACTGCACAGTGTCTCCAAATACTATCAACGATATGTTGAGCATTGCAATCGGCATATGGGATGGCTCCGATGTGACTGTTAATGCCTGCACAATTGAAAACTTTGGCAGGGTCGGGATGCTCATTTACAACGCCTGCACAGTTGATGTACTTGATAGCACGATAGAAGGTCAGGTATACGGCAGTGAAGGAGAGGTGTGCTACGGTATAGAAGTCGAAGGAGTACTGGACGATGATACTCTAGCTACTGCCAGCCAGGTAACCATTAGGGGTAATGAAATCTACAACTGTGACAATACATTTTACGAAGCACCGACCTGGCAATCTGGTGGGGTGTACATAGACGGTTGGTTGGAGTATTACCCGGAGGCCGACTCCACGGTTATTGTGGAGAATAACGATATCCACAACAACTACTCCGGGATTATTGTAATCAAGAGCTCGTTATCCTACGCCCACTTTAACAACATATGCAACAACCGTGCGTATGGAGTAGAAAGTCTGGCTGCCCATGATAGTTCAACCGCTGTTTTTGACGCCACCAACAACTGGTGGGGTGCCGCTGATGGACCAAGCCACTCACCAGGTTCTGGTGATAAGGTAAGTGACTACGTAGACTACATACCTTGGCTAACTGGACCGTGGATTGGTGGCTCTGCAGTTGGCTTAACTGCCAATGTTCCCGACATTACTGCCATTACTGTAGATCCAACTTTCATTAACTTTGGTGTTCTTTATCCAGGTAGTACTTCCGCTACGGAGGAAATCACTGTGGGAAACATAGGCACACGCAAAGTTGATGTAAGTGTAGAAGTGCGGGGAACAGTTCTGTTTAAGGATCACCTACAGATGCACAACTCAGACCCCAGTTGGAGTGTTAGTGGAGAAACAAACATTTGGCCCTCCATACTGTCCGGTTTGGCTATGGGTGCATCTGACCAAGTCTGGACCAGATTACCAGTACCAGGGGATTACACTCCCGGTGGTGTGGAGACGGCCACGCTAATCTTCGAAGCTGAACCGATACCGTAACCGGCGAACCGAGGGGGGTGAGCAATCATCCCCCTCACCCTCATTAGAAGGGAGGTGAAAGAAATGAGAAAGTTAATTGGTTTGTTAATAATACCATTGTTATTGGCTACACCTGTATTGGCTGCCAGCTTGGGAATAAGTCCCAGTCATACAGAGCTTGAAGTTCCAGGTAATGGTAGTGCTACAGCCAATTTTCAGGTTTATTATTTCAATGGTGATTTGCAAATAAGCTTGGTGGATATACCATTGAAAGTAGAGCCTGAAACAATATATATTGAACCATCAAGTGAGCCTGTTGATATTCAGATAACAATTTATGGTGATGAGACACTTGGCTCACAAGTTTATGATGGCTATGTAAGGTTCCTGGGTGTGACTGGAGGAACAGTGGCTGTAGCAGTAAAAGTTAAAGCTAAAATTACCAATGTAGTGGAAGGACAACCGCTGCCAGAACAACCGTCACTGGAAGAGGCGGCACCAGAGCAGACACCGCCGGCAGCGCAGCCTGGAGCAGAGAGCTTCCCTATAATCCCGGTAGCTGGAATTGCCGCCGGGACGGCAATAATAATAACCCTAATAGTTGTATTGGCTAGAAGAAGAAGGTATTGAAAATAGTCAAGCTTGCTCTGGCTATGGCACTATCATTCGCCCTGATAGTGTCAATATGCCCTCTGGCTCAGGCTGACGACAGCAAAGCCGAAGTTGAGCTAAAGGTTGAAGTTGTCCCGCCGGTTTCGGTGACTACCCTTTCTGCCTGGCCCGTTGGCTGGCGCATGGCCCTTTTACATGGCAGACTGGATGATATGGGCACCAGTTCCTCTGTGAATGTTTACTTCGAGTGGGGTGAAACGACGGACTATGGTTCCATGACCAAAGTGAGAAGAATGACCCACACGGGGCGTTTTTCCGCTCTCGTTGGAGGCTTAAGTCCGGGCACTACCTACCATTTTAGAACTGTGGCAGTGGGCGAGGTTACCAGCTACGGCTCAGATGAAACATTCAGCACCAAGAAGCACTGGTGGTGGCCATGGTGGTAGCGGGAGATAAGCAGAAACCAGTCCCGCTGAGGTGGCTGCCAGAGCCAAAAAGAAATACAAGCAGGTGATAGTGGATATCGAGCAGCTGCCTTCGGTAAAAGCGAACGAGACGGTCATACCCTTAAGCTCCTTAGATGACCTGGTCCGAATTGCTGATGACCTGGTTAAACCGGTGTTGCATCAAGTTGAGGCAGAAAGGCATATTTATTGCATTGTTGATGGCACAGTAAGATACCAGTATACTCGTCAGCCTCAAGACAGTGCCTTTGAGGGTGCTCCGTAAATGCTTTGTCTCTTACTAAACTAGCACGGGATGGTCAAATTTGATAACGTCAACAGTGAGATGCTTGGATGGTGTTGTTTTCGCGGAAATCGACATTGACCTTCTGGTTAACTACTTTTCCTCTGCAGAAATAACATCTATCGCTCATTCTTCTACCTTCTCGTCTTCCAATCAGATTCCCTCTCCATCCTTTATGGCGTAAATCTCCTCATCAGGATGGTGCAGGAAATCGTAGCTGCCAGATTGCTGAGCCGCCTGAGCAATGAGCGAGGCAGCTAAGTCATCTTCCAAGATGAGAATTTCCACCCTTTGCTGCTCAGTGAGGTCTAATTTATGCAGCGGCTTAAAAACTCCGTTTTCATAGATTGCTGGAAGTGTGGATAGCATTATTAACTTCCATGGTGAGGATAGCAAAAGGGATAGGCAGATGTCGATAAGAAATGAGGAATTTTTACATTTTGAATTGTAATTTTGACTTTTTATCTTTGAATTTTTACCTCTCGCTCAGAATGATGTCCCCTACTGACTACCCTAGAGAGTTGTCACAGCCGCGTATTTAAAAATGGGAGAATTCAGTGGTCAATAAAGGGGGAAGGCTGAATTTTAGTTGAGAATCAAGATAATTCCAGATGAATTTTCACTGCCTTTTCAAGCTGGATTATCTCTTCTCTTTCTAACTTCCCTATAAGAGTAAGGAGGCGACTCCTGTCAAGAGTGCGAATTTGGTCGGCTTTAACCTTGGAATCCTTGGGAAGATTCCCGGCACCTTTAGGTAGAAACAGCTCAAAGGGATAAATCTTCTGGAGGTTTCTAGAGGTTAAGGGTAAGATGGTTACTGTGGCTGAAAATTCATTGTTCTTGTCATTAGAAACGACCACAACAGGGCGAGTCTTTGAAATCTCCCTTCCCACCACTGGATCCAGGACAGTAAGGTATATTTCTCCCCTTTTAATATTCATCCCACTCTTCTAAATCAACAGGCTCAAATTCTTTCGTTATGTTAAGGCTTTCTTGTCTAGCAGATTTATAGCCTTCTTCCAGGAGCGTTTGGAGCTGTTCATTTTGAATCTTTTCAATCCTTTGTCTCAAAGTTTCAGCAATGAAACGACTCTTCTTTTTTGGTCCCGCTAGGTTATTCAATTGCCGGGCAAGCTCTTCGGGAAGGGTGACATTCAATCGAACTGTACTCATAATACTCCTCCATATGACTGATTATTTTGCGTATTTATAATACATTATTTTAAAGAGGTTTAGCAAGGGAAAGAGCAAAAATCAAAACATGACAAATCCTAAACAATATTAAATGACCAAAATCCAAAGGAACTAAGCGACCTTGAATTTGAGATTTGGAAATTAGAATTTGTTTAGGATTTAGAAACTTGAAAGGGAATGGAACAATTAGAAATCAGAGTAGGGTCATCCCAAGCGATCGAGTGTGAGGATCCCATACTCAAAGTCAAGTCCGATATTGAAATGACGCAAGAAGTTAAGACCGATAACGCCATCAATGCCGTGCTCCTCGGGGAGGGTATAGATAAGCACATCTAGGTTATCGATTTTGGCGTCAGCCAGGCTGAAAGAGTTAAGGGTTACTTTGGGGACAAGGTGGCTTTGAGAGGCATTGCTAAAAGAGACATACTCGGATATCTTAGAAAGGCCATAACCAACTTGGGTTGCTGCTGCTTCAGAGATGATAGTGTAGGAGGAGCCACTATCAAGGGCCATAATAAATATATGTCGGCTCTTGAATTCAAGGACACATTCAAACAGCAAAATAGGAGCATTGGGATCGAAGGGAATCCTGCTCATAAAACAACTGCCATGCCTTTTTTCGGTTTCGGGCCAGTGTAAATGCGGTAAGTATGATGATAAACGCCAACCCTCTTATTCATAAATTCATCCAAAGCGGCTCGGCTGGGGCTATGAGCCAGAAGCTTACCCTTTATGGGGCGATTCAGCTCATCAGTCTCATAGACTTCAAACCAAAGCCATTCATCTGGGTATTGCTTTTCTACCTCAGGAACATCAAGGATTTCCATTAGGTATCACCTCCTTTGCTAACATAGCAGAAAGAAAAGCAATATGCAAAATGACAGAGGAAAGGAAAATTAAAGAGCAAAAGTAAAAATGCAAAATTGGGGAGGAATTCAGGAGTCAGGAGCCAGTAGTCAGTAGAGGGAAGGGGAGGCTACTGAATTCCGAATTCTGGCTACTGGCTACTAAGTTTTGACTTTTTATCTTTGAACTTTGAAATTGTTTAGGATTTTGTGCTTAGGATTTAATCTCTGTAGGCTTATGCCTAATAACTTAATGTGTTCGCCGCACGTCTAATATCTTTTGTGATTTCATGACCTCCTTCCTTGTCACAGGCTGTTTTAATTTTGATTCCCCGTTCAATTTCAGCCATCTCAGAGGTGTTTCAGCCCCAAATTTTTGTAGTTGCCTGATTTATCAGGCACAGTCGCCCAATAAATTGGGCAACTACATTTTTAAACGGCTTCTGTCATTGCGAGGAGCGTGAGCGGTTGCGAGGCGCAGCCGAAGCAAACTCGGAGTGGGATTCCTCGCTTACGCTCGGAACAAGCTCCGCAATCTTGCCTCCAATGTCATCCTGAGCCCTTCGCTTCCTGTCATTCTGAGCGTGTGAGCCGAAGCCCTGAACGAAGTGAAGGGGAAGAATCTCATATCGCTCAGGACAGGCTCCGCGTGGCAATCTCTTACAGTTCCTCATACAGGTCACGCCATTCTTTGTTCATACTATTAACTAATTCGCTCTTCTTTTGCCTCGAGCCAGCTTTGATCTGCTTCTCCCTTAAGATGGCATTCCCTACGTCCTCAAATACTCCGTAATATACGAGTTTAGTGATGTTATATTTTCTGGTGAACCCTCCAGCTAACCTTTCTTTGTGCTCATAGACTCTTCTTTTTAAGTCATTGGTGACACCGGTATAAAGCACAGTGTTCCTACTGTTAGTCATTATATAAACGTAGTATTGCTTGCCCGTTGCTACATTATACCAGAGATTGCTTCGGCACTTTGTGCCTCGCAATGACAAAAAAGAGGAGGCCTCGCAATCACAAAAAGCTAATCGTAGTGGCGGAGATGAACTCCGCCTCAGGTTGGGGACAAGCCCCGACACTACGAGAACGTGTCGCTAAGGTACTGAACGAGTATTTCGACTGTTAATTTGCCCAGGGTTCATGTATACTTAAGTCGTAGGACTTAAGTAGTGGCAAGGCTTAGATTACTAGTTGCTGAAGCAAATTTAAGGAAGGGCATCCTGCTCGGCATTGCTTTTGTCGGGTTAAATATCCTCGATGCCCGACTGACGGGAACTGCTCTAGTACTTGGAGCTAGTGAGTTGAACCCCATTGCTGCTACAGGATTTGGCAGCAGCATGTTGCTTAAAGGGCTGGCCTCCCTGGCAATAGTTATAGCCCTGGTTTTGCTTAAGCGAGGCAGGTTATTGAAGCCGTTGGACCTGGGGATGCTCCTTGTTGTCCTGTGGAATGGTCTTGCCATCTGGTCATGGAGCTAGCGACATAAGGGACAACCAAAAGTTCTCGTCGCTAGTCTTTTGTCTTTGCTCCCCTCAAGCATTACAATAAAAACATGCATGATCAAATTGTTGATGCTCTGAAGGGGCATAAGGCTGACTATAGCGAGGCTCATTTTGAGGAGAGCGAAGCTACCCACATTGTTTACCGTGGTGAAAGGTTGGAAGAAGTAAACAGGACTTGTAGCTCTGGAGGAAATGTGCGTGCTTTGGTGAAGGGGGGTTGGGGGTTCGTTAGTTTTAATCGCTTCAATAAGTTAAGGGATAAGGTGGCTCTGGCAGTGGTGGAGGCGAAGTTGGCTAGCAGGGAAGAGCTTAAGCTTTCCTTACGGGAGCCTGTGGTGGACGTGGTGGCTCAATTTCACCCTCACCCTTCGATAAACTCAGGACAGGCTCTTAGTCCTCTCCCATCAAGGGAGAGGAGGGACTCGGCAACTGTGCCATTGGCAGCAAAGAAAGAGCTACTTGACGAGTACAATGATATTATTCTTTCCTCGCCTAAAATTCAAAGCTCAAGGCTTGCTTACCGTGATGTCAGGCGCAAAGTTATTTTTGCCAATTCTGAAGGCAGTTACATAGAGCAAAGTAAGCCAGACCTCACCTTGCGGGTGACAGCCATAGCCAGGGAGAATAATGAAGTTCAGCAGGCTGGGTTGAGTTTGGGCAGTAATGGTGATTTTTCCGTGATAGAAGGTTTGCATCACCAGGTGAGGGAGCTAGCCAGGCGCGCCGCGGCCCTTCTTCATGCTTCTCAAGTGAAAGGAGGCGAATATACCGTAATTTTAGCCCCAATTTTAGCCGGAGTTTTTGTTCACGAGGCATTTGGACATTTATCGGAGTCGGATTTCGTTTACCAGAATGAGCAGCTACGCAACATCATGGCTTTAGGGCGAAGATTTGGTGGCAGGCACCTTAATATTGTTGATGATGCCACTATTCCTAATTTGAGGGGAAGCTATAAATATGATGATGAAGGGATGCCGGCATCGAGAACCTACTTGATTCACGAGGGCATTCTGGTGGGAAGGCTTCATTCTCGAGAGACAGCGGCTAAAATGGGAGAGCCACCTACGGGGAACGCTCGTGCCATTAATTATCACTTTCCTCCTATAGTGCGGATGACTAATACCTTTATTGAGCCCGGCAATTCGTCTTTTGAAGGAATGCTTGGTGACATCAAAGAGGGTGTGTATGTCAAGGACTGGTATGGAGGAACGACTAGCTTAGAGATGTTCACCTTTTCCGCCGGGGAAGCCTACATGATTCGCCAGGGGAAATTGGCAGAGCTGCTACGTCCAGTGGTGCTAAGTGGCAACGTTTTTGTTACCCTGGGCAATATAGATGCTGTGGGCAGCGACCTGAAGATGAATCAGGGGGGAGGTTGCGGCAAGGGAGGGCAATCTCCCTTACCTGTGTCCAATGGTAGCCCACATATCAGAGTTCGTAGTTGTCTAGTTGGAGGAAAATGAAAATAAAAAATAAAAGATAAAAATGCAAAATGACAGAGTAAAAAAATGCAAAGAGCAAAAATAAAAATGCAAAATTACAAAGCAAAAGTTAAAAAGGTGTTTTTGCCTTTTGAATTGTTTAGGATTTAAGATGGGACATCTTTTGGAGATTCTTCACTCCGCTCAGAAAGTGGCTGAGCAAGCTGAGGTTTTTTGGGTTTCTACTCAGGAAACCCCAGTTGATTTTGAAGCTAATAAGCTGAAGCAAATTCAGAATAAGGAAAGCACCAGCGTTGCCCTGCGAATTTTTCGTGGGGGCAGGATTGGCTTCTCAGCGGCCAGCGGTCCTGACGGGGCAGGGAAAAAGGGTTCACCCTCACCTAACCTCTCCCTTCGAGGGAGAGGGATCTTAAGGGATTTGCTCGATATGGCTGTGGAAACGGCTCAGTTTGGTAGTCCAGCTAGTTTTACCTTCCCTTCCTTAAAGGATTATCCTGAAGTGAGCATCTTTGACCCTCAAGTGGAAAAGATGCCTATGGAGGAAATGATTGAGCTTGGCAATCAGCTTATAGCCAGGGTCAGGAAATATGCTCCCGATATCCTTTGCGATGTTAGAGTGACTAAAGGAACAGGCTCAGTCCAGATAGTCAATTCCCAAGGTGGTGAAGCGAGTTATGCCAAAAGCTTCTTCAGCCTTAGCCTGGAAGGCATCCTTATTCAGGATACAGACATGCTTTTTGTTGCTGATAGTAAAAGCTCATGTTGTTTGCCTGATAAGCTTGATGTTGTGGCTGATAGGGTGATCAGGCAATTAGAGCTAGCTAAAGAAAAGGCTGCTGTTTCTGGGGTTAAGTTATTACCGGTGATTTTTACTCCTCGTGGGGTGGCTAGTGCCTTTTTAAGTCCCATAGAGGTGGCTTTTAATGGTAAGGCGGTCCTTGAAGGAGCCTCGAAGTTGAAGAATAAAGTGGGAGAGCAAGTTTTTGACAATGGGCTTAGCTTATGGGATGATGCTACTACAGCTTATGGTATAGGGAGTTCTCCTTGTGATGATGAAGGGATGCCCAGTCAACGCACAGCGCTTATCAAAAATGGAGTAGTGTCGAATTTCTTATATGATTTACAAACAGCGGCTTTAGCTGGCACTCAAAGCACCGGCAATGGTAGGCGAAGTGGGGGTAGTTTTCCTAAACCAGCGATAAGTTCCCTTGTTATAGATGAGGGAGGTGTTTCCTTTGAAGCTATGGTGGAGGATATGAAGGAGGGTTTAATTGTCGAGCAACTTATCGGAGCTGACCAGGGTAACCTCTTAGGTGGTGATTTCGGCGGCAATGTTTTGTTGGGATATAAAGTAGAAAATGGGAGAATAGTAGGACGAGTAAAGGATACTATGATTTCGGGGAATATCTATCAAGTTTTGGCTCGTCTTCTTGGTGTAGGGAGTGAGGCAAGGTGGGTTGATGGGGTTTTGCGGACTCCGCACTTATATTGCTCAGGCCTATCAGTGGCGGCAAAATAAAAAAGAGAGATAGTGCTGAAAGAAATGAAGGAGATAATGAAGGGTGCAATAAGGCTTTATAGCCACCCACGTCCTAAGAGCTGTGCGATGTTTGCTTCTTGGCCAGGCATCGGTGATGTTTCCTTAATAGCGGCGAAGTACTTAAAGGAAAAGCTAAAAGCCGTGGAAATAGGGGAAATCGAACCGGTCAATTTCTTCGAGCCGGTGGGTGTTACGGTGGAAGACAATGTGGTTGAAAGCCCTCGTTTTCCCGAGAGCAAGTTTTACTACTGGCAGGATAGAAAGACCAAGAAAGGCTTGGTGTTGTTTATTGGTGAAGAGCAGCCTAGTTCTAAGGGGTATGAATTGGTTAATTGCATTTTGGATGTGGCCGAGAAGCTCAGAGTAGGGAGGGTGTATAGTTGTGCTGCCGCGGTAACTCGGATTCATCATAGCGAGGAATCGCAAGTCTGGGGAGTAGCGACGAAGCGGGAGTTAATCAGTGAGTTAAGTAAGCACAATGTTATTCTTAGAGGCGATCTCCGCATCGCCGGGTTGAACGGATTAATTTTAGGCATAGCCAAGGAGCGAGATATTGATGGCATTTGCTTGCTTGGTGAGGTGCCGGTGTATGCTACCCAAGTAGCAAACCCCAAAGCTTCCTTGGCTGTGGTCAGGGTGCTAACCGGAATGCTGGGAATTGACATTGACCTGACAGAGCTCAGCAATCTGGCCAAGCAAACGAGTAAGGAGATGGAGAGGCTCGCCAAGCAAGCTACGGCTGAATTTATTGACCGCTTCACTGAACCTATTTGGGAGCGAGAAGAAGATGAGGAGGAAGAGGAGGAGTAATAATACAGTCTATATGTGATGACATAGATACTTGCGTACAGGAAAGGATACAGACAAATTCTAAATACTAAGCAATATCAAAATTCAAAGATAAAAAATCAAAGTGACAAATCAAAATGCAAAGATACCTTTTTAACTTTTGCTCTTTTATTGTTTCACATACTGCGATTTGTTTAGCATTTCGTGCTTAGGATTTAGGATGCTATATATAAATTGACCACCAAGGCTATGCGTGTTATTATCGAGTTAGATGTCAGCTTTGACCGAGCTTTACCAAGAAATTGCCAATTGTCGAGCTTGTGAGCTAGTTAAGTATCGCACCAAGGTAGTACCTGGTGAGGGTCCTGAGGATGCCGACTTGCTTTTTATTGGTGAGGCGCCAGGATGGCATGAAGACCAGCAAGGGCGCCCCTTTGTGGGACCAGCGGGAGCATTTCTGGACCAGCTATTGGCTTCAATTGGCTTATCCCGGGAGCAGGTTTACATTGCCAATGTAATTAAATGTCGCCCTCCCCAAAATCGTGACCCGCTACCGGCTGAGACACAAGCTTGCCGCAAGTGGCTCGATCGCCAAATAGAGATAATCCACCCAAGAATGATTATCACCTTAGGCCGTTATTCTTTGGCCAGGTATTTCCCTGACGAGAACATAGGAAAGATTCACGGAAAGGCGCGAAAAGTGGGTGATATTATTTATTATCCTATGTATCATCCCGCCGCTGCCCTCCACCAGGGCAGTCTGCGTAGAATTATTGAGGCTGACATGCTTCAGATTCCGCGAGTGCTGGTTCAAGGTGAAAGAATAGCTGAAGCTGTAGAATCTCAGCAATTGAGCTTATTTTAGATTAAGGCAATGCCAGCACAGAGATTGGAAATGTCATTTAGCCACTCCACCTGTCATTCTGAGCCCTTCGCCTCTCGTCATTCTGAGCATAGCGAAGAATCTAGACCCTTCGCTATCGCTCAGGGTGACAGACTAAAGAATAAAAAGTTAAGGATAATTCCTTTAGGTGGACTGGGTGAGGTTGGTAAGAACATGATGGTCCTGGAATATGCCGATGACATTGTGGTTATTGATGCCGGGCTCATGTTTCCTAGCGAAGAAATGCTAGGGGTTGACTTACTTATTCCAGATATCAACTATGTTCTCCAAAGAAAGCAAAATCTAAGAGGCATTATCATTACTCATGGGCATGAGGACCATATTGGTGCCTTGCCTTATGTTCTATCTCAGCTTAACCTTCCTATTTATGCTACTAAGCTTGCCGGGAGATTGATTTCTGCTGAGCTTAAGCAACGTGGAGTGAAAGGTAGGGCAAGGATAAATGTAGTTCACGCTGGCAGTAGGATTAGGTTAGGCAATTTTACCGTAGAGTTTTTTCCTGTCTGCCATAGTATTCCTGATTCTATGGGGCTGATCATTCATACCCCGGTAGGCATGGTAGTTCATAGTGGTGATTTTAAGCTTGATTATACCCCTGTGATTGGTGAGGCGACTGACCTCAACCAATTAGCTTGGCTGGGAAGAAAAGGGGTTTTACTTCTCCTTTCCGACTCCACTTATGTTGAGCTTTCTGGATATACCCCTTCTGAGAAGGTGGTCAGTGATGCGCTGGACCATATTATGATGGAAGCTTCAGGAAGGGTAATTGTAACTACATTCTCCTCTCTTATCTCTCGCATTCAGCAAGTGATTGATGTTGCTGCCAAGCATGGTCGTCGCGTATTTATCACTGGTCGCAGCATGGAGGAGATAGTAAAGCTGGCATTGGAGACGGGTTATCTTGTTATCCCTCCGGACGTCCTTTGTCGTTCTGATGAACTTAAACATTTGCCTCATAATCGGGTAGTTATTTTGACTACCGGAAGTCAAGGTGAGCCTACCTCTGCCCTGGTACGTATGGCTAATCGAGACCATCGTCAAGTCCAAATCGTCCCTGGCGACACAGTGGTAATGTCAGCCACCCCCGTTCCTGGGAATGAGGCACTAGTTAACAAGACTATAGACAGCCTCTTTCGGCAAGGCGCTAATGTGATTTATGAGAAATTGTCTCAAGTTCACGTTCATGGACATGGCAGCCAAGAAGAGTTAAAGCTTTTATTTAATTTGGTTAAACCTAAGTTCTTCGTACCTATTCACGGTGAGTATCGCCATTTGAGCTTGCATGCCAGGTTGGCCCGGAGCTTGGGTATGCCAGAAGATAATACTTTCGTTCTCGAGGATGGAGATATACTTGAGCTAGGGCAGGAGACTGGGAAAATCGTGGGTAAAGTTCCCATAGGTAATGTCTATGTGAATGGTTTGGTAACCGGTGAGCTGGATAGTACTATGCTTCGTGACCGCAAATTGCTTTCGCGAGATGGCATTGTGGTGGTAACCCTTGCTATCGATGCCCAAAGGGGCAAATTAGTGGGAAGGCCCTGTATTATAACACGGGGTTTTGTTGATGCTGGAGAGAGCCAGACATTAATAGAGAAGAGCCAGGATGTGGTGGTAGCTACCCTGAATCATGATAGAAAGCACTCATTTGGGCCAGGAAGGTTATCACAAGTGAGCAATCTTGAGGCCAGAGTAAGGGATTCTTTGACCAAATTTCTCTATGAGCAGACTCATCGCCGTCCCATTATTATCCCTATAATTATGGAGGTATAGCTCTGTGCCCAGGACAAAACAGAGGAGCACATTCAGGCCAAAGCAGAAGAGAGTCAAAAGCCGGCCAGCGAGGAAGGGGTTTTTCAGTTTTATCGCTTCCCCGGTGGCGAGAAGGCTCACATTAGTTGTTGTCATAGTAGGATTGCTGTATTGGTTTAGACCTAGTTTGATTGCCTGGGGCGCTAGTATATTTACCTTGTTTGGCTTTGGCTTAATTATAATAGCTATTGCTCTGGGCGTGATAATCTGGGTGATATGGGGGGGGCACTTCTCTGCTTCAGTAAGGAAGTGGAATTGGTTTGTGGGAGGGGCTCTCGTAGCTTTGGCTATTTGGGGAGCGCTTTCCTTTTTCTCCCCTACATTGGGGGGCAGAATTGGGCGGAGGATAATAGGGACCACCGATGTTGTAGGAGGTCTGCGGCTAGCTGGGCTTGTCCTTCTGGGCATCGTTTTTATCACTCCGCGCAAGTTCTGGGGTGGGCTAAGGAATGCTTTTAGAGGTGGCAGGCGTTTCCTTACCAGGATTTCTCAACCGCGTCCTAAAGTCGCTGCCCCTCAGGTTCCTCGCCAGATAGAGGATGGGGAAGGGCGAGTATCCCTTACACCTTCTAAAGTTATCTCTCCTGGGACAGCGGTAAAGCCTATCCCAATTCCTGAAGTAGAGCGAGAGGTGAGAAGACATGAGCCAATTCTCACCCCCAGTGGTTGGCAGCTTCCACCTATTGATATCTTAGATAAACCAACTGAGGTGGAGCTGAACAAAGAGGATATTAATAAAAGGGCTCGGCTGATTGAGGAAGCTTTAGCCAGCTATGGCGTAGAAGCTAAAGTGGTGCAAATAAACATGGGTCCCACTGTAACGCAATTCGGTGTTGAGCCTGGTTGGGATCGGAAATATAAGGAAATCAGAGAGAAAGGCCAAAGGCGATTGGAAGAAGTATCAAGGACCCGGGTCAGGGTAGAGCGCATTACTTCTTTAGCCAATGACTTAGCTTTAGCCTTAGCTGCCCCAAGCATCAGAATTGAAGCTCCTGTGCCGGGGAAATCAATGGTGGGCATTGAGGTTCCTAACATAGTTTTCGGCTCAGTTGCCCTTCGCAGTGTGATAGAGACTACCGCTTTTCAGAGGATTAAAGCTAGGGCGAAGCTAGCTACAGCTTTAGGTAAGGGTGCTGGAGGTGAGGCTATAGCGGCGGACCTGGCCAGGATGCCTCACTTGCTCATTGCTGGGGCTACTGGCAGCGGCAAAACTGTTTGTCTTGATTCTATCATTTGCTGCTTACTTCTGCATAATAGCCCTGACGATGTCCGGTTCATTATGGTTGATCCTAAAAGAGTGGAGCTGGTGGCCTTTAATGGATTGCCTCATTTAGCTGCCCCTGTGGTTGTTGATAGTGATAAAGCCATCAAAGCGCTGAGGTGGCTTAATTTAGAGATGGATAATAGATATCGCCAATTTGCCCAAGCGGGAGTGCGCAACATCGAAGGTTACAACAAAGACCGCTCCCCCGGTGAGGGATTACCATACTTGGTGCTGATCATTGATGAACTAGCTGATTTGATGATGACGGCTCTTGATGAAGTAGAGCATACCCTTTGTCGCTTAGCTCAATTGGCTCGAGCCACCGGCATTCATCTTGTTGTGGCTACTCAACGCCCTTCAGTAGATGTAGTTACCGGGCTTATTAAAGCTAATTTCC
>Ga0209979_1002234_pt1 | contig 19029 bp, 18 predicted proteins | sample AnhtaG_FD_183114 | JGI IMG/M metagenome (GOLD analysis project Ga0209979, IMG submission 183114) | Deep subsurface microbial communities from Anholt, Denmark to uncover new lineages of life (NeLLi) - Anholt_01485 metaG (SPAdes) (version 2) | ecosystem: Environmental > Aquatic > Marine > Oceanic...
TTCACCATTCTGGCATTAGTGGCTGTCCTGGTGATCGCCTTTTTTGGTATGCACGCCAGCGAGATAGCTCAAGGGGGCGTAGGAGCCGCAGCCTACATGCCTGTATCCAGTTTTGTGGCTTCTATTTTTATGTCGGGCATTCCGGCAGGAAGCCTGGTGGGGTATGCCAACTTTTTCTGGTGGATTCATGCTATCGTGCTGCTCGCTTTCCTGAATTACCTGCCCTACAGTAAGCACATGCATATTCTGGCAGCTATTCCCAACTGTTTTTTCAGGAGTCTGGTAAAGGTTAACACCCAACCCCGCGAAGAATTCAAAAAGGGCAATACCTTTGGTGTTGGACAGGTAGGCCAGTTTACCTGGAAAAGTTTATTTGACTCTTATTCCTGCACCGAGTGTGGTCGCTGCTCTGACTCTTGTCCGGCTACTTTCACCGGCAAGCCGCTAAACCCGCGGTTGGTCATCCACGATATTAAGGTTAACTTGTTAAAAAATGGTTCACTACTTGTCAAAAAGAAGGAAGCGGGGCTACCCTTAATCAGTAGCGACTCGGAACAAGAAGGTAGCGTATCGGAGGAGGTCATCTGGGAATGTACCACCTGTGGTGCTTGTATGGAAGTATGCCCGGTGTTTATTGAGCATGTGCCCAAGATTGTTGATATGCGCCGCAACCTAGTGGAGATGCAAGCCAAGTTTCCGGAAGAACTGCTGAGTTTTTTTGGGAACATGGAACAGCGCAGTAATCCCTGGGGCATCGCTCCCGGGGAACGTGTCAAGTGGACCGCAGAAATTGATGTCAAGCCTTTTGAGACTGGTACGACCGAATATTTGTTTTTCGTAGGCTGTGCTGGTGCTTTTGATGCCCGTAACCGGCGGACAACTCTGGCTTTGGCTAAGATTCTGGATGCCAGTGGCATTTCTTGGGGCATTCTGGGTAAGGATGAAAAGTGTTGCGGCGACAGTTTGCGCCGTCTGGGTAACGAATTCGTTTTCGACCGTACGGTTCAAGAGAATATCAAGCTGCTTGAAGAGAAGGGCGTTAAAAAGGTTATTACCCAGTGTCCGCACTGCTACAGTACCCTGAAGAATGACTACCGTCAGTATGGCGTTGAACTAGAAATCACTCATCATACCGAGTTGATTAGTAATCTAATTGAAGAGGGCAGACTAAAATTGAGCAAGGTTGGAGACTTGGGTAACGTGGTATTTCACGATTCTTGCTATCTGGGACGCCATAATATGATCTACGAAGCCCCGCGTAAAGTGGTTGCCTCAGTTACTGGCCGCCTGCCTACGGAGATGGATCGTCACCATGATCGGTCTTTTTGCTGTGGTGCTGGTGGTGGGCGCATGTGGATGGAAGAACCCATTGGGAAGCATATCAATGTGGCACGGGTCGAAGAAGCCTTGGCGAAAGACACTGAGACGATTTGTGTCTGCTGCCCATACTGTATGACTATGTTTGAAGATGGGCTGAAGGACAAAAGCGCTGATGATAAAGTACAGATATTGGATCTGGCCGAGATTACCGCCAGAGCACTGAAATAGGAACAGATTAACTGGTATCAGGATTTTCGTCCACCCTTAACGCCTATAGTTATCTCCCTTAAAGGAATATCTTTGCCGCTGGCAAGAATCGCCTTTTGGGCCATGTATACCAGACCAGAACAGCAGGGTACCTCCATGTGCGCCACAGTGATGCTCTTTGTTTCTGAGTGGTGCAGGATCTGGGTAAGTTTGCTCAGGTGAGCCTCAAAGTTGTCAAGTTTGGGGCAGGCAACAACCAAAGCATGGTCTTGCAGAAACTCCTGGTGAAAGCCGGGGTAGGCAAAGGGAACACAGTCTGCCGCCAGCAGCAGGTCAGCTCCCTGCAGGAAAGGCGCCGTCGGTGGAACAAGGGTAAGCTGCACTGGCCAGTGAGTGAGCATTGATGCGATGGGAGCCCCGGCCTTCTCCACTTCTGGAATTTCTGTGGTGGCTCGTCTTTCAAACTGGGTAACGGTGGCGGAAGAGCAGCCGCAGGGAAGCTCATCGGTGACATGGACAGGTTCTTTTACGTGCAAATGGTGCTTAGCCGCCTGTTCATCAAACTCCTTAGCTTCACGTTCCTCAATAGTAATTGCTCCTTGAGGGCATTCTCCAAGGCAGGCACCAAGGCCGTCACAATATTGCTCACTAATCAGTTTTGCCTTGCCATTTATGATCTGGAGCGCACCTTCGGCACAGGAGGGAACACAGACTCCACAGCCATTGCATTTCTCCTCATCAATTTTTACGATTTTCCTTAGCAGTTTTGTTGTCATTGCATGTCTCCTTATGTTTGACTAATCCTCACCTTTTAATGTCTTCCATCTTTCCTCTCCCAGACATTGGCGTGCTGAAGCGCACCAGTCAATACAGGAAGGCATTTTTTCCTTGTAAACGTATTGGCCGCACTTATGGCATTTAATCTTTAGTTCATCGGAAAAAATTTCAACCTTAGTACCACAGTTTTGGCATTTGTATAGCGCCACTCGCAGATTTTTCATATCCTGACCGGGACACTGGCTCATTACTACCACCTCCCCAATTGGTGGACGTTTTATTTTTGTTCTCCGTAACTATGATAACAGTGAGTTATATTATTTTACTATGATTTAAATCACATAAGGGTAAGTCTCGCTCGTTATTGCTTTTGAGGAGACAGGTGAGTAGATGTCTTGGCTCTGGGTTTATACTTGCGGTGGCCCTTCGCTTAGTAGCCTGAGCTTGGTCTCATCGAGGATGATTATCTTGCCACGAATGGAGCGGATTATTCCCCTGTCTTTCAGCTGGCTGGTAACCCGTATCGCTGTCTCCGTGGTGGTTCCGGCCATGTCTGCTATCTCCTGGCGGGTGAAGGGGAGGGTGGGGCCAAGCTTTGAGTAAAGCATGAGCAGCGTGCGGGCAAGACGCTGCTCAACCCGCTCTCCGGCCAGGTCCTTAAGGCGACCCTGGGCATCCCTGAGTCGTCCTCCCAAGATATTAATAATGCTCAGGGCTACCCAGGGACGGGTGGAGAGAAAGGAGAGAAAGTCCTTCTTTTTGATGCCTAATATCTTTGTGTCAGCGACAACCTGGGCTGAAGCTGGATAAGGCTTACCTTCGAAAACGGCCACTTCGCCAAACATTTCCCCAGGGCCGCCAAGGAAGGCGATGATGAACTCTTTCCCTGTGGAGGAGTGTTTGATGACTTTTACTCATCCCTCAACGACAATGTAGAAATAGTCAGGGTCGTCCCCTTCCCAGAATACGAATTCGTCCGGCCTGAAACTACGCTCGATGGCAAGCTTGGACAGCTCGGCGAGTTCATCATTGTTCAAGCTGGAGAATATTAGGGACCGTCTCAGAATCTCGGCTTTGGCAGCATGTGTCAAGGTTAATCCTTCTTTCACCCGTGCTTCTTGCCGCTAGTCATCTGCCCAGTGCTCTTCTACCGGCAATCTCCTGATTCAAATACCACTTCTGGACGGCTTCAATAACCTCGTCAGTGTCATCGCAAACTCTAAGTAAGTTGAGGTCTTCTTCAGCGATATAGCCTCCAGCCAGGGTATAAGTCCTTAGCCACTCCAGAAGACCTGTCCAGTAATTGCTATTGAATAGTATCACCGGAAAAGGCTTTATCTTGTGGGTTTGCATCAAGGTTAGTACTTCGGTTAGTTCATCCAGTGTTCCCAGACCGCCAGGCATTATGATAAAGGCAGTCGCATACTTTACCAGCAAAACCTTACGAACAAAGAAATGTCTGAAGGACAGGGACATTGTTGAGTAAGCGTTGGGCATTTGTTCCTCAGACAATTCAATGTTTACCCCAATTGATTTAACTCCCGCTTCAAGAGCGCCTTTATTGGCGGCTTCCATCACACCTGGTCCGCCACCGGTTATTATGGAGAAGCCTATCTCTCCAAGTCGGCGAGCGATTTCTTCTGTTTTGGCATATAGCTCCTCACCCGGTTTGACTCGAGCTGAGCCATATATGGTCACGGCCGGCTCTATGCCGGAGAGTTTGTCAAAACCCTCTACCAGCTCGCCTATTATGCGGAACATGCGCCACGATTCTTCTTTGGCTAATTCATTTATCTCATATTCCTGTTGCATGTTTACCTCCATAGTCTACATTGTACCGAGAATCCATCTTAGATTCCAAAAGTTGACCTTAAAAAGCGAGCGATTTTTCGGCTGATAAGGGGGTACCACAGCCAGAAGGAGGTGTGAGTACCAGGAAACCAAGCGATGGCCGGTTTACCACAAGCCTCCCAAAAATCAAGCGTACTCTCTCTTGGAATATACTCATCCCAAAGTGCATTGAGCATCAATACTGGGCGTCCCCGGAGATAATGGGCAAAGGTCATCGGGTCGGTTAGAAAACTTTTTCTTACCGGTGTAACCTTCTCGAATCCCTTCTCGGCTACCTCAGCAAGATACTGGGCATAGCAGTTTTGGATTTCATTGTATTCGGCTTCGGTGCGCTTATACCATTTTTTCATAGTAGATTTCCGGCTCTTCCAGCTAATCTTTTCCGAATTCCCGGCGCTGACAATAAAGACGCCGGCTTTAATACGTTTATCTATCCCCATAGTTATCGCTGAGGTGAAGCCACCAAAACTTATGCCAATTACGGCTATCTGTTCCTCGTTTATCTCGCTTCTACTACTTGCCCAGTCGATCACCTGACGCACATCAATTACTGAAATCCGGTAACCTTCAAACCACTCGTCGGCAGTAAGGTTACGAAGCCGTTTTCTCACCGTTTCCGGCATGCGGCTGGAGTGGAACACAAGACGTAGGACAAAGCAAGCTATTCCCTTCTTAGCTAGCGCCCGGGCTAAGAATTTACAGGGGATTAAGCTCTCGTCTCCCATCCCGTGAAGTAAAATAACCAACGGGGTGGTATACACTGTATCCCGTGGTTGAAAATACTCACCCCGGACGGTGTTATTTTTTTCATACCGAGTTGGGTGGGCAGTGGGGAAATCAACCGTGTAGCGTAACCACCTTGGGGTCGTTTGCTTTAGCTGTAAGTTGACGTGAAGCTCACCACTCGAATAACTATATGGATTCATCCCTCAAATACAGATTAATAATTTCTCTCTTGCGAAAGCTAACTGCTACATTTCTTAGTGTAGCTAAGACAGCCATAGTAGAACTCTTGAATTAGTATTCAGTATAACTATTTAACCCAAGCACTACCATTGCTGATAATTGTATCAGTAAGAGAGCACGGCCTGCAAATGACGGCCTCAGCCTATTCCAAATAGTGCCGCCGGATTGTCTCTCAGTATTTTTCGTGCCAGGGCGGCGGCCTCAGCTTCCGTCATATAGCCTTCAGATACCTTTTCGGAGAGGACGCGAGCTACCACTTGGCGCGCCATACGTGAGTGTCCGTAGGCCATCTCCACGGTCACGGCGTCTCCGCCGAAGGCCATTATCTTGTTACCCGGGACGGTCTCTATCAACTCGTGGAGGAGGCGTCTACCTATCTCAGGCGAGATAATATGTATCCAGGAAAGGTCGGCGTACACGTTGGCGAAGTTTTTGGCCAGTGTTGCCCACTCGTGCATGTAAGGGTATCCCCCATGGAACAGGTCGAACTTTGCTTCGCGGTACTCGATGAAGAGGTTTATCAGGTGGGTAGGATTCGCGTTGGTAATTATGTTCTCGTTCCCTTCCTGGAGTCCGGTATGTAGCTGCAAAGGCAGTCTTGCCTCGATAGTCGCCTGTATTACTTGGTGCATCATGTAGTCTTGGAGTGGTTTGGCCTCGAGCCACGATGGACCCTCGCCCAGGTGACTCGCAATCCGATTGAAGGTGGTCTCAGCCTCACTCCGGCACACCTTGTCGTATTGCAGAGTACGGTCGTAGGCGAGTCCACTCTTAATACCTACCACGCCATTGGCTACGTAGCTTTCCAGCGCCGTCCGCATTGCCTTTACTAGGTCGTCTAGAGAGTGGATCGCCATTCCCGATTCCTCCTCGAGCGAACCCAGATCTCGTCGGGAAAGCATGGCGATGTAATGGTCCAAACGCATTACGGGAGCAAACAGCTCCCGGTCTACATCGGTAATTTGCGCGTCAAGGATGGATACAGCAATATTGGCCTTTTCCTTCATGATGTGCCGGTACCAGCCAGGTCGTCTCGATTCGGCGATGGCCTGCGAAAGCTGGAGGTAAGTGTCCCGGTTCAGGTCATCAATGCCGAAAATATCTCTGATAGTTATCAGCGTCTGCCTTGCGTAGGCGGTATTCCGTATTGCCTCCCAGAAGGGCTCCACTGCCTGCCACCGTTCCCCCAGGGACATGTCTTCTCGCTCCGGCTCGGGAATGAACCGGCGCAACCGCATGCGCTTGACGTGAACCAACCTGTAGCGATACATCGGGAGGCGAACCGCCTCCATCAGGCGCGGGGGCATCCCCGCTGACACTAGGTCGCTAGTATTATAGTGGGCAAACAGATAGCCGAAGTCCACGGCATAATCATTACGCTCGGCCTCGGGCATGATATGCTCGTGGGTGTCCACAATGGGGATTTCTTCTACCTCTGTCTTTATCCTCTCGTTAATCCGGTCCATGGTTACTCCTTTTATATTTCTTTTGCAGTTTCACTATAGACACAGGCTAGAACCAATTATAAGCAACCAGCAGGCTTGAACTCCTTCCTTCGCTCATTCGTAAAACGAATCGTGGTAAACGAAAAGAAAGCCATAATACACTATAACCTGCCAATGACGCCAGATAAAAAGAGGAGAAAATCAGTAGGAGTCTGCCTATTGATACCTTTGGTGGAGCTGGGGGGATTCGAACCCCCTACCTTTTGACTGCCAGTCTTAAGGTTGATGTGCAACGTAGTCCCCCAGATACGATTTTGTGCTGTCCTGTCCAAGGCGAAAACGACTTTTGTGTCTGGTTGTGACCCCCAATGCTAGGGGGTGCTAACCAGTATGTTAGCAAAATGTTTGCAAAAATGGAAGGCCGTTATGCTACAATTCGGCGTGCTTTAGCGACTCCACGGTGGAGTAGTCCTTAAATAACCCCTCGGGCCGGGGCGGGAATGGTGGCCCCGTGATGCTATTCTCTTGCCGAACAGCCTTTGTATCTGTTGTCCGTACAATGGCAAGCTCACGCTTAACTTTCCATCCGCACTACTATAAGACATCTGAAATATAATGAGATGTATACCTTGGGTATTTTAATTGGGCTGTGAAGATAATTATGCTCTAGTAGGGGTAATGTCCTAGCAACTTTCAACTACTCAAAGCTGATTTGTCCCACACGCTATAGCAAGGTGCCTTTTCTATGTCCATACGCCTGCCCCTGAGCGATGGTGCTGTTAAGTAGCAAGGGTAGACAATTCGCCAGCTTAAGCCTCGAATTCACTTCAACAATAAGAGAGAGTACAATTTGACGATTTAGAAGCCTTTTAACCCACCTTTCAATGAGTCATGCGGTGTAGAATGGGATTATGTACCTTGGCAATTTTAATCGGACTATGGAGAAAATTATGCCCCGGTCGAAGTTATGTCCTATACCCGCTCAACCATCTCAAAGCTAGCTTGTCGCAACTACCATAGCTGGCTGCTTTTTCTATGTCCATATGCTTACCCTTAACCAGTTAAGCAATGGTAAAGTCCTTCTCGACGATGGGGACTTCCTTGGCTGGGCCTTTCTTCCCCAGCCCCCCGGGTGGCTACCTCTGATGTGGCCAGGGCTTGAACCGTCTTAAACGGGGCATGGTCGCAGCCCTCAACCGGATATGGATAGGTTTCTGCCATTTCTCTATTCTCCTTTCTGTTCAGGCTCTGGCGAGACTCGGAAAGTTTGTGCCTGAGACTCAGGCGATTGACTGCTGAGTAGTAAGTGTGACCAAACCTCTCAACCAGGTCAAAAATGTTGATTATCCTCTTGCTTTCAATAAACTGCAAGATTTCAAGTTTTGTTGCTCTTCGGGGTTGCCTTCTTTTCATTCGCCACCTATATATGGCGAAGACCGGTCTAAGCGGGGCTTAGCGGTAGCCAACCCGGTCAAGCCATTTTTTCTTTTGTATTGTCAAGCCCCAGCCTATAAACAGGTTCATCAGGTCAACCAGGTCCGGCTGGGCATACCTGCCAAGCAGTGGTGCTGAGCAGGCTGATCCCACTTAGCTGCTGAGGTGAAGACGTGTCGTGAGACACTCCGACTATTGGATTACACGCCACGGGGGTAACCTTCTGTACTAAAAGTATACCGGAGCACTCAGTGCTCGTAGAACTATGATAACATCTTCCTCCACTCCTTGTTCCATAGCCAAAAATATCACACTGATTACGACAAACGGTAACTGGCTTATATCTGCGGAAGCGACAAGACTCTAGCTAAATACTTTGATTGGGGAGCGACATTCTTCGGCGTCAACAAAAATGGGACAGGGACTAAGCTCCATGGCGATAGGCCGGGATCAGCATACAGCCTTAATAAAGTTATCGCTGAAACCAGTGGAAGGAGACTCGCATTTGTAGAGAGATAAATTCGTTCAATTAGTATATAAGAGGGGGCTTTCTTCACTTACTGAACAAAGCGATGAAAAGTTCATACCCTGCAAAAAAGATGTTTTGTTGGCCTCGAGGAGCTATAATATAATAAATGGATCGAGAGAAATGGTGACGTAAGTGCGCACTTTATATTCAAATCCAAATAAGTTGGAAAAAGAGCAGAGTTTTTTCGAAACATTTAGATCAGCAAGAACAGATCTCCATATCCGAAACCCTCGTAGGGGAAAACCGCCTGAGCCGGATTACTTATTTTCTATTTCACAAAAAAAGATTGGACTTGAGGTGACCTCACCAGTTAAAGAGTTATTAGCACCTCTAAGAACTGACCAGGATAAATGCCTAAAAAAGGCATGTCAGATTGCAAAGCAAATTGGTTTGGAAACTGTCGAGGTTAAAGTGCAATTTCGTTCAGACCATGACCCCATTGATATCGACAAAGCTGCAGAAGAACTAGTACAGTTCGTAAAGAAGGAAATCCCCAAAATTGATGACACGAAATCTTGGCATTATTATGAATCAGGTCTTAAATACATCAAGTGGATAAGTATCCACTTGGGAACAGTAAATGGGCGTACATGGCTTCCAAACCATCGATTCGAATGGCCTAATGTAAACTGGATGGAACGTGACCCGATTGATAGAATTCAATCCCGAATAGATGAAAAACAATTAAAGTATCCCGGCTATATCCAAAGTTGCGATGAATGCTGGTTATTAATCGGGGTTAATGAGTGGACAGCGCCCGAGGCCGTTGCAATTACGAACGAAACAAAGAACCATGTTTTCTCGGGCGCTTTTCAACGGCTATTCTTTCTCAGGAACATTGAAGGCATCGTAGTAGAACTGAAAATCAGCAGCCATATCTAGCACGTTGCCCCGCGTAACGAATTCCTTGAGTTCTTCTAGCATGGCCCTGCCTTCCTTCTCTGATGCAGGGAGAGCTGTCATGCTATATATTGGTTCACACGGTGGTTATAGCTCAATAGACCGTAATGTCACCTTCTGGCTTATTGTTGGATTCTTGAGATAAAGCCCACCTAATTAATAGTCAGGTGGTCATATCTATATCATATTGATATAGCATACATATTGACTATCAAATTAACCGGGAGTACTATATTGTTACAATTATTACGTTCAATGCACAGCCTTAGTAATTGTTTAAATTGGAAGTGGAGGTGTGATATGGGCGTCATTACTAAAATCAAAGCAAGGGAAATTATTGAGGATTTTGCTGAAGAGGTTAAACAAAGAAAAACAAAAGGGCCAAAACCGGCAAAATGTGTAATAGATTTCAGAAACGAACGAAAAGACGGTATAGAACGATATATATATTATATTCCTACTGAACTCTTGCGTTACAGGAAAGATAACGGACGAATATCATCGGACGTTTTACATTACGAAAAAAGCCAAGGTCTACTAAATGAGAGAAGTGAAGAGGCACAGAAGGTAATAGAAGATTTCCTGAGGAAGAAAGATAAAGAAAAAACCGAAGAATTATATAGGACGATGGCACATGATGGGCAAAGGGAACCAGCGATTATTACCTGTGATGGGTTCCTTATTAATGGAAATCGCCGAAAAATGGTATTAGAAGAACTCCGGAAGAAGTATCCCGGGAATCCAAAATATGAACTTATGAAAGTTGTAATCCTTCCTGGAAAAGACGAGGAAGGTGGTCCCCCTACGCTTCTTGAAATTGAACAGATTGAGAATAGATATCAACTTCAAAGTGAAGCAAAAGCAGAATACTATGCATTTGATAGAGCACTCTCGATTAGAAGAAAGATTATTTTCGGTATGACTTTAGAGGAGCAATTACGAGATGACCCTATTTATGCAGGACTTGATGATAAAAAGTTTAAAGAAGAAGCAAAGAAATACGAAAAAGAATATCTCAAACCTCTTAGTTGTATTGATAGGTATTTAGAATATCTTGGAAGACCAGGTTTATATAGTACAGTTTCTACACGTCTTGGAGACCCAGAGGGTCGATGGCAGGCATTCCATGATTACTATATTTTTGTTTATCAAAAGCTTAAAGATGACAAAAAGCGAATTCAGTTGGGAATAAGTGAAGACGAAATTGGGAAGATTGAAGATGCTGCTTTTAAGATAATTAGGAAGAGAGACATCAAGGATATGCCCAAAGCCCATATGATGATGAGGAATATACCGAAATGGTTGCAAAGCAAGGAATCAAAGAAGGAGTTCTTAAAGTTAGTAGAAGTAGAAAATGATTTGTCGAAAGCAGAGAAGTATGACAAAGATGGAAACGAATACAATGAGCGTGATATTGATAAAATTTGGAGTGCGAAACATGAGACTATCATCACGAAGTTTGTAAAGAACTCGAAAAATTTATATGACCAAAAAAAGGAACAGGAAACCCCTGTTGACCTACTGAATGTAGCATTGAATAAGCTAAATCATGAAAATATGGATCCTGAGAGTATCAGATATTCAGATTATATGGAAGCAATGAGAATCGCTAGAAAAATTAAAGAGCGGGCTAACGAGTTAGAAAGTCAGATCTATAACCGTTATAAACAACTAAAAAGTCTAATGAGCAAGCACAGTAAATAACTTGGTGAGTTAGGAATATGATATTAGATTTATCTAATAATATACTTTGCATCTATGATGATCCTCCTCTACTTAAACCAAATCAAGTCAGTCAAATATACTTCTGGGGATTTTCCAAAGATAAAGAAAGCAATAAGTATATTTTATCTACTGTGGAACCGCAGCTGATACTCATTAAACTTCTAATATATCTCGACAATGAGGATATTACTTACGAATTATCACCATCCTGCCTTCAATATTTATCTGAATTACGACAAACAAGAAACCGGTTAGAAGAAATTAAAATTCAAGCTAAAGATTTTAAGGATGGAAAACTAGAATCAATTAAATTCAGTGATTTTCTTTCTTTCATTTCTACGTCCATCGCACGACCGCTTAAGGACCATCAAGTAAAGGCAGCCGTTCATTTATACTTAGTTGAAAATGGAGCGAACTTCTCGGTCCCTGGGAGTGGCAAAACGGCCGTAGTATTAAGTTATTATGAGAAATTGAGAACTGATGGCAAAGTTAATACTCTATTTGTAGTTGGTCCAACCGCGTGTTTTGGTCCTTGGAAAACAGAATTTAAACTTACTCTTGGGCGTGACCCACACTGGAAAATTCTGGCAGGCGGTGACCAATCTTTGAGGAAGTCGGAGTATTACATTCCTATATCCAAAAAAGCTGAATTGTATTTAACTACATATCAAACCCTTTACAACGACTATCAAGACGTTATTAAATTCTTCACTCATCAGGGAAATGATGCCTTACTTGTTATAGACGAAGCCCATTATATAAAACAAATCGCCGGTAGTTGGTCGAATGCAGTCTTAAATATTGCAAAACATGCCAGATACAGATGTGTGCTGACTGGGACACCAATACCACGGTTTTATACAGATTTATTTAATCTGTTTGATACACTTTGTCCTGACAATAATCTATTAGATGAGAATACGAAGATCCAAATTCAACTTTATGAAGATAAAAAGGATAACGAATCAGCTAAACGACTCCTAGAGCAGAGTATTGGACCTCTCTTCTATCGTGTTAGGAAATCAGATCTAGGGCTTGTACCACCTAATTTCAATCCACCATACATAATAAATATGAATAGATATGAAAAATTTATCTATGACGCTATTGAAACGAAAATTGTCAACTTCACGAAGGACGATTATTTAAGAGATATTGAATTAGTAAAAAAATTGAGAAGAGGTAGAATTATTAGATTACGCCAATGTGTTTCAAATATTAGATTACTATTATCAGTGATTGAAAACTATGACGAAGACCTAATCCATGGTGACTCGGAGCTAATAAAGATTATCACTGATTATGAGAATCTAGAAGTACCAGCAAAACTTGAATATTTAATAAAGCTAGTATCAGAACTACAACAACAAAGGCAAAAAGTAGTTATTTGGTCTCATTTCATCGGCACTTTGAAGTTAATTAAGAGACATCTGATTAGCACCGGATATAAGTGCAAATTAATTTATGGAGAGACTCCAATAGAACAGACTTCATTTGATGAAGAAGAAACCCGTGAAAAAATTCGCAATGAATTTACTAACCCGAATAGTGGCCTAGACATCTTAATTGCCAACCCAGCTGCTTGCGGCGAGTCTATTTCATTGCATAAGACCTGTTTCCATGCAATATACTACGACCTTTCCTATAACTGTGCTCAATATCTGCAGTCATTAGACAGGATACATAGAGTTGGTGGTTCAGAGATTAATAAAGCAAATTATCATTTCCTACAATATGCAAATACAATTGATCAAGATATTAAGAGTAATCTGGAACAGAAGGCAAAAAAGATGTACGACATTATTGAAGAAGATTATGGAATCTGCTCATTAGATATGTTTGAAGAAGAAGATGAACTTCAAGCCTATGAGAGACTATTTGAAATAAAATGACAGACAATTTTGAAAAAATAGACGTGAATCAGATACTAACACTTTCTACTTTGCTTAATGAAGTATCTTTAAGGGAGACTGAATTTATAAGGGCAAAGTTCATCAAATCTGCCCATAATTTTCATGAAACAATAGATTTCCTGAAAAAGTTGAGGTTAATTCAAATATCCAGAGACAGAATTGTTGTTAAAGCGAAATATCAAAAGTTCCTAAACCACCTAAATAGATCATCACAACCGGAAAAAATAACAAAGGATTTCATTTTATACCGATTGTTGCATGATAATACGTCTTTATCAGACCACTTGGGGGATTTTTTATCATATTTCAATTATTCAGGAGATCAATATGAGTTTCGGCCTAATGCTGCGCAAAGACTATATTTTAGTGGTATAAGGAATTTGTTAATTGCTCTCGAATTTCTCGAAATAGATACAGACGAACTGAAATACATCATTACCAGTAAAAATCCACTTGATTTTCTCGACATATTAAAACCAACGGGTCTTTCTTTAAATGAATTCTCCAGTATTCAAAAGAAGAGGGAAGAAATCGGTAGAGCAGCCGAATTAGCAATAATTGAGTATGAAAAAGACAGATTGTCTAGTTATCCGCATCTTATTGAAAAAATCGAATATGTTTCTATTAAAGACGTTACGGCTGGTTATGATATTAAAAGCTACGAAGTGAAACTTGAAAATGAGGAAATGTATTCACCTAGATATGTTGAAGTCAAGGCAGTGTCTTCTTCAGATTACAGGTTTAACTGGTCGCGAAATGAGATTGAAGCATCTAAGCGCTATCGAAGCAGTTATTTTCTATATCTACTTCCTGTATTAAGTAAGAATAGTTTTGATATTGAAGGATTAGAAGTGGTCCAAGATCCATACCTAAATGTTTATAAGAATAAAAGAGATTGGATGAGAATGAATGAATTGATATCCTTCTCTTTACTTACAAACTCACACTAAAAAGTATTCTGAAGTGATCAATTAACTGGACCATTATAAAAGTATTTGCTATAGTTATAATGAAATGAAACCACAACAATTGGATATCATTTATAATGATGAATGCTTAAAATTATTATCCAATCGATCATTATTTCCTCTTAATAGCATCGATTTAATAATAACATCACCTCCATATGCCGATAGAAGAAAAAGCACATATGGTGGGATTCTTCCTAAAGAATATGTAAGCTGGTTTATTGATATCTCTAGACAATTATATGAAGTCTTAAAACCTAGGGGTTCCTTTGTACTCAATATTAAAGAACATGTAAAAAATGGAGAACGGCAAACCTATGTGATTGAGTTAATATTAGCTTTAAAGCAACAAGGATGGTTATGGACAGAGGAGTATTGTTGGTACAAGAAAAATTCATACCCCGGTAAATGGCCAAATAGATTCCGAGATGCTTGGGAAAGGTGCTTGCATTTTAATAAAAATAGAAATTTCCGGATGTATCAAAACGCGGTAAAAGTCCCAATAGGCGACTGGTCAAAACCAAGATTTAAATCAATGTCGGAGAATGATTTCGTTAGATACGTATCAGGAACTAATAGCAAATTCGCGAGGAATGTGTCAAATTGGCTGCACAGGAAAAAAGTAAACCCACACAACGTGTTGATATTCGAAGATGAGCATCATATTTATCCTTCTACGTTAATACATCTAGCTACGGAATGTTCAAACCGTAACCATAGTGCAGTATTCCCCCTTGAACTGCCCATGTGGTTCATCAAGCTATTTACAAAGAGGGGAGATATAGTACTCGATCCTTTTATTGGAATAGGTACAACGGCTATGGCAGCATCTTTGCTTGGTCGAAGATATATAGGAATAGAAGCAGTCAGTGATTATGCTGCGGAAGCAAAAAACAATTTAAAGGATATCGCATCCTTGATTAATAAGACTTCTAAACACATACCTGAAGACTATAATAAACAAACACAGACGAAATAGAAAGACGATTAACTTAACGAGCTGAATTACGCAAGTAATGTCGTCTATTTAAAATAATGGTCTGTGTTAGACTAGACTCCCAAACAGCTTATACCATGCTTTGCTCGAACAATAAATAGTGTTCCTACTATTATTCTTGAGCACCTATCTCAGCTGCTTTAGATTATTCGAGTTTTTATATACTTGCCTGATATTTGATTTGATTGTATAGTTAACGTAGGCGACAGATACATGATCCAAGGTAGAAGAGATGTCTATAGAAAAACGAGAATTTGAAAATGAACCTGAACTGCATTCTTATGTAGAGGCGAATATCAAATTCTTCTTTGGAGATGTTATCTATCTGAAGGGCTTTCAGATAAACACGAGAAGGAATAAGGCAGGTACACCTGACGGTTTTATACTAGATCTTATTAATCAGTCTTGGACAATTATGGAGAGTGAATTGTTAGCACACGGTGTTTGGGAACACATTACGGAGCAGATAATGAGATATATTGTAGCCTCACAGAATAGCTCTACCAAAAATAGATTAGAGACCGCTTCTTTGACGAGATAGAAAACCGAGGTAAAATTGATACAATCTGTAAAAACCTTAGGATTCCCCACTATAGACTAATGCAAAGGATCGAGAATATTGTGGATGCCTCCGTACCCGACATAGCTATTTTCATTGATGGGATTAATGAAGACCTACAAGACATGGCAGATGCTCTGAATGCTACTGTAAGGATCTTTGAAGTTCAAAAATACTCTGTGAACGGAAATATAGAATACCTTTCACCTCAGGGAAGAAAAACAGTCTTCGAAACCACAGTTGAAGATGTTACTGAAATACAAAATAAACCTTCGTCGGTCATTGAAGCATTAGGTGGTGGCAGGTTAGTGTCGAATGTGGGTAAAATCAATATCTTCGAGTTGGATACTGGGGAGATCGTAGCTACTAAGTATTCAAAATATTATGAAAGCGACAACTATTATTGGTATGGTTTGACTCCAGCCACCCTAGACAAATAGGAGGAACATAAAGTAAAGTCTGTTGCTTTTACACTGGGAAATGAAGGTGTTGTTAAAGTACCTTTGGCAATCCTGAGAGAGTACCTCAAGGAAGCTGGTGTATCATCAAATGCCGACGGATCAATTCGGCATTCCCACATATTGATAAGGCGAGACCCTGAGCCAATTCTATTCACTAACAAAGTAAAACGTGAGTGGAATCTGGAAGAATATTTCGTCTCGTTCTAGCATCGATGTATTAACAGCTGAGTAACAGAATTGCACCCTTGTGTTATACTTCTGGTAATGAATATGATAATGAACTAAGTAATGAAACTTCTTGGAATTGTCCAGTATGTAATATAGCATGCAATTCAAGGGGGGAACCTTTTGTAAGTGAGTGGGCGGTTGCCTGCCATATTGCAGGAAAGGTTAATATCGGTGATAAATTACATAGAAGCTGGGCAATAAACAAGTCATTCGGCGTAGATTTCAAGGATACAATACCCAAAATTGCTGAGAAGCTCTTATGGGCTGTAACTGAGGAATATAGAGAAAGAGCCAGAGCAATACACTTTACTAGGCCTTCAAATGTATTATATGAAAGAGTGAGTACAATTGAAGTACGTTTGCACAACTTCATAAAAGACGTATTGATTAATGAGTATGGAAGCTCAGAAAATGAATGGTGGATTAAGGGAATTCCACTTACGGTAAGGAAGAAATGCGCCGATAGGCAAGAAGAAGACGATTTAAAACAAGAAAGGTATGCTTATAGAGATTTAATAGATATGCAATCAATACTGAATAGTAATTGGAGGCTATATGAGCCTTATCTTAAGAAGGTAAAAAATGAATGCGAGTCAAAAAAATATTTCTTGGATTGTTTGGGCAAATTAAACGAAATAAGGAAAGTCGTAATGCATCCAGTAAGAGAATTAGAGTCTCTAACCGAAGAAACTCAATTTCTGGATTGGTTTGATAAGCTTACTCAAGAGTTTATTTCATGAATTTGCAATGCCTGTGTCCTATGCGAACTCAGGCCATTTCTCCCACAACCGTCCCAGGGCTTGGACAAGCCTCTGAGCCTCATCCACCCTCCATAGGTCTTTTGATGAGCCAAAGAGTTCCTGAACTCCGTTCTGGCATTTGAACTGCTGAAGACTAGCGGCCGCGAGGTATTCTACAACGCCACAGTAGGACTGGCCGAAACTCGGTCTGAATAGACCATTAGGAACGTTATACAGGAGACATTCGATGAAGTAGGACGGTGCTGTTCTGTCTCCTATCGCATCGGTCTCGATTAGATGATTCCGGGCAACCTTGAACATCCGGATAGTCCGCTTGTACATGCCATTGGTGCCCCGTTCCTTTCTGAGTCCTTTCGCATGGTGTTGCTGCGGATAGCTCACGACCCAACGGCGCTCGTCCGGAAGGTAAAAGGCTAGCCCGATCCCGCACCGAAGTGTCACTACCACATCAGCTGAAGCGGGAATCTTACCCTTGGCCAGCTTTAGGGATTTGCGCCCGGGAGTCACAGCCTCGGTACCGTATGTAGCTCTCAATGCCTTCAGCACCTGGTTACGAAACAACTTCCATCTCTCATATGCAAGCTTGTGAGCCTGGTCCTGCTCAAGCTGAAAGCCGCTCAGCGCAGCCACCTGAGGCTGCAGCTTTGCCTCCAACTGGACAACGACATCGACGTCGCTATCTTGGCGGAGATTGGTGTCATTCTTGTAGGAGCCTTGGAGGAACACGTCATACTTGGTCTCCTTGGCCAAACCTTTATAGCGAGCTAGGGCATCACGTATTGACAAGTGTGCCTGCTTCGAGGCCTCCCCCGAGTAATGGTGGCTCCAGGGGCCTAGTATTGAATCGGGAATTGGCACGTTAACCTAATCTACCTCCTGAGTTTGGTGTATTATACCTGTTTTACCACTAACTGTCTTTCTAGTAAGCTGGAAAATTTAACAACCTTTCAGAATTAGGTAACGAAGAAGTATTTTGTCAAACTAAGCAACAACTGTCTGTTTTGTGCAACTCAGAAACAAAAGCTTGGATTGTTACCTAATTGCACAATTTAGCGCTTTGTGTGCTCCTTACCTTGAGGTGAGAGGGTCTTTGACTCATCGATGTGAAGATGTTAGACTAATTATTGTATTAGATAAGCCCGGGAAGTGTATCATACCCTACGTAGGGGGTGTAAGATGGGGCAACTTAAGGTGCTTTTGGCAGATGAGAAAGAGGTTTTTCGTGAAGGACTGGCTAGGCTATTGGGGGAACAAGAACACATCGAGGTTGTGTCTCGATGCTCTAATGGAAAACAGGCGATCGAGGGGGTCAAAGAAACAAAGCCTGACGTGGTGTTAATTGACAACAACATCTCAGATTGTGGCAGCAATGAAGCCACGCAAGAGATAAAGGGATTATTTCCCGAGGTACAGGTAGCCTTGCTTACCGATTCCGAGAATGAACAGGATCTCTTTTCTGCAATAGAGTCGGGAGCCACAGGATATCTTTTGAAGGATATGAAAGTTGATGACCTTGTTAAGTCTATTGACTTGCTTGCGAAAGGAGAGGTCGTTGTATCTCCTCCTCTTGGTGAAAAGCTTGTTGATAAGTTTGCTTCCATGAGGCAAAAGGAACCAGAGCGCCAAATCGGTCTTACACGGCGGGAGCTAGAAATAGTGAAGCTATTGGCCAAAGGAGCTACTAACAAAGAGATAGCTGAGACACTGTTTGTTACTGAGAACACGGCCAAGGTTCATCTTAAGAATATATTGGGAAAGTTGGGGCTGCGTAACCGACAACAGGTAGTAGCCTATACGGTACAGAAGGGCTTAGTGACTGAAATAACGGATACAGAAGAGAAGCCGGGCTAAGGGCCGTAACTCAATAAACTAGGGTATTCCCAAAAGGGTTATCGAAAGATAACCCTTTTTGTATGCCTAAAATAACCCAGATGCAGAATGTCCTCATATCTCGGGAGCAGGTTAGAATGTCAATAAAGGAGCTGTTG
>Ga0209979_1002236_pt1 | contig 19011 bp, 14 predicted proteins | sample AnhtaG_FD_183114 | JGI IMG/M metagenome (GOLD analysis project Ga0209979, IMG submission 183114) | Deep subsurface microbial communities from Anholt, Denmark to uncover new lineages of life (NeLLi) - Anholt_01485 metaG (SPAdes) (version 2) | ecosystem: Environmental > Aquatic > Marine > Oceanic...
TGTAGTTGTCCGAGACGGAGTTGTAGAACATCCACTTCATCCGGGGATTGAGCCTCTTCACGGTGTTGACGGTGGAGACGTGCCCCGAAATCGCCACGTCATATCTGGCGGCGATGAGAGTATCAATGCTTGGTGGAGGTGCATCCCCGTACAGGGTGCACCAGTTCTGGCGGGAGTCGGTCCCGAAGCAGGTGTTTATGAGCAAAATCAGAAAAACAAGAAAGAAAAGACTCTCTTTTTCTGCGAAGATCCTGTCCCTGTGAGAAAAATCCTTGGTGCTCAATTCCCTTTAACTTCCTTTAAGCGTTGGGTTCTCCCTCTCGGAGGTTGAGATCTCCTTGATTACTCTGGCGGGGTTCCCGGCCACAATCACTGTTTCCGGGATTGTCCTGGTCACCACACTTCCGGCTCCGACTACCGAGAAATCCCCGACATCGGCCATGACCACAGAACCTTCTCCGACCCAACATCCCTTCCCGATCTCTGTTCTTCGATAACAGTTGCTCTTTTGCTCCCCTTTTATTCCCCTTCCCTCAATTGAGTGTTGATGAGCCCCAGAGAGAATGCTGACCCTGGAGGCCAAAAGGCTCCCCTCTCCAATGGAGACATTTCCGATCACACAGTAAGCCCCGATATAGACGCCATCCCCAACCTCCGCAGAGGAGTGCGGAAAGTAGGAACCGAATCCGATGAAGCCCTCCCCGGAGAATCTCTTCAAGGTAAATCGGTAATATGCGCATCTCAGGTAACTGCCCAGCTTCCCTGGAATAAGGGCCAGAGCCTGAGCAAAAGAAGCGAAGAGGTTATCGCTTTTGAAGAAATATTTGTGGAGCGTCACCAGAACAATCACTGGTGAAACTCCCGCACAAGATAAGAGAGTAACGAGCTTCTTGGCAAGAGATTTTTTCATCGAGTTTTCGACCAATTTTACGCCCCCTTTTCCGACAGAACCACGAGGCCCTCCTCCTTGACGGAGACTTCCCTCTCCCGAAGATCGATATCCCCGTCGTCGGTCCTACCCTCCTGTCCGCATAGCCTCATAAAGCACCTCTCGAACTCAGCGACCATCCTCTTCAGTGAGAAGTTCTCCGCAACCTTCAAGCGAGCGTTTTCACCGAAGTTTAGGCGCAACCTCTCGTCTCCCAGAAGAGCCATGATTTTTCCCGCCAGAGGTTGGGGCTCTCCCGGGGAAACGAGGTAACCGTTTTCTCCCTCATCTATGATTTCGGGGTTGCCTCCCACTCCACTCGCCACCACCGGCAGGCCCGCGAGCATATATTCTAAAATGGAATTCGAGAACCCCTCCGAGGAGGAGGATAACACTCCGATGTCGAATGCAGAGAGATATGGGAAAACCTCTTCTGCGCCTCCAGCGAAGACTACCCGGTCCTTTATTCCCAGACGTTCAACCAGAGTCTCCAGATCTCTCCTTTGTGGTCCCTCCCCGAGGATGAAGAATTTCGTTTCCGGAAATCTCTTCGACACCACAAAGGCGGACTTAATGAAAATGTCGACCGCCTTGACGGGGCGGAGGTTCGACAGGGTTCCCACAAGAAGCATCTCTGGTGAAATGCCGAGCTTCCTTTTCGCCTCCTCCCTGGGGATCAGTCTGTTCGTGAATTCATCTAAGTCGATGCCATTGTGAATCACCTCTATCCTCCCTGCATCGACCCCCTCCTTCTTCACCACAGTATCTCTCACTGCACCGGAGTTGGCGATCACAAGGTCTGTCCAGCGCTTCATAATCTTCAGCAAAAGCAGGTCTCTTCCGGTCTGCCAGTATCCGAGGTTGCGCCTGCTGGAGATAATCTTGGGCACCCCTGAAATTCTGCCGGCCAAGGTCCCAAAATAGTTGGCGTCTCTGAAGAACGTCACCAATAGGTCGACTTTCTCCTTTTTCAGAAACCTCGCCAGGGCGGATAATCCCTTCAGAGCTCTGAAAGAGGCGAAGGAGCGAAGCTCCAGATTCAACGACCGACATTCTCGGAATTCCAAGTTATCGCTTCCATGCAGACAGCAGAGAAAAGGCTCGAACCTCTGCCGGTCTAAGCGTTCAATCAAGGAGGCTAGGATCTTTTCCGTTCCCGCTTTCCTGTTGGGGAGAGAGTCAATGATAAACATCACCTTGATTTTCGATGGCTGCTCCTTGTGCCGATTCTCTGTTGAGGTGGGCCTTTTTCTCTTCTTTCGAAAAGGAGCTTCCAAAATGCCGCCTAAAAAACCGCAGCCCAAGCCCAGGTGGATGACAAAGAAAATTGGAGGGGATAGGAACAAGAGGACAAACCCTCTGTTTAGGCCAACAGAGGCCGAGAAAGCTAACGTTATCAAAAAGTAAAGGGCCCAGATTGACAAAGCTATCTGCGTGGGCAGACCTCCCGTGATTAGAGCCAGACCGGATAGAGGTAACAGGAGCATCAAGAAGACTGGAGCTAACTGCCCGAGCGAAAAACTCCCCGGGTGTTTGGCAAAAAGGCGGAAGCGCCCCAATCCGTAACGGTGCATCTGCCGGAAAAGCTTAAAGAAGTTCTTGCGAGGTTGGTAACAGACTTTCAGCTTCGGGCTGGTGAAACCTTTGTATCCGGCCCGGTGGCAGCGGTAGTTGAATTCGACGTCCTCGCAGGCGTCGAAGCTCTCGTCTATGTAACCAACCTCCTCAAAGAGCCTGCGGGGATAGGTCGCTCCAGAGCTGGTGGGATTGACCTCCCCCTCCTTCTCGGTGTAAATAGTCGAATCCAGACCATGCCCCCAGAGAGTCGCCCGACAGCCGGCCACCGCTCCCTGAAAAAGGCTATTTCCGGGAAAATCTAAAGGTTGAGGGCGACACAAGACCCGTCTGTCATCACGTAGATAGAGACGTGATATCTCCCGGAGAAGATAAATGCCGGGAAGATAGCAATGACCATCCACAAAGAGGATAATCTCTCCCCTGGAGTTCTTAACCCCGATGTTTTTCCCTGCGCCGGAGAGTCTTTTGGGATTGTTGAAGAGCCTGATTTGAGAATTCTGCCGAGAGAAATTCTCCACCACCTCTTTGGTGTTGTCCTCCGATTCCCCATCAACCACGATTATCTCATATCTCCCCTGAGGATAACTCTGCTCCAGCAAGGATTCGATGACTCCACCGACAGAACTTCCCTCATTCCTGACCGGGATTATCACCGAGATGAAAGGATATGTCTCGGCTTCGGTTCTTTCGGCCCCTCTGTCTACAGTTTTGGTCTCCATACCGGTATCACCTGCGCTGTAACTCCACTGTAGAAACTGTTCTATTGCCCTTCAGCAGATTACCCTTCCCAACGTCGGCCACCTTCAGATACAGCCTCTTTAGCCTCTCCGCCTGGGCAGAGAAGGAATGGTGTCCGGCAACGAACTCTCTTCCGGCTTCGCCGAGATCTTTCTGCAGACCGGGATTCGTCAGAAGTCCGCTCACTCTATCAGCCAGCTTCGCGGCGTTACCGGCCTCCACCAGAAGGCCGGTTTTTCGATCTTCAATTATCTCCCTCACCCCTCCTACATCTGTGGCTACGACTGCTCTGGCAAAAGACAGAGCCTCCAGGATCACGTTCGGCATCCCCTCCGAAAAGGAGGCGTTCACGAGTATGTCCACCTGGGGCAAGCATTGTGAGAAGTTGGGAATGAATCCGGCCAGAATTAGCTTTCGGCTTTGAATTAGAGCTTTGCCCTGGGATTCCAATCTCTTCCTTTGAGGTCCCTCGCCCACTAAGAGAAATCGGACGTTGTCGAACTTTCTCTGAAGGACAGTTGCCATCGAAAGAAAGACAGAATGTCCCTTCTCCGGGGATAGCCTCCCGCAAGTGGCAATTAATTTGCAGTCTAAAGGTAGATTATACTTCTGCCTGAGATTGAGATCTAAAGCCTCAGAATTCCGTCGTGATGGCAAGTCAACGGCGTTGGGGATGACCGTTATTCTCTCCTCCGGGATTCCCAATCCCACCAGCTCCAACCTCTTCGCTTCGGAGACGGCCACGATATACCTGAGTTTGCGCAAGAACCTCTTATCCAGCCAGTGATAGAATTCCACCTTGAGGTTATCCCCTGTCCAGCCCCGGGAGAATGCGATCTGCTTCACTTCCGTTCCTCTGACCGCGAAGAACCCCAGAAGGTTCGGCCTGTAACTGTGGGTGCAAAGAAGGTCAAGTTTGTTTTCAGTCAGCGCTCGACGGATTCTTCTGACCGAGCTGAGATCGTAGGCGTTCTTCGTCCAGATTGCCGAGGTCTTTATTCTCCTCTGTTTCGCCTGTCGGAGCAATTCGTTTTCACTTCCCCCATCGGTGAAGGAGGCAAGAGTCAGTTCGAAGAGAGTGGAGTCGAGGTATTCCGCCTGCCTGAGAATCTGCTTTTCCGGTCCTCCGAAGAAGTTGCAGGCCACCAGATGCATTATCCTGAGCCGGTCCTTTCTCACTGAAACCTCACTCTCTGGCGGTTCTGACCCATCTGCCCTTGTTGAAGCCTACCAGCGCCAGAAGCTGGACTATCCCCAGATAGAACCCGAAGAAAGGGGCCGTCAGAAATGACCTCAAAGCCTTCTTCTTCTCTTTCTCGAAGGGGATTGCCAGGAGGAAATAGGAGATAAGCAGAAAGATAGAGAGCAGGTTCAGGACCAAAAAAGGTAGAGATAGAGCTGCAGGCAGAAGGAGGAGAGCAGAAGACGCCAGAATCAAAGAGAGATACAAGAGAAGGGGACGACTGAGGGTCAGAAAACCAACGGTCACCTCCAACAGATCTCGCCTCTTCTGGAAGATGCCCTTCCAAAGAAATCTGGGGATCTGTCTGAAGTAGACCCCGAAAGTGCCGGAAGCCCAGCGGAGGCGTTGGGAAAAGGAACTGGCGAGATCGGGAGGTGTCGTGGCGATTACTCCAGTCTCTACCGCAAATTCGATTTTCTCTCCGGAATCCAAGAGCCTGGCAGTATACTCCAGATCCTCCACAACTGATCTCTCATTGAACGGAAATTCCTCTAACAATTCCCTGCTGAAGCCCATGCCGTTGCCCCGCAAGAATGTGGAGAGGCCGAGCTTCCGCCTGCCGCCGTAGAAAAGGAGGTTTTCCGCAGTATTTCCTACCTCCTGCAGGATTCCGAAGGGGCCATTCTCCTCCCCCCTAATTCGGTAGGGGACTTGAACGGCCCGGTGACCGGCGCAGAAATAGTCGTTCAATGCCTCCAGGAAATTCGGCTCCACGGTGGTATCGGCATCGATGATAGCAACAGCGTCAAATTTCTCCAAATCAATCCTCTCCAAACCCCATCTCAGAGCATTGTTTTTCCCGCGGAGAGTCGGTTCCTCTCGAACCAGACAGTTGGCGCCGCAAGTCGCTGCCACCTCTGAGGTGTTGTCGCTGCAGTTGTCGGCAATGACGAAGATAGAGAGGAGCTCCTCGGGGTAGAGACAGGACTTCAAACTCCCTATCGTCTGGGAGAGATGTGCGCCCTCGTTGTGGGCGGGAATAATTACTGCGAAACTCGTCTCGGGGGGATAATAGTAGGGGGGGCGTTCATCCTTTGCATAATAGACCGCAGCTAAGAACAAGAGGTATGAGGTCAGGCCTGCCACGCAGAGCGTAAGCGACACTATTGCAAACCACAAAAGGTAGGTAAGCATAATGCTCACAATTTGAGCAACAGGATCTTTCCCTTTTTCTTACCACTTCGCTCTCTTTATATCGACAGCTTTTTCTCTTCCGCCACGACCCTAAGGGCGCTCGGTTCCTGTCTCTCCCGGAGCCATTTGACGAACCTGGTGACTCCCTCCTCGAAGCTCACCCCGGGCTTGTAATCCAAAAGCCGCTCTGCCTTTGAGATGTCGGCCAAGATGGCCTCCATCTCCACCGGCTGTGGAGGCAGATATTCGACTTTCGCCTTCAAACCGGTCTTTCTCTCTAAAGTGCTTACCACTTCCGAAATCTGGACCGGGCGACCGCTTCCGAGGTTGATGACCTCAAAGGGGAACCTCTTCTCCAGGACAGAGATTATCCCCTCGATGACGTCATCGATGTAAACGTAGTCTCTGGAGGATCTGCCATCCCCGAAGATGGTTATCTCCTCCCCTTTGAACATCTTCTCCGCAAAAGATCTGATCGCCTGATTCGGCCTCTGCCTGGGCCCGTAGACGGTGAAGAGACGCAGACAGGTGACACTCATACCGCATAATCTGCGATAGGTTTGGCAAAGAAACTCCCCGGCGAGTTTGGTGGCGGCATAGGGAGAAAGGGGTGCACCGCTTTCGGCATCCTCCGCGAAGGGAAGCTTGGGTCCCTCCCCGTAGACCGGGGCGGAGGAGGCGAAGACGAAGTTCTTCACCCCAAATTTGCGGCAGCATTCCAGAAGCTGCGCGGTTCCGTTGACGTTCACCTCCCCGTACCCCACCGGGTCTTTTAGCGAACAGCTCTCACCAGTGCGGGCCGCCAGATGGATCACGGTGTCTATGTCGAACTTGGAGAAAAGACCTTCTAAGAGGAAACCCTGCCGGAGATCAGCCTCCAGGAGAGAGAAGTTCGGGTTATCCAGAGCCGACCTTATGTTCTCTCGTTTCAAAGCTGGGTCGTAGCTGCCGTCGAAGCTGTCTAAGCAAACCACCTCAAAGCCCTCCTGAAGCAACCTCTCGACCAGATGCGACCCGATAAAGCCAGCTCCACCGGTGACTAAGTATGTCATCTTCTCGCCTCCGCTCATTGACTTCGTTTATGGCTTCACTTCAATAAAACGGATTCTTCACCTTGCAGATCGTGAACCGGTATTTCCCGGAGCTCTCCTTCGGAATCTCATCGACAAATTCCCAGTCATACCTCATCTTTTGGCCGAAGTAGCTCGGTAATTCCTGCTTGAAGATCCTCACGCTCTCCTCGGAGTAGCCTTGCCCTTTGACAATCTTGAAGTGGAGGTGGTCGATTTCCTCCTGGATTATCTGGACCTGTTTGAATCCGGGAATGTGAATCGTCAGGTTGTCTAAGACTGAGATGCCGAAGACCAATCTCCCCTCCGGGGTTACGATGAAATCGGAGGTCCGGCCCCTGACCTCCTGCAGAAGCGGTAAGCGCCGTCCACAGGGACACAAACTCTCCGAGAGAAGGCCAACGTCCTCGACTCTGTATCTGATGATCGGCATTCCGTAATTCGTCAAATCGGTGAGCAGAATCCCACCTAATGAATTCTTGCCTGACTTACCCTCTTTGACAACCTCTACATAGACTCCTTCTGCGTTGAGGTGCAGCCCCTTGTGTTTTTCGCACTCACTGGCGATGAGGCTGGTCTCCTCACAACCGTAGCGGTCGAAGACCTCACAACTGAAAACTCTCTTCATCGTCTGCCTCTCCTTTTCAGACAGCGCCATGGCCGTGGAGATGACGGAGGCGAACTCGATTCCTCCTATCCCTTCGCTTTCCATGAAGCGAGCGAAGATATAAATCGAATGGGCATGCCCCAAAAGATACCTCGGTCTGAACGATTTTATCTCAGAGACGAAGGCCCTCATGGACTCCTCGTCCATCCTCAGGGTGTCCAGAAAGATGGTCCTCTCCACAAAGAGATTGCGAAGAAACGCTTTTCTCGACTTATAGATATCGGGGTTTCCCCAGATCATGGCGATTTTATCTCCCCGCTCGTAACCGCTCCAGCGGTTGTGCCTGATGGTGGCGGCCCTTTTGAAATCCATCCCTCTTTTGTCCACGTAAAGGTGTAGAGGCACCCCGGTTGAGCCTCCAGTCCTCTTGTAAATCAACTTCCCCCTGGGGATATTCGTCGCCAACATCTCCTGGAGGTTGCTTTTGATTTCCTCCTTGGTCAGAATGGGAATGATCTCGAAATCCTCCCATGATTTTATCTCTTCGGGAGTGAGCTCCAACTCCTCGAATCGCCTTCTGTAGAAGGGCGAGAATAGATAAGCGTGCTGGAGGAGATCTTTCAGTCGTTCCCACTGCAGCTCTTTGAGCTTCTCAGCAGGCCAATATTGGGAGACCTCGTATGTCTTCAGGATCTCCTCATATCGATGCCCATCCTTGAGGTTCCAGAGGGGAATAATGAGTTTCTTCGCTGTCGGAGTGTATACGTCCATCTGGAGTCTCATCGATCCTCTTTGTCGTTTAGTCTGGATAGGTATCCGACGACGACCACAATCGCCCCCATCATATACCAGGTGTAGCGATACAGGTTGTGACCGAAGATGCCGGTGACGAAGAGGGGAATCAGACACCCCTCCACCGCAAAGGTCAGGTAATAGAGGTAGCTTTTGCCCCTCCCACTTTTCAGGATTCTCTCGCGGGCACGATAGTTCAACAGCAGAATCTGGGAGAGGAGCAGGAAAAAGGCCAAAGTCCCCACTATCCCCAGCTCCGAGAGGAGCTGAACATAGAGGCTGTGAGGGTTCTGCCAGTTGCCGAAGCGTTCCCCTCTGGCGGCGGAGAAGGAGCCGGTTCCGACGCCGATTATGGGGCGCTCGAAGAAAAGCTCCATCCCCTCCCCCCAGGTTTCGAGGCGAAGCCGCGCAGATTCGTCTCTCTCCCGCGAGAAGGTGCTTTCGTATCGCCTCTGATAGGAGGAACCCATCGTCAGCCAACCGGTGACGGCCACCGTGACGATAATAGACGCGGTCAACATTTTCCTCGGGCTTCTCCACCAGATGTAGATGACGACCGCCAACAGCCCCAGAAGTCCGGAGCGGGAGCCGGTCAAAATCGTTGTGGTCAGAAACAGTCCCATAAGCGAGATCAAGAATAGCCTCGTTATAAATCTCTTGCTGGCGAAGAGGCCGAAATACAAGAAAGGGAGAGTAGAGACCAAAGTCGCCGCCAGGCTGTTGTAATTGTCGGCGGCGGAGTTGGTGCCGGTGGCCCTGACGATGTCGATCTTCACCACCGCCTTCCCCAAGAGATACAATCGCAGGGAGTCGAAGGCCAAATAGGAAATCAAAAGCACAAACAGCCAGACGAACGCTTTTAACCTCCTCTCCGATTCCACAAGCCCGATTATCAAGAAGTAAAAGACTGCGATCTTGCCGAACTCTATCGACTGACCGACACTTGCCGTTTTCCAGACAGCGGTGGGCACCGAGAGCAACACCACCCCGAAGAGAAAGAGGAAGCAGTAGTTGATTCGGTCGTGGGTTATGCGGAACTCCCCATGTTTCAATTTATTGTGGAAGAGCATCACAATGAAGACCAAAACTCCTAAGATCCGCTCCAGGTGTAGGGGCGCCAAAGCGGGGAAGAGCTCTCCGGGTCGTAGCAGGAAAACAACCAGATAGGACAAAAGCCCCAGGTAGGGATAGTAAAAAACGGCGCCCGCAATTCCGATCACCAACAGGCCCGCAAATATCAGGAGGGGATCGAGGAAAAGGAGCAGAACTCCAGTCACAATCGAGAATACAATCAAGAAGAGGTAGCGGAAAACATTCCGATCCAGCTCCCTGGGAGGATAATGCGGTAAGTGTGTGTATGTTTCTGTCGACATTTGGATCCAGTAGGCCTAAGTCGACCCGTAAGCGGTTTCCAGACTCCGTCTTGGTTGGACCTCTCCAGCGGATTGGCCGGAGACCAGGCGATCAAATATCTCCGCCAGCTCCGAGGTTAGTTGTTGCCGATTATATTTCCCGATCCCCGCAGACTTGACTCGCCTCTGGATTTGATTCCCTCTCAGATAGTCATCGAAATAGTGTTGGATGCTCAATGCGATCTTCTCTGCATCTGGAGAGGTAATCACCCTCCCGGCATTGTGAGAACGGATCACCTCTGCAGTCTCACCCTCGCTGACTAAAGCCAATATCGGCTTCCCGGTGAATAGGTATTCAAAGAGCTTCGCCGGGATGATCCCGGCAGCTTTGGGATCATGACCCAGAATCAACAGAAGCAGATGCGAGGAGAGAGCGAGGCTCAAAGCCTGCCGCCGGGGCTGATGAGGTCGACACTCCACCACCTCCGACAGATCGAGCTCTCTCATCCGTTCCAATATCTTCTCTTCGATATTGCCGACGAAGAGCACCTTTAACCTCTGTTTTGCCTCTGGATGTCGCTGAAGAAAAAACCTCAACCCCTTCAAAAACTCGATTGGCTGCCGGCGACCGTACAGACTCCCAAGGTGCGTGATGGTGAATTTCTCGAAGTTGTGAGGCTCTAACCCTTGAAAATCCTCGGGGTCGTAACCATTCGGGATGGTCGAGATTTTGGAGAGCGGAAGGTGGTTGAATTTCCATCTGAAAGCTTCTGCCACCGAGCGGGTGTTGGCGACGAGGTGATCGCAGCCGTTGACAACCAGTCTCTCCAGATAAGCCTCCAACTGCTTCATCTTGGGGGTGGTCGGCTTCTCCTGAAAATATTCGTTCAGAGTCCAGGGGTCACGGAAGTCAGCCACCCAGGGGAGGCCGGAAAACCGCTTCAAGAAATACCCGATCAGATGAGTTGAGTGTGGCGGGCTGGAGGTGTAAATGAGATCTATTTCCTCCTCCCTCAGGATCTTTCTCCCCTCAGCTAGAGCGAAGGGGAGCCATAAGGCTTGTTTATCCGGCGTCGAGAGCCAACCGGCAACATAGGAACGTAGCCTCTGGAGGAGGCTTTTGCTGCCAACTTGATCCTGCTCCTCTCCACTGTAACCTCCAACAATACCGGAGCGTTTCCGCTTTCCCTGCTGAAAATTCTCATAAGTTATGAGTGGCTCAAACGTTCTGGTGCGATAGACTTTCATGCTCAGAGGCAGATCCGCGAGAAGAGACTCATCGTAAGCCCAATCCTTTCCCCTTTTGATGGTCAGGACTACCGGCTCCCACCCGAACTCCGGAAGGAACTTGCAGAATTTCAAGGTGCGATACACACCCACCACCGACATCGGGGGGAAGGCGTATGTAATCACGAGGACTTTTTTCATGAACTCAGGCCCTTCCGAAAACCGCCTTCAAGGTCACCCACCTCTTGATGATCTCTTCATCCCTGGGAGTCAACATCTTCAGGAGCTTCAGGAAACCTATGTAGATAACCGCATAGGCTGACCCCACCAAGAGCAACTTCCCCAGACCAGAGGCCTCGTATGTGGTCAGAGAATAAATCAACCAGCCACAAGCGAAAGCCAATGTGAATTGCTTCAACAGTACCCTCCAGGGGAATACCCCTTTTATATCGACCTTCAGGATATTCTTTATCACCACCAGGTAATAACTCACTCCGGTCAAGCGGGTGATGATCGTCGCCACCGCCGGACCCCGAGAGCCCATAAACTTCACCAGGATGAGGCTTAAAGACAGGTTCAGGGTGAGTTCCATCAAGGTCACATACAGTATATGTTTGGTGTTCTTGGTCGCTCTCAGGATGCTCCCGTAAGCAGTGATCTGAATCGGCAAGAGGAGAAGATATATCTTGAAAATGGAGCTGCTCGCCAGATAGGTATCCGTGAATAGCGCCGTAATCACCTCCCGCGCGAAGAAAAAGCACAGGGAGAAGATGGCAAACATTATCAGGGCAACTTGGCGGATCGATTCGTGCCACAGTTTTAACACCTCCTCGTTTTTCCCTTCCTTGTAGAACTCTACATATCTGGGCAGCAAAATCCCACCAAGGGTGTAGGCGAAGATATTCACGAAGGGGAGCTGCATCGCCCCGCGGTCGTAGATAGCATACTCCTTAGGGGTATAGAAGAAACTGATGACGAACCTGTCCACCGCCCGGGCTAAGGTCCCGGAGAGACGTGAGCCCCCAATCGGTGCCGAGTACCTCAACTGTTCCCTCAGATTGTCCCCCTTCCGAAGGCTTCCAATCTCCCCGGAGAGTTTCAAGATGTAACCCAGAAGGAATATTGCTTGAGCGAAATAGTAGACCAGCATTGAGGTTAGGATTCCCTTCAGGGGCATCCCCAGAAACACCGGGATGGACACGCAGAGAAAGAAAAGGACACTGAAGACAACATTAGCCAAGGCCAGAGGTTTGCCCTTTCCTAAAGAGAGAAAGGTGGAGTCCAGCATCTGGTAGGAGGCTAAGCCGATGAAGTAGAAGCCAAAGATCAAAGCCAACTCAGCCAATCTGGGGTTGTTCATCCACTCCCCCAGGGGATTTCTGACGGCGATGATGACTATAGTGGTGACAATCCCCAGGAGGTTCAAAAGCAGTAGGGTCCTTAACAGGAAGCGCTTCTTGTTCTCGCTTCGGGGCAGAAAATAGTAGATCGAATCCGGCAGGCCGAAGGCGATGAAAATGGAAACGGTAATGCAGATTAGCATCACCTGCTGGTAGGTGCCGTAATCGGAGAGGTCCATCTTGCGGGTCAAGATCATCGCCAGTGCCAAGATCGATATTGGCTCGAAGAACTTGCTTATGATTACGAATATGGCCTGGTCGGCTAACTTGGTTTTCGACATGTCGCTCTGCCCCAATATAAAAACCGCCCCGTGCGGGGCTTTTCATCCTCCCAAAGGCATTATCGGAAAGGGGAGAGTTGCTCTTAAGAGTGGAGGTCTACAGGTTGTGGGGCAGGTCCGTTCGGATCCGTAGGAAATGCCCGGCCTATTCAGGTTGTGGGGATAGGATCTACTTGAGCAAGATCATCTTCTTAGTCTGGGTCGACTCGCCGGAGGTCAAGCGGTAGAAATATACGCCTGAAGCGGAGTCCTTGCCGTTCCACTCAACTGTATGTTTTCCGGCCTTTTGTCTCCCCTCCTGCAGAGTGGCAATGAGCGAACCGGCCAAATCAAATACCTTTAGAGAAACATCACCATCTTTGTCCAACCAGTATTCAATCCGAGTTTGAGCATTAAAGGGGTTGGGATAATTCTGTGCCAAGTAAATCTCTTCAGGTAAATTCCAAGGGCCAGAATGCTCGACCACTTCCGGAATGCCTGTAACCGCCGCCCGCAGCATGAAATCCCCGGAGTTCCATTCGGTCCAGTTCTCCCCAAAGCGGAAAAAAGAGCGCAAATCAGGTTCGGTCTCGTCGGTTCCTACCTTTGGGGTTTCGGGGGAGTCCGGCAACCAGTTGAACACCACAAAGAAATCCCCGAAGCTGATTGTCGGTCTCTCCTCCTCGGGGATTTCGAAATTCACCCACTCCGGAGGTGCAACTGCATCGATTTGATAAGGACCTGCCAAGATATTTGCAGGCAGACCGGCAACAGCATCATATACCGCCAGTTCGAATTGCTGCACGTCATCAACATAGGCGCAACACCAAGATACCTCCACCGGATAGACCGGGGGAGTCATCCTCACGGCGCAGGAGTTATTATCATAATATGGAGAGTCAACCGAGAAAAAGGACTCCGGTTGACCGTCGTCGTATCTTATTCCCCATCCCTCCACCACCTCGAAGATGATAGGGTCGGAAGAACCTCCCTCCGGAAAGTAACCGACATTCTGGTTGGGGGAATTATCAACCGCCGAGATGTAATACCAGACCTCTGTTCCCGCTTCTTGAGAGGGGATATAAGCCCTGTAGTTGTCATCCCCGAGGCTGTCCATTTGGGTCTTCGTCCAGTCTGTTTGATTGACTGAATGATGAACAGAGGCTTGCCCGACTCCGGACTGGTCAGTGATAGTCGCCTCCACTGAGTAATCCTCTCCCTTGGTAAAGCCCATGGGGATGTCTGTATGTAGTATCACGGGGGGAAGTAAATCCTCCGCTTCGTAGTAGATTACCCAGGCACGTATACTGAGATCATTATCACTCAGAACCACCCAGTCTTCGTTGGGGAGTTTATACTTGGAGCGGTCTTCGGTGCCGCCGTCATTGTCTCCCGCTATGAAAGGTGGTGGCTCTCGAGTATATTCTATCCCGATGTGGAAATCGGAGGTGCCGATATCTACCTTTGGCTCGAAATGTATCTCTTGGAAGGTGCCGTTGCCATATAAGAAAACCACAGAATCAAGCATCTCTTCACCCGGATAGCCAAACCCGTCGTCGAGCCAGAGGTGCAACGTGGCCCAACCACCGGTCCTTTGTGAGGCCACTTCACAATAACTGAGGGTACAACTCTGTAAAGGTGTGAACCTCACTGCCCAGCGAGTTCCGACCTCGATGAGCTCCTCCCAGGTGAAGAAGGGGTCGGTGTCGTATGCGATGAGCTCCTCCGCCGGGGTCTTTGTGTTTCCGAGACAGAGAAAAACAAGTACAACGAAGATGAACTTAAAGTGGCTTCGCGAACTCTTCTTCATTGGTCTATCCAGAAAGAAAATGGCCTAACCGTCTCTATTCAATCAAGCCCATTTTTGTGATCTGTTTCATTTTGTCGCATTCCAGTTTCAGGAAGTAAAGGCCGCTTCCCAGCTGCTCGCCGCCGTCGTCCCTGCTGTCCCAGGAAATCTGATTCACCCCACCTGCAGAGTCAACTGAGAACTGACCATCGAACAGAGTGCGGACCAATCTCCCGGTGAGGTCATAGATCTTCAGTGAGTGTTTTGAGCTTGACCTCAGATCGGGCAGCCGATATATTATCTTCGTTGTCGAATTAAAAGGGTTGGGAAAGCTCTCGATCCGACAGATCAGTCTGGGGGAGAGGTAAGTTTTTGAGTCATCGTCAGATACGCCGGTCGTCCTCTCCGAGGCCAAATAGACCTGGGGTTCTCCCCCTCTACAGTCGGAAAAGAAGATGCTTGCCCCTACCTCGGGATTGAAAGCCAAAGCGGGTTCGCCGTGTTGGAATAATCCCCGACCATCGTCGTTGACCTGCGAAGGATGAGACCAGGTGTCACCGTTGTTGCGGGAGCTGGTGTAGGAAATCTTGGTGGCATCTGGCCCGGTCAGCCAGACAACGTAGAGGTTGCCCAAGTCATCAGAGGTGATGGAAGGACAACTCGCTTGAGAATAGAGGTTGTCGTTAAGCTGGAAGGGGAGTGACCAACTCATCGCGCCGTCGGTCGACTTCGACACATAGACGTTCTCTGCTCCACCGCCGGAGTTGTCCGACCAGACGCAGAAGAGCTCCCCCTCTGGAGTGGAGGTCAAATCCGAGAAATAGCGAAAAGCTGCATAACTGCCGTCATCAACTCGGACGTTGGGCTCGAAATCCTGGGCACCTGCAGAAGGAGTGAGGATTACTGCTCTCAAAAACAGCGACAGAAGGATTGCCTTAGCTCTCATTTGAACAATAGAACATGATTTCCTGAACGGCAGTTGACAAAATATGATATTGGCTTGAAAAAATCAAACCTAAAAAGTATCGTCTGACTTTTTAATTCTAAAGGAGTAAGAGATGGTCAAAAGCCTCGTTTCCACTCTCGTTTTCCTGCTGGTGATCGCCTTATTTGTGACCTGCGGGGAGAGAGAAATCTCAGAGAGAGAGAAAATCGACACCGGCATGGAGCTGCTTGGCAAACTCGACGCCAAGATGCTCACCGCGGAGACCGGATATGCTCTCGGAAGCCCGGTGGAGCTGAAGATGGAGATCAAGAATATCTCCGAGGAGGTCGTCAACCTGGATTTCCCGACAAATCAGAGATGCGATTTCTTCATCTTCAAGAAGGGGGATTTAGTGTGGAGGTGGTCCTACGACAAGCCGTTTGAGGAGACACCTGTTGGCGTAGAGCTGGGTTCCGGCGAAAGCTTGGCATTCACCGAGACGTGGGACACCGCCAAATTAGAGGAGAAACATCCTGGTGGAGAGTATCAGGTCGTGGGGGTATTAACCACCGCTTTCCCGATAGCCACGAATTTCGTTGAGATCGGCTTGGCCGACTAAGACCGTTAGACTGCCCCCCGCTGATGAGCGATAGGGGCGTTGCACAACGCTGCTCTGAGCACAACGGTCAAGTCTTTGAGGACATGGCTCACTTAGGGACGTCCTTTAGCACTGATTGGCCATCTCAGTTAGGCTTATTTCAGTGAAGCAAGCATGAAACAGAAGAGAATTTTCATCTCACACAATAGTCAATGGCAACACATTGATGATTTTGCTGATTTGATTCGTGAGCTTGGCTATTATCCAGTCGTTGTTGAAAAAGAACCAGCTCGGGGCAAAGATCCCAAGGAGAAATCAAAACATTACCTAGACTCTTCAGACATGGTTATTTTCGTAATCACCAAAGATGCAGTAGAGCCCTCTGGAAAACCCCATCCAAAGTCAAACGTGGCAATGGAAATAGGTTTAGCAGACGAAAAGTTCAAACCCGAAGAGAAAATATTCTTCCTTGAAGTAGATGCAAAACTTCCTTCTATGGTGACTGCAACCTACATACATGTAAAAGAGGAGAACTATTATAGAGCTATTGCTCAACTTATTAAGAACATAAAAAGTGTTCTGCCTCATCCGCAGTATGAAGAATCACCAGCTGTAGAATTGAATGAAGTTGACAAATTTATTGTGTTAGAGCTTGCAAGAAGGTGGTCGGCGAGACCTCTATTGCGAGGACTTCTTAATAAGGAATTTTCTATAGATGAAACAAAGTTCAATATTCACATATCACAGTTAAAAAGCAAAGGAGTTATTCGGGAGGGTGAAATTGCCGTTGGGGGTGATCATTCTGGAGATTTGTATTTAGAGCTTACCGAACAAGGTTGGGAATTGGCAGCTAAATTGACAGAACACACCGAAATTTGAAGCACCTTACGAGACAGGTGGAAGATGAACAAAACATGCAACTTTTGTGGAAACAAAAACTTCCGACAAAAGCATGTTCAATATATTTACAGGCACGACACTCAACTTCTTATTGTAAATAACGTGCCGTGTGAGGAGTGCGAATATTGCGGGGAGCAATATTTCAAGGCAGAGGTGTTGAAAAAGATTGAGAAGAGTTTCGGAGAGATTATTCTTTCCGGAAAGGCGGCTAAGAAAGAAATCAAAGTCCCCGTGGAAGAATTCACGGAGATTTGAAAACCCGACCTCAGATAATACCACCCAAACGAGGGAGCTTAACTTACTTCCCAAAAAATACAGTTCCGTCAGCACCGAACCATGGCGTGTCCTGTCGGTCAGTCCAATGACCTCTACAGAGAAGACTAAGAGAATTGATGGCAGTCACGGTGAAGGCGGTGGACAGATCCTGAGGAGCTCTCTGGCTCTTGCCTCTTTGCTGAAACAGCCGATCGAGATATTCAATATCAGGAAGGGGCGGTCCAAACCGGGTCTGGCACCCCAACACCTGACGGCGGTTTCGGCCTCCCGGAGGATTACCTCCGCGGAGCTGGAGGGTGCCCAGTTAGAATCACAGTCCCTGAAGTTCGCTCCCAACGAGGTCACTCCTGGGGATTACTACTTCGACGTCGCCGAGCTTCGGCGGAGCGCTGGCAGCACTTCTTTAGTCTTTCAAACTTTACTTCTACCACTGAGTTTCACTTCCAAAGCCTCCACTTTAATCTTGAAGGGAGGCACCCACGTCCCCTTTAGTCCCCCCTTCGACTATCTGCAGGAGGCGTTTCTCCCGACGCTGAGAAAACTGGGAATCCACTGTAGCACCGAAATCCGCAGGTGGGGATATTATCCCGCCGGTGGGGGGGAGGTCTTCTTCGAAATAGAACCCACCTCCGGAATCGAGCCGATTGAGATAGAAGAGCCGGGGAGGTTAAAGGAGATATCGGTCCTCTCCGCAGTCAGCAACCTTCCTGACCACATCGCCCAGAGGCAAGCCAACTCCGCCGCCGATTTCTTGAAGAAAATGCGACTGAAACCGATCGTGAAAACCAAGAGAGTCCTTTCCTCGAGAGAGGGGACTTACGTCTTCATCCTGGCGGAATTTGAAAGGGTTTTTGCAGGCTTCTCCTCTTTGGGTCAGAAGGGGAAGCCGGCGGAGAAGGTGGCTCTGGAGGCTTGTGAGCGATTCAAAGAATACTGGGATTCTCGGTGCGCTTTTGAGCCCCATCTGGCAGACCAGATAATCTTATATCTAGCGTTGGGGAAGGGAGAATCACGATTCACCGTCAGCAAGATTACTCAACATCTATTGACAAACGCCTGGGTGGTGAGACAGTTCCTTCCGGTGGAGATCGAGATCAAAGGGCGGATAGGGGAAAGGGGGGAGGTCAGAATAAGAGGCTGTAATATCACAAGCAGATTGCAGGAATCGAACTCTCAAAACAGAGGCGGCTGATCCCCATATACGATTTCTCGCATTTTTGCCGAATTAGTCTTTTTGATTCTGAGTCATCTGGGACGGTATTTAGTAGCAAAGAAAAGAGAAGCAGGATAGTCTCGCCTCTCTCTTGTCAGTGCAACTGGTGAGGGGTTTACAGGCTGATTTTGTCACCCTGTGGTGGTCTCAAGCCACGTCTTTCTTATTAGACCCAACCACGTAACTTCATCACCTCCGCCACTCTTTCGATGGCAACCATGTATGCAGCCATGCGCATGTGGACTTTGTGTTTTTTCTGCATGCTGTAAACATCGTGGAAGGCCCTGGTCATCTTCTTGTCCAATCTCTGGTGAACATCCTCCACCTCCCAGTAGTAATTGTAGGCGTTCTGGACGCACTCGAAGTAACTGACCGTCACCCCACCGGCGTTGCAGAGGAAATCGGGGATGTCGAAGACCCCGTTTCTAAACAGGATCTCGTCCGCCTCCGGAGTGGTGGGGCCATTTGCCAGCTCGGCCACAATCTTAGCCTTGATGTTATTAGCGTTATCTTTGGTGATGACGTTCTCTAAAGCAGAGGGGTAAAGCACATCGACGTCTAGCTCTAGAATCTCCTCGTTGGAGATCTCTTTCGCACCCTCGAAGCCGGCGACCTTGCCGGTCTTGAGCTTGAAGTCCACCAGCTTCTGAGCATCCATGCCCTTTTCGTTGTAAATGCCGCCTCTGGAGTCGGAGATCGCGACAATCTTGGAACCCAAAATCTCCTGAGCCAAGGTGGCGGCAAATTGCCCCGCATTTCCGAACCCCTGAATGGCGCAGGTGGAGCCCTGGGTGTTTAGACCCAAGACCTTGGCGGCCTCCCGCACCGTGAAGATGCCGCCTCTGGCGGTGGCATCGCCTCTCCCCGCAGAACCTCCCAGCGGCAGGGGCTTGCCGGTGATGACCCCGGGCTCATGATAGCCGGTGATCTTCTCATATTCGTCCATCATCCAGGCCATATCCTGGGGATTGGTGTAGACGT